>PDWI01000827.1_pt1 | contig 50318 bp, 43 predicted proteins | sample 1430891 | NCBI WGS metagenome assembly PDWI01 (sample SAMN01162508, study PRJNA174530) | Oral metagenome, whole genome shotgun sequencing project. | biome: Marine environment; feature: Marine mammal; material: Swab sample of the gingival sulcus; isolation source: swab sample of gingival sulcus... | reverse complement strand
AAAAAACAGAGAGGCTCTCTCCTCTCTGTCCGTATTAATATCTAACCTTTAATTTTTAATATGCCGCTAGCAATATGCCTTTTCCTATTTTCCACCTAAAGCTTTAGACGCTATAAGCGGCTTATAAAGTAATCCAAATATCACACATGAAATCACAAGTTCTGGCAATAAATAAGAACCATTATACATTATCGAGTATACCCATGGATTCATACCCTCTGGAGCATAACTTGCCCAAACTATAACACCCGATAAAACATGACATACAAATCTACCAAATACAGCAATAGCTACACCAAATATACCAACCTTTATACCGCCTTTTCTAAAGAAACCAGCAAGTCCAAGAGCAGCAAACGCTACAACATAATCAAAAGCTATTGACGCAGGATGAAAAGACCACTTAGGTCCGAGTAAAAACTGGATAAGTCCATACACCGCTCCAACCATAATTCCCTTAATTCCACCCCATCTAAAAGCAAAAATCATAATAGGAATCATACTTCCAGCAGTAATTGTTCCACCATTTGGCATTTGAAAAATTTTCACCATACTCAATACATAAGCAAGTGCAATCATTATACCTGCTTCTACTAACATTCTTGTTTTTTCGTTATTCATTTTTTCCTCCTATAAACAACATTCATTAAACATCTATAAAATTTCATCATAACCTTTATACGCAAAAACCATATGCGTAAGCATATGGTTTTAATTTTAAAAAATTATCTCCACTTCCCTACGCTAGTTTTAACTAGATCAGGTTCAAAGGGTCGTATAAACTCTCAGCATTTGCTCCCCTAGTGATACTCATTTTATTTAATTCAATTTCATTCTATCATCTATTATTTTTATCGTCAATACTACCAAAAACATTAAATATAATGGCTTTTATTATTTAGTTATATTTTAATAGAAACATCTACATTTTAAATTTTACTAACCTCTTATATAAAAACAAACAACTAAATAATGTATAATATTAATTACTACAATACGCTTAGAAATTTATCTTATAAAAAAAGCGTTAAAGGAATTTAATCTTTTTACCGTTAAAAAACTCAACTTGTTTGAAGTGTGAGTCATTTGACGAACACAAGTTTTGAGTTTTAGGTAAAAATATTAAATGAGTAGCTTTTTTTATGAAAATTTATAAGTGTTATTGTTTAGTAAATTAATATTATATATTTTACTTACATCATTCCACCCATACCACCCATTGGTGGCATAGCAGGTGCATTCTCATCCTCTATATCTACCACACCAGCCTCTGTTGTAAGGAACATAGCAGAAATTGATGCAGCATTTTGAAGTGCAGAACGAGTAACTTTCGTAGGGTCAACAATTCCCTCTTTTACCATATCGACATAAGCGTCATTTAAAGCGTCATAACCTATTTTAGAATCTGATGACTTAATTTTTTCAACCACTACAGAACCCTCAACACCTGAGTTTTTAGCAATTTGTCTAATAGGTTCTTCTATCGCTCTAAGTATAATCTTAGCTCCCGTTTTTTCATCACCAGAAAGTGTTTCAATAAACTTTTCTAACTCAGGAATAGCAGATAATAACGCAGTTCCGCCACCTTTAACTATGCCTTCTTCAACAGCAGCACGAGTGGCATTTAAAGCGTCCTCTATCCTAAGCTTTTTCTCTTTCATTTCAACTTCAGTAGCAGCTCCAACTTGAATCACAGCCACTCCACCAGCAAGTTTTGCAAGTCTTTCTTGTAATTTTTCTGTATCAAACTCTGATGTAGTTTCTTTTATTTGAAGTTTAATCTGTCTAATTCTATCTTGAATTGCATCACTATTTCCTAAACCATCTATAATAGTTGTATTATCCTTATCAACCTTAACTAGTTTAGCTTCACCCATCATACTTAACTCAGCAGTTTTTAAATCATAACCAAGTTCTTCAGAAATAACTACTCCCCCAGTTACGGTCGCAATATCTTCAAGCATAGCTTTTCTTCTATCACCAAAACCTGGAGCTTTAACCGCTACAACTTCAAAAGTTCCTCTAAGTTTATTTACAACTAATGTCGCAAGGGCCTCTCCCTCAATATCTTCTGCGATAATAAGCAATTTTCTACCTTGCTGAACTATCTGCTCAAGAATAGGTAAAATATCTTGAATATTAGTAATTTTCTTATCAGTAATTAAGATATACGCTCTTTCTAATACAGCTTCCATTTTATCAGTATCAGTAATCATATAAGGTGATAAATATCCTCTATCAAACTGCATACCCTCTACAACTTCTAGTTGAGTACCCATAGTTCTTGATTCATCAACGCTTATAACGCCCTCTTTACCTACCTTATCCATCGCCTCAGAAATAAGAGCTCCTATTTCCTTATCAGCAGCCGAAATAGCAGCAACATCTGTAATGTCTTCTTTGCTATCTATTGGCGTACTAATAGCTTTAATCTCATCTATAACAACTTCTGTAGCTTTTGCGATACCATTTTTTAAAATCATAGGATTAGCACCAGCAGCCACATTTTTAAGTCCCTCTTTAATAATAGCTTGAGCTAAAAGAGTAGCAGTAGTAGTTCCATCACCAGCAACATCATTAGTCTTTGTCGCTACTTCTTTTACTAACTGTGCTCCCATATTCTCATAAGGGTCTTCTAATTCTATCTCTCTTGCGATAGTCACACCATCATTAGTAATAAGCGGTGAACCAAACTTTTTATCTAAAATAACATTTCTTCCTTTAGGTCCAAGAGTAACCTTAACAGTATCAGCTAATTTATTAACACCAGCTTCTAATTTCTTTCTTACATCTTCTCCATATAATATCTCTTTAGCCATATTTTCCTCCTAATAAAATCCTAAATATAAATTACTCAACAACCGCTAATATGTCTTGCTGTTTAAGTATAATATAATCTTCGCCATCAACTTTTACGTCAGTTCCGCCATATTTAGCAAAAATTACCCTATCGCCTACTTTAACTTCCATTTTAATTTCTTTTCCATCAATAACGCCACCGCTACCAACAGCCATAACCTCTGCAATTTGAGGTTGTTCTTGTGCTTTATTTGGTAAAATTATACCACTTTTAGTCTTTTCCTCCGCTTCTACTCTCTTTATTAAAACTCTATCTCCTAACGGTTTAATATTCATATTGTCCTCCTATAATTTAAAACCATTTCCTAATTTTTAAGATTTATTTCTCTATATCTATAATATCAGAAATATAACAATTTTCAAGTATTTTTTAGCACTCTCTCACTTAGAGTGCTAAAGTTCACACATCAACATTTAGTATAACAGTAATCTCAAATAAAATATTTTTGTCATTAATAATAACATTATATTTTGATAAAGACTATTTGCCTTTGAGATAATTCGTAATAAAAAACAAATGCAAAAGTAAGATTTTAATATTGCTGGCATTTATACCTGTGTCAAAACGATGAGTAAATCAGAATAAAATGATGATTTACGAATTAATTTTGATACTAGCAATCGTATATATTTTTATTTATGATGTGAAAGATTTATGAAAATACGTTAAGAAATCCAACTTGTTTGAAGCGTTAGCTAGTTTTCGCAATGAAATATGATTGCAAATGATACAAGAAGATTTAAAATCGTTAAAAGTTTACTTTTATAAGATTTTATAATATTGCTATCATTTATTTGAGTATTAAAACGATGAGTAAATCAGAATAAAATGAAGATTTACGAATTGATTTATTACTCGCAATCATAGACACTTTATTTATAATGTGTAAATTTTGAATATATATAATTTGATATAGGATTATCAAAATATAATGTTATACTTATAAAGCTACTATTTATTTTTTATCTGAGATTAATATAAACTAAAAAATATCCCCATCATTTCGATAGGGATAAAATTTATACATTTTATAATTCAAAACGAGAAACTTCTTCTTTTAACTCCGTTGCAATATCAGAAAGTTCAATACTCGAACTCAAAATATTATTTATAGCTTGAGATTGATTTTCTACACTTGCGCTAGCCTCTTCAGTCGTCGCTGCATTTTCCTGTGCTATAGCTGATAAACTCTCTATAATTTCAACAATTGCAGAACTATTTTCCTCAATCGCTTTAGAATTTTCATTTACTCTTTTAACTATATCTTTACTCGTATATACAGCCTCTTCAATCTGATTAAACTTCTCTATCGTAACCTTAGTCTGTTTGTCTTGATTTTTAACTATACCGCCTACTTTTTCCATTCTATTTACAGCACTTTGCGATTTTTGTTTTAATTCATCTATGATAGTTCTAATCTCTTCTGTAAATTTCGTAGAATCTTCCGCTAGTTTTCTAATTTCTTCTGCAACTACTGCAAATCCTTTTCCAGCCTCACCAGCTCTTGCCGCCTCTATAGCCGCATTAAGTGCAAGTAAGTTAGTTTGGTCTGCGATAGACTGTATCATTTCAGATGCTGTATAAATAGACTCTGCACTATTATTAGTCGCAACTATAATTTCATTAACAAACAAAGCCTCATTTTTACTATCATCTATAAGTTTTGTTAAATCTCTAAGCTCTTTTTTTCCTTCTTCTTTTTTTACATCAATGTTCTCTACAGCTGTTTGTAGCTCAGCCAAAATATTAGTCATTTCACTTAAAAACTTATTGTTTTGCTCTATATTTTGAGCTGCAGACATTGTATCATCAGCTTGATGACTCGCTCCTTCTGATATATTCCCTACCGCAAGAGCAACTTCATCTCCGCTCTCACTTACCTTTTGAGCCATATTCCTTAATCTATTAGCACTTTCTTTTGTATGAATAGATAACGAATCTATATTAGAAACTAATTGAATTAAATTTTCTTTCATAGCTGAAATAGAACGTGACATATCTCCTATTTCATCTTTGCCTTTTTCATACTTATCATCAGGAGTATAGTTTAGCTTATATTTTGCAATCTCTGAGATATACCTTTCTAAATAATCAAACTTAGTTGATAGTCTTCTCGATAAAATAACCGTCAACAAAAGACCTATAGCCAATATAATAGACACTATTGTTAAAAAATAGGTTCTTATCTTATGAGTTCCAGCATAAACCACATCCTCTAAAACAGAAATAACTATATTCCATTTTAAATCTTTAATCTGCTTTAATAGGAGAACATTCTTTTGACCTTCATAACTTACATCGAGTGTTTTTTGTTTACTAGCTAAAAGCTCCTCATAAAAACTATCTACATATTTAATATCCTTAACTTTTTCCGCTTGACTTTGTTCATCACTATTATATAGTACATTCTCACTTTGACTAAATAAGTAAATCTCGCCTTTGCCTTTAGATAAATTAAACTGCTTAACAAATTCAAATAACTCGCTAAGAGTAACATCTAAAGCTATAATACCTTCAACTTTTTGTTCTTTTGTCATAATAGGCATCGAAATAGTTATTATTTTCTCTTTCGTATCTGCCGAGATATAAACATCTGAAAAATAAACTCCGCCATTCTTCATCGCCCCCACATAATAAGGTCTAGTTCTAATATCATCATTCTCATCAGGTATCCAATAATCAGAGCTTATAACCTTATTATCATCAAAAACCAGATAAATACAAGATATTCCACTCTTTTCACTAAATACTAACAACTCTTCATTTTTTGCCTCTCTAAGAGAATCATAACGTTGAGCTAAACTATTAGACAAAGTTTCTAATATAATCGACTTTTCCATCATCCAATCGTTTATCTTACCCTCTATCATTTGAGCCTTGTTTCCCAATATAATAACCGAATTATTATATTCAGAAGTTTTTGAAATATTATATCCAAAAAAAGATAAAACGCCCACTGTAACTGCTAGTAAAGTTATTAAAAATACTGTAATCCTTTGTGATATTCTCATAATTTCCTCCTTACATTTCTACATAAAACTAATACGTCCCAATCTACAATACCACCCTGATAAAATTTTCTACCATCTATGTAGTAAATGGTCTTTCGCTGTATTTATTATAATACTTATATGCTCATCATCAATCGAATAGTAAACTTCTTTGCCAGATTTTCTTGCTTTGACAAATCTACCTTGTTTTAACACTCTCAATTGATGAGAAGTAGCAGACTGCGATAGTTCCAAAGAACTAGATATATCACCCACACAAAGTTCTTCGCACTCTATCAATAAACTTATAATTTTCATACGTGTAGGATCTCCTAAAATCTTAAAAAATCCCGCCATTTCCAAATTTATTTCTATTTCAGCCTTGTCCATTTTATTTTGATTACAATTAAGCATAACTCCCTCTTTTATAATATCCCCTTTATTAAATAATACTACAATTATCCCATTTTAACAAATCATGACAAATTAATGACAATTTTCTATAAATCTTTTGACTCTCTTTCATAATAAAACAGATACTGCTGAGCAACACCCGCATACTCCCCAAAATACTCTAAGGCAAACTCAAGCATCTGTTTAGGAGTTGTCATATCTTCACAATAATATTTATTGATTATTTTCTTCATCCACGTATCCACAGGAAAAGCAGATTTATAGCCATAACCATACAGTATTACACAATCCGCAACCTTAGAACCAATGCCTTTTACTTTTAAAAGTTCATTTTTTATATCTTCATAAGGTAGCCCATTTATACCTTGTAAATCTATTCTACCAGTCCTTACAGCATTAACCGCATCGCATAAATACTTATCTCTATAACCAACACTAGTCTTTCTAAACTCCTCACTAGTGACATGGGCCAATTGCTCTGGAGTTGGAAATGCGTAATAATCCTCACCATCTACATTTGCAATCCATGTTCCAAACTTTTCCGAAATCATGTCAACCGACTTTGATATTCGAGGAATATTATTATTTGCCGAGATTATAAATGACATCATTATTTCAAAATAATCTTGCCTTAATATTCTAATTCCATTACCAAATTCAATAGAAGATTTAACAACATCATCTTTTGCAACGAGTTTATCCATTATAGATTGATAATCTGTTCCTAAATCAAAATAATGGAATAATACATCATCAAAGAATTTTTTATCTACATTCCTAATCTCAATAATATTATCACTAATTTGTTCAGTATCTATAAGCTTATTAGCGACAACACCCCTAAAAGTATTGTCGCTAATCTTTTTCCATCTAAAACACTGCCCGCATAATAGGGTTTGTTCTAAATTAAAATTATCAATATTTTCTATTCTAATTACATTTTGTTTATCATTACAAATAATCTTCATATCTTAAAATAATCCCACAATCTCTCCTGATGGAAGTAAATCCATCTTATTAGCAGCAGGAACTTTTGGAAGCCCTGGCATTCTCATTATATCGCCTGTAAGCGCAACAAGGAATCCAGCACCAGCAGAAACTTTAACTTCTCTAATAGTTACTCTAAAGCCACTAGGTCTACCTAATAACTTTGGATTATCAGATAAAGAATATTGAGTTTTTGCCATACAAATAGGTAAATGTCCAAGACCATCTTCTTCAAACTTCGCTATATCTTTTAACGCTTTAGCCGTAAAATCAACTCCATCAGCTCCATAAATTTGCTTACAAATAGTCTCAATTTTCTGTTTAGCTGGCATATCTAACTCATATAATGGTTTAAAATCAGCCTCATTTTTTTCAACTATTTCAACAACCTTTCGAGCTAAAAGTTCTCCACCTTCTCCGCCTTTTGCCCAAACTTCAGTAAGAACTACATCAATTCCCAATTCATTACACTTATCTTCAACTAATTTTAACTCTGCCTCTGTATCTGTTGGAAAAGCATTAATAGAAACTACAACTGGAACATTAAACTTTCTAATATTCTCAATTTGCTTTTCTAAATTGCCAAATCCTTTTTCTAACGCTTCTAAGTTTTCGTTGTTAAGCTCAGCCTTAACAACTCCACCATGATTTTTTAAAGCTCTTACAGTAGCAACTACAACTGTAAGTGCTGGTTTTAATTCAGCATATCTACATTTTATATTAAAAAATTTCTCAGCACCTAAATCAGCACCAAATCCTGCCTCTGTAACTACATAATCAGCTAATTTTAAAGCCATTTTAGTCGCTATTACAGAATTACAACCATGTGCAATATTTGCAAAAGGTCCACCATGAATAAGTGCAGGTGTATTTTCTAATGTCTGAACTATATTAGGCATAATTGCATCTTTTAAGAGTAAAGTTAAAGCTCCAGTAGCTTCTAATTCACCAGCCGTAACTGGTTTATTAGCATAAGTATAAGCTACTACCATCTTAGAAATCCTATCCTTTAAATCTTGTATATCTGTTGCAAGACATAGTATCGCCATAATCTCAGACGCTACTGAAATATCAAATCCATCTTGTCGCATAACGCCATTACCACGTTTTCCAAGTGCTATAGTTATATCTCTAAGAGTTCTATCATTCATATCAACCGCTCTTCTCCAAAGAACTCTCTTTGGGTCTATTCCAAGAGCATTTCCTTGATGCATATGATTATCGAGTAAAGCCGCAAGTAAATTATTAGCCGCAGTTACCGCATGAATATCACCAGTAAAATGTAAATTTATATCGTCCATAGGCACAACTTGAGCATATCCACCGCCTGCCGCTCCGCCTTTTACGCCAAAACAAGGTCCAAGTGAAGGTTCTCTAAGAGCTGTAAATGTTTTTTTACCTATTCTATTAAGCCCCATACTAAGCCCTACATTTACAGTCGTCTTGCCCTCTCCAGCAGCAGTTGGATTGATAGCAGTCACAAGAACTAACTTACCATCTTCTTTATCCTTTAATTTATCCATTACATCTAAATGTATCTTTGCTTTATAGTTACCATATAGTTCTAAATCCTCAGCTTTAAGATTTACCTTTTGAGCTACCTCAACTATAGGCAACATTTTTGCAGATTGAGCTATCTGTACATCTGTTTTCATATCTAACCTCCATTTTTTATACCAAAAACAACTATTAAAAAAAACGATATTCTCTTATATAGATAATACCATTAAAATAACAATAATAATTTATATTATTTATGTATGTAAGCCTTGAATTCACTTAATAATGATTATCGTTATTTTTAGACCACTTTTAGCGTTTTTTTATAGAAAAACCCTTTTTTTTGAACCAGTTGTTGCTATAATAATCTTGTAAACAAAAACAAAACGTCAAAAACGTTGTAAACAAAATGATATTTAATATAAGGAGGATTTAACTATGGCTTACAATATTACTAACGAATGTATCGCATGTGGAGCTTGCGAATCAGAATGTCCTGTTAGCTGTATCTCAGCTGGAGACATCTATACTATAGATTCAGATTCATGTATAGACTGTGGCGCTTGCGCAGGCGTTTGCCCAGTAGATGCACCACAACCAGAATAATTAAAACTGGCTTTAGTAACCTGTTGCTTTGCAACAGGTTTTTTTATTGTTCTACATCAATTTCCATAAGTTTATTCAAAAATTTTAAAATCGCTTTTTCTTCATTAATAGTTAGTCCTAACATTATAAAATCAAAAGCTTGATTAAACTGCTCCATTAATTCATCTCTAATTTTTCTGCCTTTAGTTGTCAATTCCAACTGTTGACATCTTTTATCCGTTTCCGATGTCTTTTTATCAATTATATTTTTTCTCTGCAACTTTGCTGTTATAGATATAAGAAGTTTTCTATCTAGTTCCAAATCTTGAGCTATCTCTGAAAAAGTTACACTTTCATATTTCCCAAGCGTAACTATAAAAATACTTTCTCTTATATTAAATGTTTCAACATCTGACTTAACTTTTATTTTTTTTTGGTCAAGCAACATAACTCTCTTAACAACTTCACATAACTTATTTTCAATTTCAAAATAATACTTTGACATATAATCACCAAATAAAGTATATCATAGCTACTATTACAAATAAACACTTACATCATCAATTGTTTGTTATATTTTTATTTAATATGCTTTGTACACTTATTTAGACAAATGCTTATTTACACTAAAATAGTAATGTGCTATAATTCACCTTGAGGGGAAACTTTTCTTCTTTTGAGGCAATGTATAACGTTGTAGTTATATTTATAAAATATTTTATAAGGGAGTGTTTTAAGTGGAGTATATCAAAAGTGCTTTAGAAAACATTAAAAAGAGAAATGCACATGAAACAGAGTTTATTCAAGCTGTAGAAGAAGTTTTCGCTTCTTTAGCACCAGTTGTTGAAAAACATCCTGAGTGGGTAGAAGCAAATCTTCTTGAAAGAATCGCTGAGCCTGAAAGACAAATCATGTTCAGAGTACCTTGGGTTGATGATGAAGGCAAATTACACGTTAATCGTGGATTTAGAGTTCAGTTCAACGGAGCTATTGGACCTTACAAAGGTGGTTTAAGATTCCATCCTTCTGTTTATATTGGAATCGTTAAATTCTTAGGTTTTGAGCAAATCTTCAAAAATTCATTAACTGGCTTACCAATCGGTGGCGGTAAAGGTGGTTCAGACTTTGACCCTAGAGGAAAATCTGACGCTGAAATCATGAGATTCTGCCAAAGCTTTATGACTGAATTATATAGACACATCGGACCAGATGTAGACGTTCCTGCTGGAGATATTGGTGTTGGTGGAAGAGAAATCGGATACCTTTACGGACAATATAGAAGAATTAGAGGAGCTTTTGAGAACGGAGTATTAACTGGTAAAGGTCTTCCTTACGGCGGTTCTTTAATTAGACCAGAAGCTACTGGTTTTGGTGTTACTTACTTTGCTCAAGAAGTTCTTAAACATGAAGGTACAGACCTTAAAGACAAAACTGTTGCTATCTCAGGTTTCGGTAACGTTGCTTGGGGAGTATGTATGAAAGTTGCTGAATTAGGCGGTAAAGTTGTTACTTTATCAGGTCCTGATGGATATATCTACGACAAAGACGGTATTATTACAGAAGAAAAAATTAACTTCTTAGTTGAAATGAGAATGTCTGGTAGAGATAAAGTTCAAGATTACGCTGATAAGTTTGGTTGTGAATTCTTCGCTGGCGAAAAACCATGGGGAAGAAAAGTTGACATAATCATTCCATGTGCTACTCAAAATGATATTCATTTAGAGCATGCTAAAGCTATCGTTAACAATGGCATCAAGTATGTAATCGAAGCAGCTAACATGCCTACAACTAACGAAGCTCTTGAGTATTTACAAGAACAAGGCGTTATCGTTGGACCTTCTAAAGCTGCTAACGCTGGTGGAGTTGCATGTTCTGCTCTTGAAATGTCTCAAAATAGCCAAAGACTTTCTTGGACTAGAGAAGAAGTTGATGAGAAATTACATCAAATCATGGTAAATATCCATAACAACGCTATGAAAGCTGCTGGAGATTATGGTTTAGGATACAACTTAGTTGCTGGTGCTAATATTGCTGGTTTCTTAAAAGTTGCTGAAGCTATGATGGCTCAAGGAAATTACTAAGATTAAATAAATAATTTTTAATATCTAAAAAAGCGTATCTATCAGATACGCTTTTTCTTGTTTCTATTTTCCTTATACATTAAGTTTAAATTTTTCTTCACATTTTGAGCATGTTACAAGGATGTTACCTTTACCTTTAGGAACTCTCAATCCTTGATTACATTTTGGACAATTATGAACTTTATAATCTACTAAGCTCTCAATCTTAGCAATGTCTAAACCAACAAAAGTTTCATCACCAATCATAAACGCTGGAACACCACGCATCTTATTTTTAATCATAATATCACGAGCTTCCATATCTTGTTGAACATCTTTTTCAATAAACTTATATCCCTTAGACCTAAGAAAATCTTTTGCAGTTACACAATGAGGTCAAGTTGCAGTAGTAAACATAATAATTTCTGTCATATCATACTCCTCAAAACTTTACTTCCCAGCTTGCGGCTTCATAAGTGGGAAAATTACACACTCTCTTATAGGCTTATCCATCATTACAGAGAACAATCTCTCAGATACACCAAAACCATAAGCTGGTGGCATACCATATCTTAAAGCCTCAATAAACGTTTCATCATGCTCATGAGCTTCTTCGTCACCCTCTTCGCCCATTGCACGCTGTTCTTTAAATCTTTCTTCTAAATCTATTGGGTCATTCAGTTCTGTATATCCATTACCCATCTCTGAACCAGCTAATACAATTTGCATTTGAGCAACTTTTCTAGGGTCAGATTCTAATCTCTTAGGAAGTGGATTTAACTGTACAGGCTGACCAACTAAGAACCCTGGACCAGCTAAATTCTTTCTAACTACTTTCCATAGTGCATCAACTAATCTCCAATATCCGATATTAGGGTCATACTCTACACCGCACTCATCAAGCTTAGCTTCAACTTCATCTTTTGTAGCGCTAAATATATTAACTCCTGTTTTTTCTTCTATAATAGTTTCAAAATCATAGATTTCCCACTCTTTATCCATATCTATTTCAAAACCACGAGTAGTAAACTTAGAACTTCCCATTACAGCCTTAGTTATTTTTCTATAAAGTTCTTTTGTAAGTTCCATACCATCTGTAATATCTGCATAAGCCCAATAAAACTCCATTTGAGTATAGTCTTGTAAATGCTCAGGACTCATTCCTTCATTTCTAAACTGTCTACCAATCTCAAAAGTTTTTTCAAAACCTGCTACAAGAAGTTTCTTTTGCCATAATTCTCCCATAGATATTCTTAAAAACACATCTAAATCAAGCGCATTATGATGAGTAGCAAAAGGAGTAGCAGCAGCTCCACCAGCAGAAGTTTCTAAAATAGGTGTTTCTACTTCTAAAAATCCATGCTCAATCATAAAGTTTCTAATTGTACTCCAAAACTTTTGCTTTTTTAAAAATATTTCTTTTACTTCTCTATCCATGATTATATCTAAATATCTTTTTCTAAGTCTTATCTCATCATCAGTTATACCATGGAATTTCTCTGGAAGTGGCTTTAAAGCCTTAGTTAAATGAACATACTTTTTAGCTCTTACACTAACTTCTCCAGTGTTAGTTTTAAACATAACACCTTCAATTCCAACTATATCGCCAATGTCAGATTTATTAAATACAGTATATTCCGTTTCAGTAAGTTCGTCTTGTCTTACATATACTTGAATTTGTCCATCATTATCTTGTATATGCATAAATCCAGCTTTACCCTTACCACGTTTTGTCATAATTCTACCAGCTATTTTTACAGGAATCTGTTTTTCTGATAATTCCTCTTTAGATACTTCTTCATACTTTTGTTTAAGTTCTTCTGAATAATTTTCTGGAATAAATCTTCCACCAAAAGGTTCTACGCCAAGTTCCTTTAATTCGTCTATCTTCTGTACACGAATTAACTCTTGGTCACTAAGTCTTCTTACGCTTTCATTTTCTTGCACGCTCATATTACCTCTCCTTTTTATGCTAAATTTTATAGCTATATATTTTTATATTATTATTTTAAATCCTTATATAAAACTTACCCTACTAAATACTATTTAGCACTCTCTAATTACAACTTATTTTATCTATTTTAGTGATTATAAATTATTAAAATATCTATGTCAATACATCCCAAAAGATTTTATTTTTTAAAAACAAAAAGTCTAAATAAGTGAATTTAAAAGTGTCTTAACTTCATCAACACTCTTTGATTGATTAATACTTAGCTTTATTTTATTAGCACCGTGATAGCCTTTAATATACTGAGGTGCATGTTTTCGCATTTCTAATAAACCTATATGCTCACCCTTTACATCTATAAGCAATTCAAAATGTTCAATCGCAAGTTTTATTTTATCTTCTAAACTAGGTTCATCAATAATTTTTCCAGTCTTAAAATACTCATCAATCCTACGAATAAGCCATGGATTTCCATGTGCTCCTCTAGCGACCATCACACCATCACAATCCGTCACTCTCTTCATACGAATAGCATCATCTAAGCTAAATATATCTCCATTACCTATTACAGGAATACTCACTGCATCTTTTACATCTTTTATAATACTATAATCAGCTTTACCAGAATAATATTGTTCTCTAGTCCTTCCGTGAACCATAAGCACAGAAGCACCACTGGACTCTATAATTTTAGCAACTTCAACTGCATTTATGCTAGAATTATCCCAACCAGTACGAATTTTTACACTTACAGGTTTCTTAGACTTATCAACAACCGCTCTAACTATTTCCCCAATCCTCTTCGGATTTTTCATAAGAGCAGAACCATCTCCATTTTTAACTATTTTGGGAGCAGGACAACCCATATTTATATCTAAAATAACATTATCTCTATCGTTTAAAATCTCAGCAGCTTCAGCCATAATCTCTGGTTCAGAACCAAATATTTGAATAGCACTAACTTCATCTTTATCAAGTTCTAACAATTTAGCAGTCTTTTTATCGCCATAATGCAGTGCTTTTGCACTTACCATCTCAGTAACCATAAGACCAGCACCAAAACGCATAACTATTTTTCTAAACGCTAAATCAGTTACACCAGCCATAGGTCCTAAAAAAACATTTCCGCTAAGTTTTACATTTCCTATCTTCATTTTTCCTCTATCTATTCATATCATATATTATCTTTAAGCCATCAAGCGTTAAGAACTTATCTACTATATCTATAGATTTAGATTCTTCCGCAATAAGCGTAGATAATCCACCAGTAGCAACTACTTTAATATCTCCGCCACCCATCTCTTTTTTCATCTTTTCAACTATATAGTTAAGCGAACCTACATATCCATAAATAATACCAGACTGAATACTCTGATTTGTATTTTTACAAATCACATTTTCTGGTTTGCTAAGTTCAACTCTAGTTAATTTAGCCGCTCTTTGGAATAAAGCTTCACTAGATATTTTAATACCCGGCATAATCGCTCCGCCCAAATATTCACATTTATCTGAAATAGCACAATAAGTAGTCGCAGTACCAAAATCAACGACTATAAGTGGCCCACCATATTTTTTAAAGGCTGACACAGCATTTACTATTCTATCCGCACCCACTTGACGTGGATTATCATATTTAATATTCATTCCAGTTTTTACACCGGGACCTACAATTATAGGTTCCTTCCCAAAATATTTTATAGTCATATGTTGTAGAGAATACATTATAGTTGGTACAACAGAAGATATAATAACATCTGTAATATCCGACATATTAAGATTCTCATAATGGAACATCTGAGCTAAAAACATACCTATCTCGTCCGCAGTTTTACTCTTTTCAGTTGACATTCTCCAATTTTTAAGCAATTCTCTACTATCTTTTTTAAATACACCAATAACTATATTTGTATTGCCTACATCAAACGCAAGTAACATATTCTCTGCTCCTTAAAATCTATAAATTAGCTCTATAACTTAATAAGTTTATCATTTTTTAGCTGTTTTTTCAACTCTTGAAAGGCTATAGACTCAAATTTATTAGTGTTAAAATTTACTTTGTTTTATCAAAAAAAGGATAAGAGTTTTTAATTCTTATCCCTAAAATGTTCTTGATATAAATATTATTATAACCTAAAATTAGCCACTTTATTTTGTAATTCATTAGTCATATTTGATAAATTTGCACTGGCAGAAGTTATTTCATTTATCGACTGCGTTTGTGTTTCAACACTTGCACTCGCCTCTTCAGTAGTAGCTGCGTTTTCTTGAGCTATAGCTGATAGATTTTGAATAACGCCAATTATTTGAGCATTCTTTTCTCCTATTAATTTAGAATTCTCATTTAATTTTTCTACTATAGTTTTACTCTTTTCAACAGTTATTTCAATTTCATTAAATTTATCCTGAGTGATATGTGTTTGAATATCTTGCTCTTGAACTATTTCCCCTACTTTAGCCATTCTATTAACTACATTTTGAGATTTTTCTTTTAACGCATCAATTACCACTCTAATTTCATCTGTAAACCTTGTAGAATCTTCTGCAAGTTTTCTAATTTCTTCTGCAACTACAGCAAAACCTTTTCCAGCCTCACCAGCTCTTGCTGCCTCTATAGCAGCATTTAGTGCAAGCAAATTAGTTTGGTCAGCGATAGACTGTATCATATCACTAGCTTTTGAAATCGTCTCAGCACTTTCATTTGTTTCAAGTATCATTTGATTTACAAAGCCAGCTTCATTCTTACTTTTATCTATTAAATTAGCTAAACCATTAAGAGCGTTTTTACCTTCATCTTTTTTACTATCAATTTCAATAGTCGCTCTCTTAATTTCTTCTAAAACTTCTATCATTGTATTCAATGACTGACTATTTTCTTCAATATTCTGTGCTGCCTCTGTTGTATCTTGTGCTTGCGATGTTGCACCTTCGGCTATATTCCCTACTGCACTTAATACTTCTCTTGCACTTTCGTCTGTCTTTATCGTAATAAAATTAAGTGCTTTAGCAGTTTCCGTTGTTTGCCCTGAAACATGAACTATATGATTTATTATTTCTCTCAAGCCATTTTGCATATTGTTTATAGCTTTAGCCATTTCTCCAAATTCATCATTATTTTTAATTTCTACATCTTCTGTAAGGTCATAATTCGATATTCTATTTATACTTTTAAGTATTATATTAGTTGGTTTTGAAAACATCTTTGTAACAAAGTATAGAGTTATAGTATAAATGCTTATTCCAAGTATAATAACTGCAATACTATATAGTAAAATGAATATTTTGCTTACTTGGTTAGTTTTATCTAAAACATATTCTTCAGGTACAGTAATCGCTACAGACCATTTACTGAGAGAAATAGGGCTAAATGAAACAATTTTATTCCCGTCTGGCGTTTTGTATATTTCTGCTCCCGATTTACCTTCTAGCATAGTGCTTCCAATCGCTTGTAAATCGCTATTAGAATCTATAATTTTTTCTTTTAATATTTTTTCTTTGTTAGGGTGGGAAACATAAGTTCCTTCACTATCAACTAAAACAACATTACTACCTTCTGTAATTTGTATTTCACCTAATATTTCTGAAAGTTTTTTTATAGAAACATCTATTGCAGTAGCACCAATATCTTTTCCATTTTCAAAAATAGGTTCTACTACACTTATTACTAAATCACCTGTAACTCCATCTACATAAGGACTTGTAATATAAGTATCTTTTTGGGAAACAGCATTAGTATACCAACCTTTTTGAGCTAAATCAAAATCATTCGGCACTATATAACCTTTATTATTAGATACAAAGCTATTACTATCTTTTAAAGCAGTATATACTAAAGAAATTTCCTCATCAGCATTATTTATATTATTAAAACTTTTAAGTGCATCCGAATAACTTTCTAATTCCTTAACTTTAGTCCTACTTTTTTCACCTTTTGCCTCTTTTACATATTTAACAATACTTTCAGACTGCCCCATAAGTTTAACTACTTGAGACTTTTCAACTAAAAAAGAATTTATATCAGATGACACTTTTTCTGCCTCTAATTGTAATTCTTTTTCCACCATTTCATAAACAAGTTTTGATACACGATTTTTAACTATATATCCTGTACCTGCAAAAACTATAATTACAATAATTAAAACTAGTAAAGAAATTTTATTTGCAATACTACCTCTTGAGTTGGTTCTTCCATTTTCTTCTTTCATAACTCCTCCAAAAATCAAGTCTTTTAAAATAACACCATTAAGCATAAACTAAAAAAATTACACCTAAAACAACTTTTACGGGGAGTAATTATATTTAATATTTTGCGTAGAAAAAGTCGCTCCTATATATATATATATATAGTGTTATGCGGGTTACAGCACTTTCCCATATATTCCATCTCCTCTAATTGAAACTTCCCCACTTATAATAACTTCATTTTCTCCACCTTCATTTCTAACTAATAGTTGCCCCTTATCGTCTAAATCTAGTACATAAACCTCACGAGTTTTATTTCGCTCAATCAAAGTAACATATTTATCCTTAATCGCTGAATACTCTCTACAAATATTCATTACACGGTCTAAATTGTCATTATCTATATATTCAAAATAAAAGTCATCAAAATATTTATAAAACTTCTTTAGAAGTTGTTTTCTATCTATATCTCTATCTAAATTACACGCTAATTTTAAAGAAGTAGCTACGCTTTTTATTTCTTCATCAAATATATCATCATTAACGTTTATACCTATCCCAAGCGAAATATATCGAATCTGATTTAATTCAGCGGACATTTCTGTAAGTATACCGCACACCTTTTTACCATTTATAACTATATCGTTAGGCCACTTAATCATAGCGTCTATATGGAATATCTCTCGTATTGCCAAAACAAGCGATGCAGCGGCTATCTGAGTTATTTGCATAGCTTTATTTGGGAGTATATTCGGTCTTAATAAAATAGACATATATATACCTTTATTCCTTTTAGAAATCCAAGTTCTACCCAGTCTCCCTCTTCCAGCAGTCTGCTCCTCAGCTATAATCACACTCCAGTCCTCTAATTTAGATTCCATGCTTTTTAACAAATCACTTGTAGAAGTAACAATTTTTTCATATATAAAATTATAACTATGTCTATCGGACTTTATAATTGTATTAAGTTCATCTGAGCTTAATATATCATAAGAATCAATAAGTCTATAACCTTTACTAGAAATAGACTCTATATTATATCCATCTTGCCTTAATTTTTTAATATGTTTCCAAACAGCAGTGCGAGATACACCAAATATCTCACTAATTTGTTCTCCTGATATGTAATTATCACGATTTTGAAGAAGTAATTCTAATATTTTTGTTTTCATAAATCATCTACCTTAATTATTACTATATTTTGTATATACCCATTATCAAATCATTCTACCACATTATTACGTTTTTTGCTCTATATTATCTAAATGACACACTAATTGAAAAAAGAGTAAAATTTGATTAAAATATCGTATTTGCTAAAATCGAACAAATATAAATTTAATAAAAATATATGGAGTAGTTAGGAAACTTTATTCGCTTCCCAACTACTCCATATATTTTTGAACTAATTTATTATGCAAGTTTATAGAATATCCCTTTATATCTACTATTGGACTTCCATTAAGTGCATCCAGTCCAGTTACCAAAATTTTGTTGCCATCTATACGCTCTATTTTCGCAATATCTATAAGCAATGGATTTGGTCTATTTGGACTCCTTGTAGAAAATACTCCCATAACTCTATCCATAATAGGAGGTTTACTCCTTAAAACAGTTCTATCTGACTTATCCGCAAAATAAATTAATTGAATTAAATCTCCTTCTTTAAAATCAGAACAAGCATCTATAAATTCAGATTTAATATCTAAAATAAACTTTCTATCATGGTAATAACCTTGTCGAGGTGCTTCTTCTTTACTCTCATAACCATTCTCAATAACACCTATAATTTTAAGTTCCATAAATTTTCCTTTCTAATCTAACGATATAAATAGAATTATTAAAATATAAGTTAATACTTATAACGTTACTATATATTTCAATTGTGATTAGTATTAATATCCACCAAATAGCGACAATAACACTCCCGCCGATACCGCTGAACCAATAACCCCAGCTACATTAGGTCCCATAGCATGCATTAAAAGAAAATTAGACGGATTCTCTTGTTGTCCAACAGTCTGCGATACTCTAGCTGCCATAGGTACAGCAGATACACCAGCTGAACCAATAAGCGGATTTATAGTTCCACCACTAAATTTATTCATAATTTTAGCTAAAATCACACCTGAAGCTGTTCCAACCGCAAAAGCAAATACTCCTAACGCTACTATTACTAAAGTTTCTTTTTTTAAAAACACCTCTGCGGTCGCAGTTGCCCCAACAGAAATACCCAAAAATATAGTAACTATATTCATAAGAGCATTTTTAACTGTATCTTCTAATCTAGCTACAACGCCAGATTCTTTAAATAAATTTCCAAGCATCAACATACCAACCAATGCAGTAGCTGGCGGAACTAGTAATGACACCACTATAGTAACCATTATAGGAAATAATATCTTTTCTAACTTAGATACTTTTCTAAGTTGCTCCATCTTTATACTTCTTTCTTCCTTAGTAGTCAAAAGTTTCATAATTGGCGGTTGTATAATAGGTACCATAGCCATATACGAATAAGCTGCAACCGCTATAGGTCCAAGTAATTCTGGAGAAAGCCTAGAAGATAAAAATATAGCAGTCGGCCCATCAGCACCTGCTATGATACCAATAGACGCTGCTTGTTGTGCCGTAAAAAGACCAGAAGCAATCGCACCAAAAAAAGTTACGAATATACCAAACTGAGCCGCTGCACCCAAAAGCAATGACTTAGGATTAGCTATAAGAGGACCAAAATCCGTCATAGCACCAACACCTAAAAATATTATAGGTGGAAATATCCCAAGTTCATCACCTTGATAAAAATACCAGAGCAAACCTCCAACATGAGATTCTGGAGTAGGAGGGTTCATAAGTCCCGCAAGCGGTAAATTAGTAAGCAACATACCAAAAGCAATAGGAACTAACAAAAGAGGCTCAAAGCCTTTTTTTATAGCTAAATATAAAAGCACAAATGAAATTAAAATCATTATAATCTGCTGAATATTAATATTTGCTATTCCCGTTGAACTAATAAATTCAATAACTGAATGTAACATAAATCTGACCTCCCTAGCCTATAACGACTAGCACATCTTCACTATCTACAGTTGCTCCCTTTTCGACATTCACAGCTAACACCTTGCCCGATACTGGAGCGACTATTTCATTTTCCATCTTCATCGCCTCTAAAATCATAACCACATCACCAGAGTTAACACTTTGACCTACGCTAACTTTTATATCTACTACACTCGCAGGCATAGGAGCAGTTATTTTTTCACCAGCAACATTTGTATTTACAGCTTTTTTAGGCACTGTTTTATTAGGAGTTTTATCCACATTTTCTATTTTTGGTTCTACACTGCTCTTCTCAACTCTATTTTGTACAACACTTTTTTTAGAAACAGCATTATTTGTTCCTTCAAAAATCTCCTCTACCTCTACTTCGTAGCTCTTTCCATTTACAGTTATATTATATTTTCTCATTTTACCCCCTAAAAATTTAAATCCATTTGTTCTATTCTTCCAGCTAAAGCCCAAGTTGTATCTTGCTTCATAACTATATTTTTAATCACTATATTATTCGTCGATGTATTCATATCACTAGCTATCGCAGACATGATAACCGCTATAATTTCTTCATCTATCTCATCTATATCTTGATTTATATCATCTGTATAACTAACATTATCTATTTTAATATCTTCTGTATCTTTTTTATTAACCTCTTTTAAACTTTCAAAGAATTTAACTCCATTAGATAAAAGCTTAATCATTAACCATATTATTATAAGCGCTAAAAAGGTAATTCCCATTCCAATAATAGCAGTATAAATACTTCCCATCATTTTTTCATAAAAACTTAAACTTTGTATAGTTTTAGGATTTGCAAACATATCAAAAAAATTTATTTTAATCATATCTCCTCCTAATTATAACGATATATTGCCATGCTTTTTAGCAGGTCTTTTTTCTCTTTTAGAAGATAGCATATCGAAAATATCAATAAGTCTAACCCTTGTACTAGAAGGTTCTATAACATCATCAACAAGTCCTCTTTCAGCCGCTTTATAAGGAGTTGCGTATTCCTCTATATACTCTTCCATTTTTTGCGTCCTCATGGATATAGGGTCATCAGCATTCATTATATCATCCCTATATATTATATTTGCAGCTCCTTTTGGCCCCATAACAGCTATTTGTGCAGTTGGCCATGCAAGTACAAAATCAGCTCCAATTTCTTTAGAACACATAGCTATATAAGCCACACCATAGGCTTTCCCTACAATTAAACTCACCTTTGGCACTGTAGCCTCTGCAAAAGCATAAATAAGCTTCGCACCATGTCGAATCATACCACCATACTTTTGAGACATACTCGGCATAAATCTAGGCACATCAACTATATTCAAAATCGGAATATTAAAAGCATCACAAGTTCTTATAAATCTAGCCGCTTTTTTAGCAGCTCTCATATCTATACTTCCGTCTATCTCCATACAACGATTAGCTACAATTCCTATGGATTTACCTCCAAGAGTTGCAAAACCAATCACAATATTCCTAGCAAAATCTTTTTGAACTTCTAAAAATTCTCCATTGTCTACTATTCTAGCAATAATATCCATAACTTCATATTCATTATCAAGACTATCATGAATAATCGTATTTAAACTTTGTTCAATCCTATTAAAATCATCTCCAGTTTGTCTTAAAGGTGTAGTTTCTATATTATTTGATGGTAAATATAAAAGTAATTCCCTTATACCCTCTATACATTCTCTATCATTATCTGCTAAAAAATGCGACACACCACTTATAGTGTTATGAGTCATCGCTCCTCCTAATTCTTCAGCAGAAACATCCTCCCCAGTAACGCTTTTTATAACCTCTGGTGCTGTAATAAACATTTGAGAAGTATCTTTCACCATAAAAATAAAATCAGCTATAGCAGGCGAATATACAGCTCCTCCAGCACATGGCCCCATAATAGCATTTATTTGAGGAATTACACCAGATGCCATAGAAGTCTTAAAAAATATTTTGCCATATCCAGATAGTACATCTATTGACTCAGATATTCTAGCCCCTGCAGAATCAGTAAGTCCCACTATAGGAACTCCCATTTTCATAGCATTATCAATAACCGTACAAATCTTTTTAGCATGCATTTCCGATAAAGAACCCTCTGCTACTGTATAATCCTGTGCATAAGCATAAACTAATCTTCCATTTATCCTACCATAACCCGTTACAACGCCTTCTGATACTAAATTTTTAGAATTATTCTCAAAATAAGTTTCTCTAGGTTTTACAAAAGCATTTATCTCAACAAATGTATTTTTATCAAACAGTAAATTAAACCTTTCTCTAGCTGTAAGTTTACCCGATGTATGTTGTTTCTCTATCTGCTCCGCTCCACCCGACATATCTATTCGACTTTTTCTATTTTTTAAATCATCTAATTTATTAAAAGACATAACCTCACCTCAAATAATATCCATAAATACATAACTCTCTTTATACTTCATTTTACCAATCGCAAGATTAGTTTTACATACAAAAAGACAAGTCTTTATTCCAAACCCCTTAACTTTATAAAGCAGGTATGCAAATTAACTTGTCTTAAATTAATACTGATTATATTGGTTTATTAAATAGTAGCAACACTTGTTTGTATAGCTACTTTTTTTACTGCCTCTGCTACATTTTTTGCAACTCTTAAATCAAATGCCTTTGGAATAATATTCTGTTCATTTATTTCATCATCAGATATAGTATTAGCAATAGCATAAGCCGCAGCTATTTTCATATCCTCGCTTATTTCTTTTGCTCTAACATCTAAAGCACCTCTAAATATTCCAGGAAACGCTAATACATTATTAATCTGATTTGGAAAATCAGAACGTCCAGTACCTATTATCCTTGCTCCACCACTCATCGCATCATTTGGCATAATCTCTGGAACTGGATTTGCCATAGCAAAAACTATCGAATCCTTATTCATACTAGCAATCATATCTGTAGTTACTATATTCGGTGCTGATACACCTATGAACACATCTTTATGGGCTAAAACATCTGCAAGAGAACCCTTTTCGTTATTTTTATTAATCTTAGCAACTACTTCTTTTTGATAATTGTTAATCTCTTTAGAATCTACAGTAAGAGCTCCCGTTTTATCACATAAAACTATATTTTTAACCCCCATTTTTATTAACAATTTAGTAATCGCAATCCCAGCAGAACCAGCACCATTTACAACTATTTCAATATCCGAAAACTCTCTTTTAGTAAGCTTTAATGCATTTATAAGCCCAGAAACCACAACTATCGCAGTACCGTGCTGGTCATCGTGAAATACTGGTATATCTAACCTTTCTTTTAACTTTTGCTCTATCTCAAAACATCTAGGAGCAGATATATCTTCTAAGTTAATCCCCCCAAAAGTTGGCGACATTCTCACTACGGTTTCAACTATTTCATCTACATTCTTAGTATTTAAACAAATAGGAAAAGCATCCACATTTGCAAACTGTTTAAATAAAATCGCTTTACCCTCCATTACAGGTAGACTCGCCTCAGCACCTATATCTCCAAGACCAAGCACAGCAGTACCATCAGATACCACTGCCACCAAATTACCTTTAGAAGTATATTTGTAAACATCATCTTTATTTTTATGTATTTTTCTACATGGTTCAGCCACACCAGGAGTATATGCAGTGGATAAATCGTCTTTATCTTTAATACTAACTTTTGACTCAACAGATATTTTCCCCATGTGTTTCTCATGCATTTCAATTGCCAATTTATTATAGTCCATACCTAACTCCCTTTATATTTATCTTGTATATAAATCTATATTATTAATTATAATATTTTTATCCCATATTTGAATATCCAATTTATTTGATATTCACACCAATAACCACTCCATTCACACTTTATAAATATAAACTTTCTTTCACTAATATATTCGTTTATAACGATATTTGTGATAAAACACGAATGCAAATCTTAATACATTAAAAAATGTTGAAAATTTACTTTCATAAGATTTTATAATATTGCCATCATTTATTCGATATTCAAACCAATAACCACTCCATTACCACTTTATAAATATAAACTTTCTTTCACTAATATATTCGTTTATAACAATATTCGTGATAAAACACGAATGCAAATCTTAATACATTAAAAAATGTTGAAAGTTTACTTTCATAAGATTTTTAATGTATTAGGATTTATATGAGTGTCAAAACGATGAGTAAATCAAAGCAAAGCGATGATTTACGAATTACGTTTGACACTTGCAGGCGAGTTTTATTATATTTAACATTTATTCGAATATCAAAACGATGAGTAAATCAAAGCAAAGCGATGATTTACGAATTGCGTTTGACACTTGCAGGCGAGTTTTATTATATTTAACATTTATTCAATATTCACACTCATAGATACTTCGCTTATATTTATATTCTATAATCTATATTTTAACTTCTCAGTTTTATATAAATTATTTCCATTACAATCTATAACCACAATCGCTGGAAAATCAACAACCTCTAATTTATAAACTGCTTCTGCCATCAAATCCTCATAAGCAATCAAAGTTCTACTCTTTATACTATTTGATATTAAAGCACCAGCTCCACCTATCGCAGCAAAATACACCGCACAGTGTTGTTTCATGCCCTCTACTACCTTGCTTTCTCTTTCACCCTTACCAATCATACCTTTAAGGCCTCTTTGGAGTAATGGCAAAGTTAAATCGTCCATACGATAACTTGTTGTAGGCCCAGCAGAACCTATCACTCTACCCTCTCTAGCAGGAGAAGCCCCAACATAGTATATGGTTTGATTTTTTATATCAAAAGGAGGCTTTTCACCTCTATTTATAGTATCTATTATCCTTTTATGAGCAGCATCTCTAGCGGTATATATAACTCCAGATAATAATACTCTATCTCCTATTTTTAAAGTTTTTACCCTCTCATCATTAAGTGGTAAATCTATCCTTATAACATCTTGCATGTTTAAATCTCCATAGATATATGCCTTGAAGCATGACAATTAATATTTACAACCACAGGAAGCCCCGCTATATGAGTTGGAAACATCTCTACATTTACCCAAAGCGAAGTAGTCCTTCCACCCAAACCTTGAGGTCCTATCCCTAATTTATTTATTTCCTCTAAAAGCTCTCGTTCTAACTTAGCTATTTCATTATCCGAATTATGCTCTCCTATCGGTCTAAGAAGAGAATGTTTTGCCATTTGAGCAGCTTTATCAATCGTTCCACCAACACCAACTCCAACCACAATAGGTGGACATGGATTAGGTCCTGCTAATTCAACAGTTCTCTTAACAAATTCTATAACGCCATCTCTACCATCAGATGGCTTTAACATTTTACTCCGACTCATATTTTCACTACCAAAGCCTTTAACCGCTAAATGTATATTTATCTTATCACCATCTACTATATCATAATAAATAATCGCAGGCGTATTATCCCCCGTATTCACCCTATCAAGAGGATTTCTCACAACAGATTTACGTAAAAATCCACCAATATAACCTCGCCTAACACCCTCATTAATAGCATCAGTAATAGAACCACCCACTAAATGAACATCTTGACCTACACTTACAAATGCAACCACCATACCAGTATCTTGACATATTGGCACTTGAGTTTCACTAGCTATATCAGCGTTTTTTATAAGTTCATCCAAAATATATTTACCCGTTTTAGATTTTTCCTTTTCTCTTGCTCTTTTAATTTTATTATATACATCACTAGGTAAATTATAATTAATATCCTTTACCCCGTCTTCAACAATCTTGGTAATACTTGATACTTCGATTGTCCTCATACTGCTCCCCCTAATCCTCAACTAAATAGCATTAGCCTTTTTTAAAAATTGTTCTTCATGGATAATATATCTTCCATGTAGACCTTCCCCAACTTTTTTCTCCTCATCATATACAGTTACTTTATAAAGCAATTTTTTTCCGTCAATCTCTAAAAGTTCCGCTTCCGCTCTAACCTTCATCCCAACAGGCGTTGCAGCAATATGCTTAATATTAACCATAGTACCAACAGTAGACCAACCCTCTGGAAGTTGATTAAGCCCATCATGAAGTGCTGCGGTTTCCATAAAAGCAATCATCATAGGTGTTGCTAGCACTCTAATATTTCCACTACCAAATGCAGCAGCAGTATCCTCTTCAGTTACTTCTCTCTCAATAGTAACTTTAGACCCTTGTTTTAAATTAAATTCCATTTCGTCCTCCTTTAATATTTTACAACATAACACTATTTTACACGGAAAATGCCCCTATTTCTAGGGGCATTTAAAATTTATTCATCTTTGTTTTTATCTGGTTCTTCTACTTTTTCTGATTTTTCTGTATCTTCTAATTTATCTTTTTTCTCTAAAATCTCTTTTTCTATTTTCTTTGCAAGTGCCTTAGCATCTTCAATAATTTCTGAAGATAAATCCTCTGGAGAGATTTCTCTTATTTCAACTTCTTCATTGTCCTTATCTCCACCAATAACTTGCGAACGAGCCTTTATAAGAGTTTCAAAAGCTTTCTTTTCCGCTTCTTCTTTTTGTTTCTCCTTTTGCTCAGCTAAAGCTTTACGTTCTTCTATAGCTTTTCTTTCTTGTTCACGCTTAACTTCAAATTCTTCCATTTTTTTATCAAACGCTTCTTTACCATCATTCATAAGTACATAGAACTCTTCGCCATTTATAGTCTCATGCTCTAATAAAGCAGCAGCTATAAGATGTAATTTATCTTGGTTAGATTCTAGTAAATTATAAGCTGTTTCATAAGCTTTATCTACTATTTTTCTTACTTCTTTATCTATTTCATAAGCAACTTGCTCTGAATGGTCACGTTGCGTAGTCATATCTCTACCAATAAATACTTCTTCTTGACTTCCATATGTCATAGCGCTTAAATTATCACTCATTGCATATTGTGTAACCATCGCCTTAGCAATTTGACTTACTCGACTTAAATCGTTTTGTGCTCCTGTACTAATGTCTTTTAATATAATTTTCTCAGCTATTCTACCACCTAAAAGAACTATAAGCTCTCTTTCCATAGACTTCTTAGTAGCATAACTTCTATCTTCCATTGGAAGTTGCATAGTAAAACCACCAGCACGTCCTCTTGGAATAATAGTAACTTGATGCACAGGGTCCATTTCTGGCAACAAATAAGCAAGAACCGCATGCCCACCTTCATGATAAGCTGTAAGCTTACGCTCTTTTTCACTAATAACTCTACTCTTTTTCTCAACACCAGCTATAACCTTAGTTGTAGCTTCTTTGACCGTGCTCATTCTAATAACATCATCACGTCTTCTAGCAGAAAGCAATGCCGCCTCATTTAATAAATTCTCTAAATCAGCTGGAGTAAATCCAGGTGTACTTCTAGCTAAAACTTTAAAATCTACATCTTCATCAATAGGTTTATTCTTAGCATGTACTTTTAGTATTTCTTCTCTTTCTTTAATATCAGGTCTACCAACTATAATCTGTCTATCAAAACGCCCTGGTCTAAGAATAGCTGGGTCAAGTATGTCTGGTCTATTAGTAGCAGCCATCATAATAATGCCTTCATTATCACTAAATCCGTCCATTTCAACTAAAAGTTGATTAAGAGTCTGTTCTCTTTCATCATGTCCACCGCCAAGACCAGCTCCCCTTTTACGTCCAACAGCGTCTATTTCATCTATAAACACTATACATGGTGAGTTCTTTTTAGCATTTTCAAATAAATCTCTAACACGAGAAGCACCAACACCGACAAACATTTCAACAAAGTCAGAACCACTTATGCTAAAAAACGGAACTCCCGCTTCTCCAGCGATAGCCCTAGTTAAATAAGTTTTACCAGTCCCTGGAGGTCCAACCATAAGTATACCTTTTGGTATCCTCGCTCCTAAATCTATATACTTTTTAGGCGACTTTAAAAAGTCTACCACTTCCCAAAGCTCTTCTTTTTCCTCTTTTAATCCTGCAACATCGTCAAAAGTTATCTTCTTAGATGTATCATCTTTGTGCATTTTTGCCTTACTCTTGCCAAATGACATAACTTTTGAACCGCCACCTTGAGAGTTTTGCATAAATACAAACCAAAATACCACAAGTATAATTATCAAAAATACTGTCGGCAACATTTCAATAAACCAAGGCGGTCTAACTGCTGGAGTTCCAGCAATTCCTAGTTCACCACTTTTCATCTTCTCAAATATATACTCTCCATAAGGAGTTGCTATCATATCTGGAATATGTGTCTCAAAACTTTTGCCATCTACAAGCTTCCCAATAACTGAATCATCTTCTACTATATTAATACTCTCTACATTGTTTTGGCTTAATTGAGAATATAACTGTCCTGCACTGATTTTAATAACTTCCTCAGGATTGTTACCATAAAAACGAACAATCATTAAAATAACTAAAAATATTAGTATATAAAATGTTGCTCCCTTAAAAAATTTACGCATATTTTTCCTCCTGCATAGTCAATTCTATTAGATTGTACCATACTTATATTTTCTTAACAACTTATAAACATCTTAAAATAAATACATTTAAAGTATGATTTCTAATTTTACATCTGTCAGATTGTCTATAACCTACAACCCAAACTATTCCACTATCATCTTTTACAATAGGTATATAATCTCGCTTTGAAACTGGAACTTTATTATCTATAAAAAAATCTTTTAATTTCTTAGTTCCGTTCATACCAATCGGTTGAAATTTATCCCCTAACTCTCTATACCCTATATATAAATTTCCATCTACGCTATCTCTATCAATAGCAATTTCACCTTTTTTTAATTTATAATTCTTAAATTCATCAATATTCATTTCAACTATATCTAGTTCATAATTTTTAATTGATTTAGAAATTTTTGTATATATTAACAGTTTACCATATGAAACCTCAGATATTAAGCTTTTATAAATCTTTTTTGTATTTGTTTTTCTAGCATTCGCTAATTCTATAATTTCTTCTATTTCATTAAAATTAATATCTTTAAGATTCCCTCTGACTTTTTCAATAGCTTTTCTTAAAAGTCGCCGTTTTACAGCTTTAGAATTATCATTAAAATTATCTATATCGAATATCACTATCCCATCTTTAAAACTACTGCTATTTCTATACCCATATTCGACTATATCATCAATTATTTTGTTTTCCTCAGTTAAAACACTCATAGTTTTAACTATATTATCAATTACTGACGGATTAATACTTTTCATAGAGCCTAATATATCATGCCTAATCTTATTTCTAGTATATTTAGTATCTGTATTCGTGCTATCTACACATGGTATTATACCATTTTGTTTACAATATAGCTCTATTTCCTCTCTCGATAAATCCAATATCGGTCTAATAACATCGTCTTGCCGAACATACTTAATGCCAGTTAATCCCTCTAATCCTGAACCTCTTATCAAATGAAGTAAAAATGTTTCAGCTTGGTCATTTTTATTTTGTGCTACTGCTATTTTTTGAGAATTTGTCTTTTTCATAACCTCAAAAAACAACCTATATCGCTCTCGCCTAGCCACATCTTCAAACCCTAAGTTTTCAGATTTTGCCATACTCTGTATATCTAAATAAAAACTATGTAGCCCAACACCCCATTCTTTGCATTTCTTTTCTACATACTTAGCATCAGAATCCGATTCTTCCCCTCTAAATCCATGATTTAAATGAACCACATTAAGAGTTAAATCCCAATCACAACGTATCTCACAAAACAAACGCAACATACACATAGAATCAGCGCCACCAGATACTGCAAGCACAATTCTATCGCCTTTTTTTAATAATTTGTTTTTCTTTATAGTATCTATAAATTTTTCTTTCATTTTTTCACCTATGAAAACATAATGGCTATTCTCCCAAAGAAGAATAGCCATTATACGTTTGGAGCCAGCAATGGGACTCGAACCCGCAACCTACTGATTACAAGTCAGTTGCTCTACCAATTGAGCTATGCTGGCATATGGCGATCTGGAAGGGACTCGAACCCTCGACCTCCGGCGTGACAGGCCGGCGTTCTAACCAACTGAACTACCAGACCAGCTAATATTTTAAACACTTACGAAGAAAATTATACATCAACATCGCAACAAAATCAATACTTATTTGTTATTTTTTTTAATAAATATCCTTCTAAATTATCATAATCACTAATAATTACAGTTTCTTCGCTTAAAGATCTCATAATCTCTTCTAAAATTAATCCACCCGCCACTATAATATCTGCTCTTTTTGGTGACAAACCCGCTATACGTTTTCTTCTTTCCAAATCTAAATTTTGAAGATTAGAATTTAAAGATTTAACCTTATCTAAACTAATTTTATAATTATGGATTTTATCTCTATCGTATTCTTCCATCTTTAAATCCATTGCACCAAAACTCGTAATAGTTCCACCAATTCCAATCAAATAATCAATCCCTATAGATTTAATATCTCTAATAGTAGATTCAATCATCTTAACTATTTGATTAGAACAATCAACTCCGTTTATTCCCATTATAGAATTAGTATCTATATGGTTTTTAGTCATTCTAACAGCACCTAAATTAATACTTTTTATATACTCAATTTCTTTATCATAAACAATAAATTCCGTGCTACCGCCACCTATGTCTATAATTCCAATTTTGCCATTAATAGCACTACCGAATAATCCATGTTTTACACCTATACAACCAGCTACCGCTTCTTGTTCCCCGCTTAAAACATCAAGTTCTAACGAAGTTTCTCGCATTATAGAATCAATAAGTTCAGCTTTATTATTAGCGTCTCTAACCGCACTTGTCGCCATTATAAAAGTCTTTTTAGCACCAAATTCCAATGACTGCTTTACATAAGCTTTAATAGCCTCAACCGTATCATCAATAGCTCTTTTAGTAAGGCGATTACCTTCGTCCATATCCGCTAGGCGAGTAACTATAAGACTTTTACTACCTACAATCACGCCATCTATAATTTTAGCTTTTAAAAGTCTAACCGAATTAGAACCTACATCTATAACACAGTATCTATCTTCTCTCATAATACCATTAACCAATCTATCTATTAAATCCATTTCCACGTCTGGAACGTTGTTTTTTCATATTTTTTAATTTATCAGATGAATTTTTAAGATACCCAGAGAGCATATCTTCAAAGTCATTTCCTCTATTCGTAATATCCGTAAATAAGCTGTGTTCAACTGGAGCTGCACTACTTTTCTTCGTATTTACACTTTGATTGTTACTAGCTTGTTTAACACTAAGTGCAACTTTTCCATCATCTTTAATACTTAAAACTTTTACTTCTACTTGTTGATCTACCTCTAAAACATCAGAAATTTCCTTTATAAAATTCGATGATATTTCAGAAATGTGACATAGCCCCGTTTTCCCATTAGATAGTTTAATAAAAGCTCCAAATTTAGTTATTTTAGCAACTTTTCCACTAACTACCGAACCTATTTCTAACGACATAAAAAAAATACTCCTCCTATCACATCAAATAAATTATTCGTCGTCTTTTTGAATAATATATATGATTTCATTTGGTTTAACCATTTTTAATTTTTCTCTGGCAATTTGTTCTATAGCTCGTGGGTCTTTACTATTTTCTAACCTAGCTTCCAAACGTTCAATTTCCTCATGAAGTTGCTCTATCTCTGCACTATACTGCATTTCTTCTTGAAGTAACTGCCTATATTCTATTTCTTGAGTTACAAGAGCTATAGACACATACACTAAAAATACAATGCAAAAAATAAACAAGTATCTATGCCTTTTAAAAAAATTGATAATCCTTCTCATATAATACACCCACAAACTATTGATATTACTATAATATCCTTAATCCTAACAAAAATCTATACTATCATAAAATTTTATATAAATCTTTTGCATTTTCTTTTCTTACATTCTCACTTATATCTAAAATTTCGACTTTTATAATTTTATCACCAAATATAATTTGAATTATATCTCCAGTTTTAACATCTGTTGATGATTTTGCAATTCGATCATTGACAGATACTTTCCCCGAGTCACAAACCTCTTTGGCAACAGTTCTACGCTTAATTAACCTAGATACTTTTAAATACTTATCTAGTCTCATAATTCAACTCCATTCAACAAAAAAATACGAAAAGCGACCAACTTAATGATGTAGTCGCTTTTATAAATTTTACGAAATTACTTATTTACCTTCTCTTTTAACGCTTTACCAGCTTTGAATACCGGTGCGATAGATGCTGGAATCTTAATCTCTTTTTTAGGGTCTTGAGGGTTTCTTCCAGTTCTAGCTTTTCTCTCTCTTACATCAAAAGTTCCAAATCCAACTAATTGAACTTTGTCACCTTTTGCTAATGTTTCCTCAACACTCTTAATGAAAGCATTTATTGCATGCTCCGCATCCTTTTTAGTTAATCCTGATTTCTCAGCTACACTTGTTACTAATTCAGCTTTATTCACAGTATTACCTCCTTAAAAAATTTAATAATAATAAAAGCTTATTTCATACATCTAATCACATCTTATACCTAAAAATCAATGCTTGGCAAGTGTTTTTTTGATTTTTTTAGCAAAAAAATAACATTTAGCCAAAAAATCATCATAATTTGCCATTTTATAAGTATAATTAGCTATTTTAGATGTACTTTTGCTTTTTCCCACAATAAATCAAGTTGCTCTAAATCCATATCACTCATATTCTTATTTTGAGTTTTTAACTCTTGTTCGATAAATCTAAATCTTTCAATAAACTTTCTATTTGTTGATTCCAAAGCAATTTCAGGATTTATTTTTTCCATTCTAGCCACATTAACTATAGAAAATATAACATCTCCTATCTCCTTAGCTAATTCATCTTTATTTCCAGCTTGTAATTCGTGATTTACTTCGTCAATTTCCTCTCTGAGTTTAAGCATAGCTCCTTTGGAATCGTCCCAATCAAACCCTAGCTTTGCAGCTAACTTTTGTATTTTTTCAGCCCTTAAAAGAGTTGGCATAAGTTTTGGCAAATCACTCATAACATCACTTTGGAACTCTTGATTTTTTTCTTCTCGCTTAATTTTATCCCAATTCTTTAAAACTTCATCAGCATCATCTATATTCATATCACCAAACACATGAGGATGCCTTTTAACCATCTTTTCAGACACAGCTTGAACTATATCATCAATATTAAAATAACCGTCCTCAGAGCCAATTTGAGCGTGAAAAACGACTTGTAAAAGCACATCGCCAAGTTCTTCAACCATATTATCAATATCGTATCTATCTATAGCGTCTAAAACTTCATAACATTCCTCTATAAGTGCGTTCTTCATAGTATCATGATTTTGCTTTCTATCCCAAGCACAACCATTTGGACTTCTAAGAATTTCTATTATTTTTACAAAATCAAAAAATGTATATTTTGTATCATCTTTATACGCAGGAACATATACAGATGTCAAATGGTCAAATTCGTCTACTCTATCGAGTTTATATAATTCTATATCTATAATTTTTTCTTCATTAGGTATTCCAGCACGTTTAATTATCTTAACCATATGTGTATCTAAATAATACTTAGATAGCTCTATTTTTAACTCAGAAGCAACAAGCTTATCGTAAACTTGTACAAAAACATTGTCTTCTCGTATAGATGGAATAAATTTATCAAGTCTTAAAGCATCTTGTATACGAAGTCCATAAACTGGGTCTTTTCTTAAACTATTTATAATTGCATCAATAAAACTTGTTCCATAAATATACTCTACATCAAAACCAAGCTGTTTTGATTTTTCATCTAAAATCTCAACTGTACGTTCTGCCACAAACGGATTACCCGTAACTGCATAAACCACATCTTCCTCTTTTAACTTATCTAATATATTATTAACTATCGCTTCATAAACTCTATCAAAATTATCTAATTTATCATATAAATAATCAAAACTTTCAAAATTTACACCCTCATCTATTAAATAATCAACTACGGGATGTTTTAAAGTCCTAGCATAAACGAGTTTACTCCCACTAAGCACTTTATATGCTTCAAGAGTTAAAAACTCTTTTGAACCAGCTCCCATTCCAACTACAATTAATTTATTCATACTATCTCCTATTGCTAAGCTTTTATTAAATTATACTTTAATAATAAATTTTTAATTTTCTGCCCCTTTGGCATAAGTGCAAAATCATCTACTGTAAACGTTTTAGTAACTAATAACATAACAGCGTAAACGATACCACCGAACATTATAGATACAACTGTAGCCAAACTATTGCCTAAAACATTAGCACAAACTAAATACACGGGAAGAATAGAAATCCCCATCACAAAAACAGCCAAAATAGGTTTTAAAAACACATCTATATAATTGATTTTTACCTCTGAATATCTAACTAAACTAATATAATTAAGTAAAGCCGCTACTATATAAGATATAGTAGTCGCTATCGCAGCACCTTTTATATTTAAACTAGGTATACCCACCAAAATATAAGTAAGTACCGCCTTAACCACCGCTCCTATACCAAGATTAATAGCTGGCAAACTCTGTTTTCCAAGTCCTTGAAGTATACCTGTACTAATCTGAAAAAGGGATAAAAATACAACACCCCAACCAAATAGAGCAAGTATATCCGCAGTCATCTGAACAGTATCACTCTGCATAGGATATAAAAGCAACATAATCGGCTTAGCTAATACAACTAAACCCACAGTAGCGGGTAAACCTATCATCAACCCAACTCTAAGACCATTTTGAACAGTCCTTTTTAAACCCGTAAAGTCTTTTTTTACCGCAAAACTTGCAACCGCAGGAACTAAACTAATCTGCACCGCTGCTGTCAATGTTTGCGGCAAATTAATAAGAGTTTGAGAATATCCAGTTAAAAGTCCATATAAATCATTTGCTTCATCTACTATACCAATACTATTTAGTCTAGGCATAACTATAGTTAAATCAACTAACTGCATCATAGGTAGCATAGTAGCGCCCAAAGTTATAGGAATCGCTATAATAAGCAAATTCTTTGCAATCTGTTTAACACTCTCTACCTCAAAACCTTCTGAATCTATAAATGTGTTATTCTTTCTATGTTTTAAATAAATCCAGCCAATAACTATAAAACCAGTTATACCACCCATAGTAGCACCAAATGTAGCTCCAGCAGATGCATATGGAATACCGTATTTCATAAGTATAACAACTAGACCAAGTCCTACAATAACCCGAATTAGTTGCTCTACAAACTGAGATATAGCATAGGGTTTCATATCTTGTATTCCTTGAAAATACCCCCTAAACACAGCCATGATAGATGTAAAAACAAGTGCTGGAGATAGGGCTAATATCGAATAATACGATAGCGGGTTCTTTATTTTAGTAGATATATATCCAGCGCCAAAGAACATCCCAAGTGTACTTATAATACCCAAACTAAATAAAATGAAAAACGAAACTTTTAAAACTCTATCCGCTCCAGAGTAATTTCCAATCGACGTTTTTTCAGAAATAACTTTAGCTATCGCAGCAGGAAAACCCGCTGTAGCAACTGCCAATAAATAAACATATATAGGATATGCACTTTGATAGTATCCCATACCTTCTGGCCCAATTAAATTAGCTAAAGGTATCCTAAATATTGCTCCTAAAACTTTAACTACTATAGCAGCAATTCCTAATATTGCAGCACCTTTTACAAATGATTGCGACTTTCTACCCGACATATAATCCCTCTTTAAAATTAATATTTTAAAACGCAAAATCCTCAGCATTTAACTAAGGATCTATTGTTTATTACTATTTTTCAGACTTTTCTAACTTTTCATAATATATTTTAATATTAGCATTCTCGATTAAAGAATCAATTTTTTGATTATAAGCATCTCTACTAAGTTCATTTATAATCATATCCTTATCATGATTTATCTCTACCTCAGTAGCTCCACCATTCTTAATATCTTCAATAGTTTGAACATCATCAACTTTAATTATATGGTATCCAAATTGCGATTTAACTATATCACTAACATCGCCTACTTTTAAATTAAATGCAACTTCCTCAAACTCTGGAACCATAACCCCTCTAGGGAAATAACCTAAACTTCCTCCATTAGAAGCTGAACCAGGGTCTTTAGAATACTCAGATGCTAACTCCGCAAAATCTTCATCCGCTTTGATTTTTTCTAAAACAGTCTTGGCAGTTTCTTCATCTTCAACTAAAATATGACTTGCACTAACCTTAACTGTGTAAGTTCTATATAATTCGTCTAATTTTTCAGTATCTTTTTTAACTTCGTCTATTATTTCCTTTCTAAATTCCTCTACCATCAACTGGCCTCTAATTTGTTCCTTAAAGAATTCTTCTCCTAAATTATGTTCTTCATAAAAAGTTTTTAATTCTTCTCTTTGATTTACAACTTCCATAAATTGTTCGTAATCTTTATTTACTTCTTCTTCATCAACTTCAAAACCGCTAGCCTTTACATTTTCCTTTATTAGTTGCTCTGATATTAAAGTATTTAAAATTTCTTCCTTAATAATTTGTTTAAAATTTTTGCCATTAATATCATTCGTCCAAACATCTTCACCATATAAATCATTGTAGCTCTTTTCGACTAGAGTAAAACTATCATTATACTTAGAAAGTGATATTTGATTATCATTTACAAGGACTAATGTATCCTCAGAAATTTTAACACCAGACTCATCAGTATTCTGTCCACACCCAAGCATAAAAAACATACTCGATAAAACTAAAACAACCATTAAAACAAATTTACTACTTTTACTAACCATTTTCACTTACACTCCTTATGCTAATATCTCAATATTATATCCATTTTTCAACTAAAAAGCTACAATTAAATCCGCTTCAAAAAATTCTCCCGATAAAGCAGTTCCCGAAATATAAACATTATCATTAACTTTATAATCATTTATATTTATGTCACTATCATTCTTAATTCCTATAGTCCAAACTTTATTTGAGCCATCTTTAACTTTTAAATTATTAGTAGTTTTAAACACATCTAATATTTTGCCATTAAAGCTCACTTTTTCACTTTCTCTCTTTACTTCTTTAAGGATAGAAAGCTTTTTAACCCCAAACGCATCCATTCTAAGTTCCAATTTTTGATTTAATCTTAAAGAATATATATCCTTATCTTTATCAGAATCAATATCAAACTTATCAGAAATAGTATACTGCTTTAACTCACCATACTCGTCTCTAATAGTTATCTGAGGATGTTCTGAAATCACTATTTCTACAAGAGTTCCAACATCTTTAGACATTATACCACTGCCCTCTATAGCTGCAATCTCATCATACTGCATTATAACCTTAACAAGACTTCCCGCAACAATAGGCTTTACTCCTCTTGAAATAACTTTAATTTTTTTATCTATAACTTTATTAATGCTATTACCATTATCAAGCTTAATTTTTAAGTCACTTCCTACCTTGAAATCAGTGTCTTTTAAAAGTTCTCCGCCAATTTCTCTGATTTTTGGTAGTATAGTTATTCTCTTTGCAATATCGCCTTCAGCATCGATTACCATTCTTTCGCCTTGAGTAATTTCAGTTAATTCAACATCTTTATCAGCTTTAAGTATTTTAATTCCTTCATAAGCTTTAAAATACTCCTCTGTTCCATCCTCTAACTTTATTACTACAACTCTATAAGTACCCGATTTTGCATTAAACGACCTTGATAACTTATCAAGCCCACCAACATATCTTTCAAAATCTTTTTCAATAAATACCTTTATAAGCTTGCCGTCAACAACTTCTAATTTAACCTCTTGACCAGCTTCCAAATTTAAAAACGAAAGTGGCTTTTCATTCATAATTATTTGTGATTTCCCAGCATCATAAATCTTTGATTTTGAATTTTTATCTTGTACCTCAATAAGCTTATCATCCTTATAAACTCTTATTATAGCACCTCTAAATGTTCCAGTTTCATTATACATAGACACTGGCACATTATCATTACTAGAATCTACAGAATCATTTTTATCATCTTTTTTATCTTTTTTATCCTCTTTTTTCTCCGTATTAGAATCATTTGATTCTTTTGTAACTGTTTTAGATGAATTAAAATCTTTAACACTTAAAGCGTTATAGAAATTATTTGTAAGCACAGCAAGTGTTTCTCTTGTCGTTGGGAAGTTCGGTAAAAATTTACCTTCCGAATCCCCTTTTTCATCTAAAATCTTATTATCTATAAGCAATCTCACATATTTAGCTAAATGAGAATTTATATCAAAAGAATCTTTATACTCAAACTCAATTATTATATTAAGTTTTTCCTTTTTAAAGTTATTTAAAGCCTTAGCCATAAATACCGAAGTATCAATACGCTTAGCAACAGTCAACTTATCATCTTTTATAAACGACTTTAATTCATCCTTGACTATAATTTTATTTTCTAAAGCATATGCAACCGCTGGATATGTATTTCCATAAGGTTTAATACTATTTGGTATTTTAAGCGATTCTATATCCGCTTTATGCTTTTCAACTAAACTATTCTCCGATTTTACATCAACCATATTTTTAGCTTTTAAAGTATTATAAATAGCTACTATAGTTTCTAACTTAGACACTTCATTTGCTGGTTTAAAAGTCGCATCTTGAAACCCCGTCATAATATTCAAATCATTGACTCTCTCTATTGATGCACTAGCCCAACTATCTTGTTTTACATCTGTAAATGAGCGTTGGGCAAAACTAGTTCCCAGCATCATTAAACCCACAAGTGCTAAAGAAATAATCTTTTTTAATTTCATGTTTTCCTCCATATACATAATTTATGTTAATAAAATAAACTTACTATAAACACACAACCCTAAACATATTATATCACTTTACATAGCGTTTATTATTACATTTTATTGACAACTATATATTTAGCCGTTTTAGTTTGATAATATTGATGATTTATAAATCAAGTTATGGTAATATATTAAATGTGTATTGGATAAATTTTAAAGTTATTTAAGTTAAAAATATCTAGTAAAACAAATATCATAAAAGAGGTTAATATGATTTTAAATATAGAAACTAAAACACAAAAATACGAGATATACTATGAAGTATGTGGAGAGGGTGAGCCATTTCTTATGCTTCATGGTTGGGGAAGCAATCTTGAGAATTTTCGTTCATTAATAGAGGAATATAGCCAAAAATATAAAGTTTACGCATTTGATTTCCCAGGCTTTGGTAATAGCCCAGAGCCACGTCAAGCGATAGACATAGAAGAATTTGCTGAAATTACAAAAATTTTTATGGATACTCTTGAAATTTCACGACCGATTATTTTATCCCATTCATTTGGTACAAGAGTTGCCATTTTGCTTGCAAATAAAAGACAAATACCTAAAATGATTATAACAGGTGGAGCTGGTATTAAGCCAAAACGCCCTACATCATATTACTTAAAAGTTTACTCATTTAAACTTATGAAGTTTTTAGCTAAATTGCCAATACTTCAACCTATTTATTTAGATATGATTGAGGACTATAAAAGAAAATATGGCTCTAGTGATTATAACACTGCAACACCAACAATGAGAGCAACACTGTCTAAAGTAGTAAACCAAGATTTAAAACCTAAACTAAAAAACATTAAATCTTCAACACTACTGATTTGGGGTTCAAATGATGAGGCAACACCACTTGAAGACGGAAAAACTATGGAAAGGCTTATTCCTGATTCTGGTTTAGCGATTATAAAAAACGCTTCGCATTATGCTTTTTTAGATAATCCAACGCTTTTTATAACCATTACAAATAAATTTTTAGACGAGGAGTAATCTATGTACCTATCAATCATAATAATAGCAATCATATTAATATTTTCGTTTTATAAAAATCAAAATGACTTGCATATGTTTCAGCTAAAAGAATATAAAATTAGTCACTATAAAAAATGGCTACAAAATAAAACTACGTCATACCCTTATGAAACTGCTATTCACTATGCATTTATTATATACTTTTTAACCGCTATTTTAATATTTAGTCTATCATTAATGCCGTTTATTAAAGACTCTAGTTTTATGTCTATGCTCAAAGTAATTATCCCAATCATGCTCTTTTTATTTATGTTTTTTATACTCACTTATATGCTTGGATATTACCTAAAAACTACTTCTTTTACAACAAAGAAAAAATTAGTTTATACACCAAGAGCTAAAAGATTAAATATAGCTATGTTTATAATATATTTAATTATATTTTTATGTTTTATAATTTTACCAATTGATTTATCTATAGTATTATCTATCGCTATATTATATTACTCAAAGTATATTCTATTTTTAGCAAACACTATAAATAAACCAATAGAAAAATTTATAAATTCAACTTATACATCAGAAGCAAAACGACTTCTAAATCAAAACCCTAACTTAATAGTAATCGGTATAACTGGAAGTTATGGCAAAACAAGTACAAAAAATATACTATATAAACTTCTTTCAACAAAATACAATACGCTTATGACACCTCATAGCTACAATACACTAATGGGAGTAACTCGTGCAATCAGAGAAAACCTCAAACCTACACATCAAATTTTTATAGTTGAAATGGGTGCAAATGAGCGTGGAGAAATAAAAGAAATATGTAATCTAGTTGAACCTTCAATAGGAATTATCACCTCAATAGGACCTCAACATTTAGAAACATTTGGAAGCATCGAAAACATACAACTTACCAAAAGAGAATTGTTTGACGGAGTTTCAAAATACGGTCAAATTTATATAAACCACAATGACAAACTAAGTATGGAATTAGATATACGAGAAGACTTAACCAAAACATACTTTGGTGTAGAAAATAATGAACCAAAACAAAATAAATACTATTTTGCAAAAGATATAGTTATTGATAACAAAGGTACTCATTTTACATGTTCAACCAATGAAGGGGATATTAATGGTCAACTTAAATTTAGAACCCAGCTACTAGGAGAACATAATATAACAAACATAATAGGTTCAATAGCTATCGCACATGATTTAGGTATTGATTTAAAACATCTATCACATGTTTTATACGATATAGAACCAATTAATCACCGTCTATCATACAAAATCAATGCTCAAGGTTATACTGTTTTAGACGATTCATTTAACTCTAATCCAGTAGGATCTAAAAATGCTTTAAAAGTTTTAAAATCTATGCAAGGAAATAAAAAAATAATAATAACACCAGGTATGATAGAATTAGGAGAAAAACAATACGAACTAAACAAAGAATTCGGTATAGCTATAGCCCATTCTTGTGATTATGTTATCCTAGTTGGAAAAACACAAACAAAACCAATTCAAGATGGTTTAAAACAAGCTGAATATAACAGTCAAAAAATAATAATAGCAGACGATATATTATCAGCTTTTAACCATTTAAACCAAATAGTTGAACAAGGCGATGTAGTTTTAATAGAAAACGATTTGCCAGATACATTTAACGAATAAAGGAGTTTTTATGATAAATATTGGAGTTTTTTTTGGAAGTAACTCAGTTGAACACGAAATTTCTATTATAACGGCACTTCAAGCGATAGATTATTTAAAAACTATTCCAAACCATAAGATTATACCTATATATGTGTCCAAATCAGGAGATATGTATACTGGAGATAGTTTAATGGATATAGATAATTTTAAAGACATAAGTTCACTTATGCCTACACTAACTAAAATTAGCTTAGCAAAGGACAAAGGCGATGTTCAGATTGTTCGTGTATTATCTAATAAACAATCTATATTTAAAAAATCTAATCCAATAATAGATACTATACATGTAGCGTTCCCTATATTTCATGGGAGTTTTGGGGAAGATGGAACTTTCCAAGGATTTTTTGAGTTATTAGATATTCCATATGTAGGTTGTGACGTTCTATCATCATCAAATACAATGGACAAAATAACATCCAAGTTAATAATGAAAGAACTTGGAATCCCCGTTATTGACTATTACTGGATGAGTGCAGACGATTGGATACAAGATATGGATAACCATATAGCCCAAATTGAGCAAAAATTTGATTACCCTTTAATAGTTAAACCTGCAAATACGGGTTCAAGCATAGGTGTATCCGTTGCTCATAATAAAGATGAACTTATAAAGTCAATAAATATGGTACGCAAATTTTCAAATAGAATACTTATAGAATATATGGTTCAAAATCTTATAGAAGTAAATATTTCCGTCCTTGGAGATAGCGAACATGCTGAAGTTTCTCTAATAGAAAGACCTATTACAGAAGATGAGTTTTTAACATTTGAGGATAAATACGAAAACACAAGCAAAGTTGAAGGTATGTCATCAGCTAAAAGAGAAATACCTGCAAATATACCACAAAATATGAAATCTGAAATAGAACAAATCGCTTTAAAAGCATTTAAGGTGTTAGATTGTAGCGGTGTTACAAGATTAGATTTTATTATAGACAAGACAGATAATAAAATTTATTTAAACGAGTTAAATACAATCCCAGGTTCACTTTCATTTTACCTTTGGGAACCTAGCGGAATACCTTATCCCGAGCTACTAAATAGACTTTTAGAACTGGCTTACAGTAAACACAGAAGAAAAAAACGCCTTATTTTTTCAAACAACACTAATATATTATCAGGCATTAGTTTAAAAGGTATCAAAAAATAAATACTAAATGGGCTATCGCATTAAACCAATATAATTTAATGCAATAGCCCATTTTGTTTTTATTAACTACACAAGTTAATCCAATTCTACTGTCAAGAAAAATCTGGCGGCAATACATGTATGCTCTGTTCGTCTGTAGGTGTAGGTGTTCCACCCGTTCCACAAGCTTTTACTTGTTGTGTTTTAACCACTTCTTCATCACTTGAAGCATTAGACTTATCTAAAAAATCATTAACTTTATTTCTAAAGTATTCAATCCCTTTACCACCTACATCTGGCTCACCTAAAATATATCCTTCTTTATCCACATATACACTAGTCGGCGTAAACTGAATATATCTTAAAAACGAATCAAACACATCAGCATTTGGAATAAGATTTACAAAATTACTTCCTACAGATTCCACTATTTCCTTAGCAGCCACATCATTTGCATCGGCAACTAAACCTATAACTTGAAGCTCACTGCTATCAAATTCCTCAGTTAATTTCTGTAATTCTGGCAATTCTTCAATACATGGAGGACATGTAGTTCCCCAAATATTAACAATAGTAATCTCTGATTGTCCAAAAATTTGTTCAGTTACTTCATTACCATCTAAATCCTTCATAGAAAAATCTACAAACTTGGTTTTATCCATTCCCTCTTTAGCACTTTCATTATTTTCCTCTTGATTAGTAGTTTTAGTTTCTGATTCTTCAACTTCTATTACATCAACCTTAATAGGCATAAAATTCAAAAATAATACTACTAACAAAGCTATTGCCGCTAAAAATAAAATAGCTTTCTTCATATTTTTCATCTCCTTTTTTTTTGCATCTTATTCATAATACTATCATTTTTTTAAAACTTTTTAAATATTTTTTTGCATTTTATTTGTAAAAGAATGCTAAATAGAATATAATTTGCTTATAAAAGTTAAAACAAAAGGATTCATTAAGGATATATTATGGAAATTTATACAGTTAATAACTCTAATAAAATAAAACAATTAAAAAACACTATATCACGCCTTAACTCAATAGGTATCAGGTTATCTACCAAAAGTGATTCAGATGAATTGCTTACATTTATACTAACACAGTGTATGCAGATAACTAATAGTGATGGCGGTAGTATATATATCAGAAAAACAATAAATGGAAAAGATTTTTTAGAATTTTCATACACAAAAAATATTTCTAAAGATTTCCCATTTAACAAATTTATGCTCCCACTAGACAAGCAATCTTTGGCTGGTTATTCAGGATACACAGGTGAAATATGTAATTTTGAGTCTATGGAAATGACAAAAAAAATTGGGCTAACTCACAACAAACAATTTGATGAAAAAAACAATTATAAAACATGTAATATGCTAGTTGTTCCAATGAAAGACTTTTCAGGGAAAGTAATTGGAGTTATGCAACTTATAAACAAAAAAATTAATTACGATGAAATTTTAGACTCAGATTATAAATTTAAAAACCTTACAATACCATATACAGTAGACGAAGAAAATTTAATATCTTCTCTTACTAGCCAATGTGCTATATTGTTAGAACGTAATACACTACTTAACAATATAAGAAAATTATTTAAAAGTTTTATCGAATCATTAGTAACTTCTCTTGACCATCGAGATCCAATTACAGCGGGTCACTCGTTTAGAGTAGCAGAAATATCAGTATATTTAGCAATGAAAGTTAACGAATCCGATAAAGAATATTTTAGAGATATAAAAATATCAAAAAATGACATAAGATTAATTTATTATTCTGGTCTACTTCACGATATTGGTAAAATTGGAGTTAAGGAATCTGTATTATTAAAAAGGAATAGACTGATAGACGAAAGTATCGAATCTATAAAACATAGATTTAACATACTTCGATACAATATCCTATATGATATAGAACAATTTAGTGAAGTCGAACTAAATAATATAATTGAAACTATCAAAATTGTTGAGCCATCAAAATATCTAGCCGATACAGAGGTCAACAAATTATCAGCGGATGATTTTTTACATAAAAATATTTGTGAAATAATTAAAACTCTAATGGACAATATTGAAGAGATTAACCAAAGTGGATTTTTAACTGAAGATAAAGAACAATTTTTAAATAAAATATCAAAAATCAAATTCATTGATAATTGTAATCATAAAACACCTATAATAAATGAATATGAATTTAAAAATCTTAGTGTTAAACGTGGTAATCTAACCTCAGACGAACGCTTACAAATTGAAAACCACGCTAAAAATACATTCGATGTTCTTAAAAATATTTCATGGACAGATGACCTTATGCATCTACCTTTAATTTCTTCGAGTCATCACGAAAAACTAAATGGAACTGGCTATCCTAAAGGTATGCTCGATAAAGAAATACCATTTTTCTCAAAAATACTTGCAATAGCAGACATCTGGGATGCTTTAACTGCTAGCGATAGACCTTATAAGCCAGCAATTCCAATACCGAAAGCACTATCTATCATGAAAGATGAAGCAAGACAAAACCACATAGATAGTTTACTTCTAAATTTATTTGAAGAGCAAAAAGTTTATGAAGAATATAACAAAATAGATTACTCAAATATTTATTAATAATAATAATTAAAGGAGGTCAGAAAATGTTAACTATGACCATCTGGGGAGCAAGGGGCTCGCTCCCGTTATTTAACGAAAATACAAATCAATATAGCTGTAATACTTCTTGCGTAAGTATACAAGCTGATGACAAACTAATAATTTTTGATGCAGGTACAGGAATTGTAAATTTAGGCGACAAAATTATTAAAACTAAACAAAATTTTGACGCTGACATATTTCTAACACATTATCACTATGACCATATTTTAGGTTTTTTAAGTTTTAAACCGATATTCTATAAAAAGAGTAAAATAAGATTATATGGTGAAGACAAACACGATATGAATTTAGAACAAATTCTTAATCAATTTATGAAACCACCTTTTTTTCCGCTTTCGTTCAATAAACTCGCAAGCGATATAACATTTAATAAGATAATTCATGATAAAGCTGTAATTATAAAAACTTCTTGTGGTGATGATATTAAAATAACTCCTAAACCTACCATACACCCAGATGGCAATGTTGCTTATAAACTGGAATTTAAAAATAAAAGCATTGTCTATTTAACTGACTTTGCACATTATGATAGTGAACATGACTCTATTGTCGAATATGTTAAAGAGTGCGATATATTAATGTATGATGCAAATTTTACAGAAGAAGAATATAATAGTAAACAATACGCTGGATGGGGACATTCATGCTATGAAAAAGCAACCAAACTATCCAAATTAGCAAATGTAAAAAAACTAATATTATTTCACCATAAAATAGATAGAACTGACGCAGAACTTGAGTCCATGTTAGAAAATTCAAGAAAAGCTTTTAAAAACACCTTTATTGCTAAAGAAGGAGATGTTTATGAATTGTTGTAAAACGATTAAACCAAAAATAACAATAAAAACAATCATTCTACTAACTATCGTTATAAGTACTATTATATATCCATGTTTTTGCGAAAGTTTAATAGAACAAATTGAAAAAGTTTCTGAATCAATAGACAAAAATCCAAAACAAGCTATAGAGCAACTAGAGGAACTACTTCAAAAATCACAACAAAATAACGACACAAAAGCAATTATAGAATCTCATATAAACATTGGTCTAGCTTATTTGCAACTTGATAAATACGAACAAACTATGAAACATTTTCAAGATTCATATAAGCTAAGTTTAGAAAATAATTTTTATTCACAGGCTGGTCATAGTAAAAACGGATACGGAATGGTTTGGTTAAGTTTAGGTGACTACACTAAAGCCATGCAGAGTTTTCAAAAATCTATTGAATATTTTGAAAAAGTAGATGATAAACAAGGTAAAGCATACGCTAGTTCAAATCTAGGCTCGGTTTATTATTCACTTGGTAACTATGATTTAAGTTTAGAAAATTACTTGCTCTCTGCACGCATTAATGAAGAATTAAATAATCAAGAAGAAATAGCAACAAATTATAATAATATCGGTACGCTACATTCAGAAATGAATAACTCAGAATTGGCATTTAACTATTTTTCAAAAGCTGTCGAAATATTTACAAGTTTAAACGATGAAGAAGGCTTAGCATATACTTATACCAATTTGGGAAACTTCTTTTTTGAATACGACTACAAAGAAGAAGCTTATAAATTTTATTTAAAAGCACTTACTATAAACACAAAACTTGATAATAAAAACGACTTAGCTCAATCTTTTAATAACGTAGCTAGCGTTTTAGAATCAAATAAAGAATATGATGAGGCTTATAAATACTACGAATACGCTTTAAAAATATATAAAGAACTCAACAATTTAGAAGGAATAATTAATTCGACTAACAATCTTGGAACAATAGAATATAGACGAAATAATTTAGAAAATGCACTTGAATTTCATACGGCAGCTTATAAAGCGTCCAAAGAGTTAAAATATAATGAAGGTTTAGAATCTGCAATTCACAATCTTTCTATGGATTATCAAGCACTTGGCAAACCAGAATTAGCGCTTGATTTTAAATCTTTATATATAGAATTACAACAAAAAACATATTCAGATAAGCAATCTGAAAATATTGCTAACGCTCAAATCGTATATGAAACAGAAAAAAAAGACGCTGATATTCTAAAAAAAGCCTCAGAAATTGAAGCACAAAAAGCTAAAATTAAAAAACAATTTATTATGCTTGTAATAGCTTTAATCGTCGGGGTAATTATAACCGCACTTTCATATTTAATATATAAAGAAAGACAAAAATCAGAAAAACTACTTCTTAATATATTACCTAAAAAAGTTGCAGATGACCTTAAAAAATATGGTAAAACCGAACCAGAAAACTTTGAAAACTGTTCAGTTTACTTCTCTGATATAGTTAGTTTTACAAGCACTTCCGAAAATTTAGAACCCAAATATCTAATAGATGAACTAAGCGATATGTTCACTACTTTTGATGGTATAATGGACAAATACGGTTGTGAAAGAATTAAAACTATCGGTGATGCATATATGGCAGTTTCAGGAATGCCAACTCCTGACGAAAACCATGCAGAAAACATGATAGATGCAGCACTTGATATATTAGAGGCACTTGAAGAAAGAGCAAAAACAAGCGAAATAAAATGGAGAATCCGTATTGGAATAAACTCAGGCAAAATCGTAGGTGGCGTAGTCGGAGTTAAAAAATATTTATATGACGTATTTGGAGATGCTATAAACACCGCTTCTCGTATGGAAAGTAACAGCGAACCAATGAGACTTAATATATCTCCTAGCACCTATGAATTAGTAAAAGATAAAAAGGATAAATATATCTTTACAGAAAGAACGCCTATAGAAGTAAAAGGAAAAGGCGAAATTAAGATGTACTTTGTAAATAGACAAGAGTGCGAAATACAAGAATAAAAAAAGCCCGTGAGAGCTTGCTCTCATAGGGTTTTTTTGTTCTTGTATTTCATATGAGTGGCAAACACATGAGTAAACTTGCGTAAGCGGTTAAGTTTACGAATGGTTTGACATGCACTCTTGTCTATTTACAAAATTATTACATTTATTTACATATAAAGCAACTCATGATAAAATATATTTGTTACTACAGCCTATACTGGTAACAGTTAGGAGGTGGTTGAGATGTTAGTCTCTTTTATAAATATTGTTATGGCAAATGTAATTTCTTATTATATTTGCAAGTGGCTCGACAAAATCTTAAAGTAGTAATGAGCCCAATTAAAAACAGTAGCCGTACCGGGCTACTGTTTTTGTGGTTAACAATGTTAATCTCTTTTTCGGCTTTCGCCACTTCTAATCACATTATACCACAATTATCTCCATTTGCAAGCTATAAAACAATTTGTATTACATTTATTTACATAATAAGCGAATCATGATAAAATATATTTGTTACTACAACCTACATAAATACTATCATGGCAAATGTAATTTCTTATTATATTTGCCAGTGGCTCGACAAAATCTTAAAGTAGTAATGAGCCCAATTAAAAACAGTAGCCCAGCACGGCTACTGTTTTTTGGTGTTTCCATTGCTATTTTCGTTTTCGGCTTTCGCCACTTCTAAAAATATTATACCACAAATATATCCATTTGCAAACTATAAAACAAATTTGTATTACATTTATTTACATAATAAGCAAATCGTGATAAAATATATTTGTTACTACAACCTACATAAATACTATCATGGCAAATGTAATTTCTTATTATATTTGCAAGTGGCTCGACAAAATCTTAAAGTAGTAATGAGCCCAATTAAAAACAGTAGCCATGCAGGGCTACTGTTTTTTTGGTGACTCAAATGTTCATTTCTTTTTCGGCTTTCGCCACTTCTAAAAATATTATACCATAAATATATACCTTTGCAAACTATAAAATAGATTTTAATTACATTTATTTACATAGTAAGCAAATCATGATAAAATATATTTGTTACTACAACCTATACTGGTGACAGTTAGGGGGTGTGAAAATTGTTGATTTCGTTTATAAATATTGTCATGGCAAACGTAATTTCTTATTATATTTGCAAGTGGCTCGACAAAATCTTAAAGTAGTAATGAGCCCATTTAAAAACAGTAGCCCCGCATGGCTACTGTTTTTTTAGTGATTCCATTGTTGATTTCGTTTTCGGCTTTCGCCACTTCTAAGCACATTATACCACAAATATATACCTTTGCAAACTATAAAATAGATTTTTATTACATTTATTTACATAATAAACAAATCATGATAAAATATATTTGTTACTACAACCTACATAAATACTATCATGGCGAATGTAATTTCTTATTATATTTGCAAGTGGCTCGACAAAATCTTAAAGTAGTAATGAACCCAAATGAAAAATAGTGTCTAGGCATAGCTAATATATACCTTGCAAACAAAAAAGCCCCCAAAACGGCAATGTCATTAAGTTAAGAACTTAATGCAAAAAACAGAGAACAGGATATGTAAGAAAAGCATACCTGTTCTTTTTTTATGTAATAAAATATAAATTTTT
>PDWI01000929.1_pt1 | contig 50319 bp, 34 predicted proteins | sample 1430891 | NCBI WGS metagenome assembly PDWI01 (sample SAMN01162508, study PRJNA174530) | Oral metagenome, whole genome shotgun sequencing project. | biome: Marine environment; feature: Marine mammal; material: Swab sample of the gingival sulcus; isolation source: swab sample of gingival sulcus... | reverse complement strand
ATTCTCCGCTCAGGCCGCATAAAATGTGACCGTTTAACTTCAACAATCCCGTGGATGTGATTCTGAACTCATAGGTTCCCGCTTGCTGGATTTCCAATGCACCATTCAAGTGGCAGAGAACACTGCCGCTCGTGTAGGCTGAACCGACCATGGGGCTATCAATTTGCACTCCAGGAACGGCTAATTGAGTATAGGGTTGCAGATTTTCGATGCCAGGAATAGGGGCAGTAGTGAATTGCTCACCGTACAAAGTGGCTACCAATCCGTTGCGATTCAGGTTCTCCGTGTCACTGTATATGTAGTAGGTAACTTCCTTGCTGCGGCCTTGACTGTCGATCATCAGGAAATCCATTTCATTTAATCCCGGTTGTAGAGACAAATCAGCAGACCAAAACCCATCCTGCAACACCAGTTCCTGGCCATCTGAGAAGACTCTGATATCCGAGTCGGGACCCATAAAATAAGCTGACAGAGACAAGGACTGGGAAACTGTCCTTGTGCAGGAGGCCGGCTCGAATAAACATTCCAGTCCGGTATTCACATAGGTAGGGACCTCGACAGTCTCGTGGTAGAGATATTCCGGATCGATTACCCTGAAATCTGACCAACCTGGCTTTAACCATTTAACAACAATACTTCCTGCGTGGTCGGCAGTAAAATATTCGATCCTTATGGGATGCAATCCGTAGGTAAGAAACGCCTCACCCCTATAGGGTGTCGATATGGCCCAATCGCTTTCAAAACCGGTTATGAGTTGGTCGTCAATGAAAAGTTTGATTCCTCGATAACCAAATATTTGAAAAACATAAGTGCTGTCTTCGGGTACAGTGCTGTCTTCGGGTACAAAGAGGTAGCCCTCAAAAATGGCTGCTGAATTTTTCCGCATCTCAGAATCCAGCAAGGGGTGGTAATTGTGGGGCTCATGATCGAGTCTTTCTGTTGCTCTCACCACAACAGGATCGGGAAGTGTGCTGAAATCAGGGTAGGTAATTGCTGAATCATCTCCCGTATTGAATCCATAATACGATCCAGCCAGGCCGTGGGTCAGGCCATTGACACAATTCATCATTCGGACCATGTCGTCAACGCGAGTGACGCCATCGGAGTTAAAGTCGGTCTCCTGTTCGGAAGTGCGCCATTGCGTAGCGGCATAATATAAGTCCTGAGAACCAAATCCAGGGACATCGTTAACTTCAAAAAAACCGCAAGGCTCAAGCTGTGCCAGTACAGGTAAATACAGAAATGACAAGAATACTAGTGTGCGCATATAAAACCCCTCTCCATTTTAAATAAGAAAATACCACCAGTTTGCAATAAGAAACGTGATCTGTATCACATTGTTTTTTTTCAATCAAAAAACATGCCTATTGCACATTTATTGATCTAAGCATTTGATAAATATTAATTTACTTTCAAGACCACAATCTCTGCCAGTCAATTCCCCAAAAAGATCTACACCTTTTTTCTTCACAAAGTCAACAGTGCTCTGGTTCAGATATTGGACTGTTCCTTGTACCCCAAGCAACGATTTGGAACACATGTCAGGTCATGGCAAGCGATCATTGAATCACACTTCTTGAGTGGGACGGTTGGCAACAACGATTCGATGGAAGCCCTCTTCCAGCTTTCGATGCAGTCTTTCAAGCTGACTTGTGGGTAAATTGGTTTGACTTACAGCTCCTCCACTACAATGAATTCTGACACAAACCAATAGATAGGGGTAGATGCGGTTTACGACCAATTTCACTTAAAACGCATTCATGCGTATTACTTGCAACTTTGATTTCGCAGCACCGAGCTAACCGATGGCTCTTTTATGCATATAAAAAGACGCTTTTCATTGACTCAGTACAGTGAAATCTCTATATTCGTAGGGTTGACACTGTTGCCTTTGTCTAACTGCGGCAAGGACTTCCACGTTTCTCGACTATCCGGGAAGAGTTTTTTTTATGGCCGGGGCAATCAAGGAGAATTCATGAAATACAGCAACGTTGTGATTGAAGGTTTAGCCTACATTGAAGCACCTCATCACATTGAATCAAAATGGATCGAAGATCAAATTAAAGACACCATGGAACGCATTGGCATACCGCAAGGGCAGCTCGAACGCCTGACGGGAATCAAGGAACGAAGGTTCTGGGATCCCGAAGTCATGCCGAGCGATGTTGCCACATTGGCAGCCCGAAAAGTCATGGAGGAGACAAAGGTCGATCCAGCAGATCTGGGGCTCCTGGTTAACACAAGTGTCTCGAAAGATTATTTAGAACCCTCCGTCGCCAGTTTAGTTCACGGGAACCTGAAGCTCCACAGCCAGTGTCAGAACCTGGACATCGGCAACGCGTGCCTGGGCTTTGTCAACGGCATTGATTACGCTGCACTTTTAATTGAAAGCGGTATTATCAAAAAGGCCATTATTGTCAATGGCGAGAGTTCCAGGGAAATTTGCGAAAACACCATCAAGCGCCTGCAAAAACCATCCTGCACAACGGAAGAGTTTAGAAACAACTTTGCCTCCCTGACTTTGGGATCGGGTGCCGTTGCCATGATCGTGAGCCACAAGGACTGCGCCAAACACCAGCAGCACAAAATCAACGGTTCCGCTTCCCTGGCCGCCACTGAACACAGTCGGCTATGCCTCGGCAACAACCAAAAAATGGTTACCGATGCCTCCATGCTGCTCGTGGCAGGCGTTGAACTGGCCTGTCGCACCTGGAAATTCGCAGAACAGAAACTCGAAAACTGGACAGATGACCAAATCAGTCTCTACGTTCCTCACCAGGTCAGTGTGAGGCACACGGAGGCATTCTGCTCCAATCTGAAACTCGATTTCGCAAAATTTCATCTCAATGTTCAAAAGTTCGGGAACATAGGTCCAGCAGCGCTGCCCATCACCCTGGCGATGGCCGATGATGCCAACCGCTGTATTGAGGGCGAACAAATAGGTCTGGTCGGAATTGGCAGCGGTCTCAACTGCACTATGATGAGTGTCACATGGTAAAGTTACTGGGCGATGAATACGCCTTTTCACCCAATTATCTGGAAATAGACGGCAACAAGTACCACTACCTGGACGAAGGTGACAAAAACGCGCCCGTCCTGTTGATGGTGCACGGCAATCCCACGTGGTCCTTTTACTACCGCAAGCTGGTACGCGCGTTTTCAGACTCACACCGAGTAATCGTGCCCGACCACATTGGCTGCGGTCTTTCAGACAAGCCGCAGGGTTATTCCTACCGCCTGAGAAACCACATCGACAACCTGAAAAAGCTCATCGATCACCTTCAGCTAAAAGACATCACGCTGATTGTGCACGACTGGGGCGGAGCCATCGGGATGGGAGCAGCAGTGGACAATCCGAAACTGTTCAAGCAGTTCGTTATCTTTAACACCGCCGCTTTTTTTGTTCCCAGATTACCTCTGCGCATTCAAATGTGCCGTGTTCCTGTGTTGGGAAGCTTTCTGGTGCGCGGATTAAACGGTTTCTCGCTGGCAGCCCTCTGGTTTGCCACCTCCAGGCACAACCGTTTCACAAAGGCCGTCAGGAAAGGCTACGTGGCGCCTTACAATTCATGGGAAAACCGCATCGCCATTCACGCCTTTGTCAAAGATATTCCAATGCATGAAAGTCATCCCACACGCAAAACGCTGAATCACATCGAGAGCGGCTTAACAGCCTTTTCCAAACACCCCATGCTCATTATCTGGGGAGCAGATGACTTCTGCTTCACGAAAAGGCACTTCGTCCCAGAATGGAAGAAGCGTTTCCCCGAAGCCGATGTCCACATTCTCGAAAATACCGGTCACTATGTGGTGGAAGACGCGCATGAGTTCATTGTTCCCCTGATGGAAAAGTTTCTCAGAGAAAAAGGCTCCAGCCATGACTGAAGGGTTTTACAACCTTGCCATGGAACTCGAGCGCATGGCGAGGAAAAAGCCCTTCCTTCCCGGTATCATCTTCCCAGCAGGCCGCGACGGTGAGCGAGGCAGGTTTGTACAGTACAGTTTTCAGCAGCTCAATCAGCGAGTGGATGAATATGCCCACGGGTTAATGAAATTTGGAATCGCAAGAGGTGATCGCACGCTGATCATGCTGCGTCCCGGTGTTGAACTCATTAGCGTGGTCTTTGCCACCATGAAAATTGGCGCGGTCCCCATTCTCATCGATCCGGGCATGGGTAGAAAGGCCTTTCTGCAATGTGTCGCGGAAACCGAACCCAAGGTGCTAATCGGCATTCCACTGGCTCATCTGATTAAATTGTTCTTCCCGAAGCCGTTTAAAACCGTCACCATGCAAATTGTCGACGGGCACAAGCTCTTCGGAGGCACAAGCTTGGAAGAACTGCGTCAAAGATCCAATGTGGAGCCGTTTCACTGTGTGCAAACAGGTTTGCAGGAAGAAGCGGCGGTGGCCTTTACTTCCGGCGGCACCGGCATTCCCAAAGGCGTTGTTTTTCTACACGGCATGTTTCAAGCCCAAATTGAGACCATTAAAAATGAGTTGGGCATTCGGGAAGGCGAGATTCACCTCGCGGCCATGTACATCTTTGCTCTTTTGAATCCCGCTCTTGGAGTGACAACCGTCATTCCCGATATGGATCCGCGCAAAACAGAAGCCCTGAATCCCGCCCGGCTGGTAGAGGCGATCCAGACCTTCGGCGTCACGTTCAGCCTTGGTTCACCCACCGTGTGGCGCATTGTCGGCGACTACTGCCGGGAAAAAGGCATCGAACTCCCCTCTGTTCGCCATATCTACATGTTCGGAGCACCGGTTTACCCCGAGCTGCTGGAGTCATTTCAAAAACACCTGCCCAACGGAACCATCTCAACACCTTACGGCGCCACAGAAGCCCTGCCTTTAACCAGCATCACAGCCGACGAGATACTCAGCGAAACGGCCGTGTCAAGCAGAAAAGGCAAAGGCGTCTGTGTAGGACGACCCGTTCAGGGCGTTGAAATCTGCATTGTCAAAATCTCAGACCAGCCCTACACAGAAATGAAAGCCGATCTGCAATGCGCGCCCGGAGAAACAGGCGAAATTGCAGTTCGCGGAGCGATGGTAACCGCCAACTACCTCAAACGGGAAGACAAAACCAGAGAATCGAAAATTCCCGATGGCAACTCATTCTGGCATCGCATGGGAGATCTGGGCTACCTGGACACCCAGGGAAGAGTCTGGATCTGCGGCCGCAAGGCTCACCGAGTGGAAACCGAACACGGTTTGATGCTGCCCATTGCGTGCGAACCCATTTTCAATCAGCATCCCAAGGTCTTTCGTTCAGCCCTGGTCGGTGTGCCAGGATCGACATACGAAAAGCCGGTTTTAATCGTCGAACTCCATCGGGAAGTCTCTTCATCAGAATTTCGTCAAATTGAGGGCGAGTTAAGAGAAATAAGCCGCAAGTTTGAAAACACCAGGCACATCGACACATTTCTTCAAAACAGAAAATTTCCCGTGGATGTGCGGCATAACGCCAAAATTCAGCGCGACCTGCTCGCTAAATGGGCCAAGGAGCAGCTGTGAACGTACTGGTAACAGGTGGCGGCGGCTTTTTAGGCCGATACATCGTCGAACAATTAATCGAGCGGGGTGATTCCGTCTCCAGTCTGTCTCGCGGGCATTACCCCGAGTTGATCAACATGGGCGTGCGCTGTTTTCAAGGCTCACTCGCCAACAGCGACTTTGTTCTTAAATCCCTACAGGGTCATGATGCCGTTATTCACACAGCGGCCAAGGCCGGTTTTTGGGGACCGAAAGAATCGTTTTGGGAACCCAATGTCACCGGAACGGAAAACATGATCAAGGCTTGCAAAACCCTTTCCATCGACAAACTGGTCTTCACCAGCTCTCCCAGTGTGGTTTTTGACGGCAAAGCCCAAAGTGGTGCCGACGAATCGCTGCCCTACCCTGAAATCTATGAAAGTGCTTATCCCGAAACCAAGGGGATTAGCGAGCAATTGATCCTGCAAGCTAACGGCGAGGACCTGAAAACGTGTGCCCTGCGTCCCCATCTCATTTTCGGTCCAAGAGATCCGCATCTGCTGCCCAAACTGCTCAACAGAGCCGTATCCAGACAACTCATTCAGGTAGGCTCCGGTAAAAACAAGGTCGATCTCACCTATGTTGAAGACGCGGCCCGCGCCCACCTGCTCGCGCTGGATCGGCTGACAGACGGCAGCCCGGTTTGCGGTTCCGCTTACTTCATCAGCCAGGACGAACCGGTTGTTTTGTGGGACTGGGTTCGCACTCTGTTGGAGAAACTGAGAATTCAACCCATCAGGAAGCAAATAAGCCTTTCAACGGCTCGTGTCATCGGTTCCGTTTTCGAGTTTGGCTACAAGCTCTTCTCGCTCAAAGGCGACCCCAGAATGACGAGATTCCTCGCCAGTGAACTGGCGAAGGATCACTACTATTACGTTGGGAAGGCAAAAACTGAGCTGGAATACAGGCCGCAATACTCCATGGAAGAGGCATTGGACAAAACCCTTCCCTATTTAAAAGCGTACGTGGATCAACTGCCCGCACCTTGATGCCGCAAAAACAGGCCGGATTTTAGCCTATCGGAGGCATCGGAACAGTCTTTCGGCTCTCGCGGTGTGATAAGCCACCTCCTGGCCGTCTTTGTACCCGTTTGTGTATTCTGAGGAAGCGCGAGCTGCGGAGGGAGGCCGATCGGGATGGAAAGCAGCGTCAATCAGATCATCGCAATCCCAGCTCAACTCTCTCTGAATGTCTTTTATTCCGGCCACAAAACCGCGGCTGTAATCAGGTGAATCCGAGACCCGAGCCAGAATGCTGTTGACCAACTCCAGTGACTGCTGTCTTTCCTGATGAATTTTGATATTCATTTGCTCAATTTTCCAGACCTCGTATTCAGCGAGTGTTTGCTGGTAGCCTTCGGGAAAGGGTTCTGTCTCTCTTCCGTTATAGGAACTGGAACTCATGGCAGCCTCTCTGGTGGGAAAGGGCTCTACAACTTGGTAGATAGCACCTATAATCTCTTCGATTTTCCTGGACTTCACCCATTTTCTCGGCAGTTCAACCTGAAGTTCAATACCGCAGCTGCGATGTTCGTACAATTGAAACGGACCTTCGACCCAGCTAATCCTAAGAGGTGTCTCAAGTTTAATGTGAACATCAACACGTGAGCGTTTTAAATCGATGGAGTATATTTGGCCGAGTTCACCAGCAGACAAGGAATAAGATGCCTTTCCCAACACGCGGTTCTGATTGACAGTGTTATTGGTAAAACCACTATCACAGCTCGAACTGACCTCGGTGGAAAGAACCACCCAGCCGCCTTTCAGGCGATGATTCAACTCCGTTTGTAAACGTCCGGCCGTCAAAGGCAGCACCCCAAAAAATAAAATGGAGCAGAGTATGGTTTTTTTCATGATCTATTCCTTGTATCCGTATTTTGGGTCATTATACTCATGCCAGTTCGTACCGTGTCAAGTTTATCTTTGTGTTGTCCGGCAGGCGGTACTTTAACCACACCATTTGGCTGTGATATTTGCATAACCGCAAGACCATAAAATCCGGTTCTTATGGGCAATAAATGGGAGTATGTCCGTTTTTCGGTGCGATCCCTGATCGCGGTTTGTTTCCCGTTACAATGAAAAAAATCGAGGGAACGTCTTCGAGTCGAACTGTCACAGTCCATTCCTATCGGCCGGAAAAGTCTGTCAACGGAAAAAATCAGGGATACTGAACCTCGAGGATAAGGTCTGGTTTCCATTGAACTGCGAAGAATCCTATTTTGGATGGTGCCAAAAACAGGAAGCAAATCAACTCGATAGTACACGATCTTTCAAATCATTTTCGCGTATGGACAGCGGGAATTCAGGCTGGTACACTCTTGCCGATTGCAGGCTTGCTTGCATACTTTTATCAAAGGTTTCCTCTATGTGGCTTCATTCTGAAGAACCTCTCATTTTATTGGCACCCATGGATGGCTACACCGATTCGGCTTTCCGCCGCATGGTCAAGAGCATTGAGCCGAGAGTCATCGTGTTTACCGAATTCATAAGCGCCAGAGACTGTTCCAGGAGCCTGGCCAGTTGCGCGAAACTATTTAAACACGCGCCTGAAGAGCAGCCATTGGTTGTCCAACTCTACGGGAAAAATCCAGAAGAATTCTCCAAAGCGGCCAAGATGGCCGAGCAGTTTGGAGCTGCGGGTATTGACATCAACATGGGTTGTCCGGCAAAAAAAGTCGTCGCGCACAGCCATGGTTCCGCACTCATGAAGGACATCGAGCTGGCAGCCCGTATTATTGAAGAAGTCAAGCGGCACACCCTTCTTCCCATAACGGTAAAAACGAGATTGGGCTGGGAGCATTCAAAGCAGCTGATTCCATTTATCAAGAAGCTGGAATCTGCCGGGCTGGACGGCGTCACCATTCACGGCCGCACTTATGCTCAAAAGTTCGTGGGAAGCGCGGACTGGGAGCCCATCTACGCATTGAAACGAACGGTTGAGATTCCCGTTTTTGGCAACGGAGACATAACCAACAGTGGTGAAGCCAGAAGCAAACTGGGCAATCTCGACGGCATCATGATCGGCAGGGAAGCGACTTTCAACCCCTGGGTCATGAAACAGGCGGCGACCGTGTTATTGGACCATGCCAAGGATTCAGGTCCCGTATCGCTGGCCGTTCAAATCCCCTACTGGATTCAATATCTACAGAACTTGTCCAAAGAGGTTACAGAGCGAACGGCCTGCCTCCGATTCCGCAAAACCCTGTTGGCACACATGCGGCGTTTTCATATCGACACTCAAATGCGCAAAAAAGCCGTCAAAGTGGAAAACATCGGCGATGTTGAACGCGTGTTGAATTGTTTTGTAGAGTCACTTGCCAGGAAAGGCCGTTTTTTTCAATCACCCCCACCTAAAGAGTAAAGACAGGATATCTTTGCTTGTGTTTTTTTATGTTCTTTCTCCCATAATGTGCCTTCCGTGTTTTCTTTGGCTGTAAAAAGGGAACCCGAAAACCGCAGAAAACTAACGTTATTGCAATTGCTCGTGTTTTTTATGAGATTCTAGGTTGACCGGGAATCGGCAGCCTCAAGGGAAGTTGTCATCTGCGGAAATGCAGCTTGATCCGCGCATTGATTCAATCCAGGGAGTAACAAAACACTCAGACTGCATAATTGAAGTCACGGCCTTTTATCGTTCAATCTAAAATGCCTTACCCAGAAGTCGTGCTCGCTTTTATCCATGTGCCCGCGTTGTTTCACCCCGTGTCTTGACTCGGGATAAACCATGAGTTCAAAGGGTTTGGCAAGGTTTGTCCATTTGTCAACCAGTTCCAATGTCTGCTGAAAGTGAACATTGTCATCGGTGGCTCCGTGGAAGATTCTAAGCGGTCCTTTTAACTTGTCCGCGTGATACAGAATAGAGGCCTGGCGGTAACCGTCTTCATTTTGCCTGGGTGTATCCATGTAGCGTTCGGTATAGACAGAGTCGTAGAACTTCCAATCGGTAACCGGCGCACCGCTTATTCCGTGAGTGAAATAATCCGCCCCGGCTGTCATGGCCAGTAAGGCCATGTAACCGCCGTAGCTGTAGCCTACAATGCCCATCCGCTGGGGGTCGACAAACGGTTTGCTGCGAAGCCATTTGACGGCCTGGATTAAATCGTTGAGTTCCCAGTGACTCAGCTTCCTGTGTGCAAGCGCGACGCCTTTCTTGCCAAAGTGACCTGAAGCGCGGTGATCCACGCTAATGGTAATGACGCCTTTAGCGGCATAGTAGTGATCCCGCCAACCGGCTCGCATATTGTATCGGTTCATAACCGTGGGCGTATCGGGTCCGGAGTAAATGCGAAAGATCACGGGGTACCTGGTTTTACCGCTTGAATCAAAGTCTGGAGGTAAAATCCAATAGGCCGGCAGTTCATAACCGTCGTCGGTGGGTATGGTGAAATATTCAAACTGACCCAGTTGGTAGGCATGACTTTCCGGGTTACTGGAATCGGAGAGTTTCCAATTATATTTCGCCTTTTCAAGCGAATAGACCCAGGCCTGTGGTGGTGATTGAAAGTCTGAAAACCAGTCAAAACCGTACTTGAACTGCGGTGAAAGGGTTATTTGGTGCGTTCCCGGTTCACTTGTCAGGCATTTCAGGTTCTTGCCGTCTAAAGACACCACCATGAGGTCTGTGTTAATGGAATCGCTGTAATTACCGGTAAAATACACCAAACCCTGGGGTGCATCCACAGCGAGTATTTTCCTGACTCGCCAATCACCCGCGGTCAGCGCGACCATGAGTTGACCTGTTTCGGAGTAGCGGTAGAGATGGGCATACCCGCTTTTATTGGAACGGATGAGGAAAGATCCGTCTTTTAAGAAGGTCAAGTCCGTCAGAAACTCAACCCACGACTCCTGTTGTTCCTCATAAGTTTTCACGGCCTTTCCGGTTGCGGCATCACAGCGGTAGAGTATGAGTTCGTTTTGATCCCGGTTCATCCACTGAACCCACAGGGACTGACTGTCCGCACGCCAAAAGGGCCAAGCCAGGTAGGATGTGTTGTCTGCCTGGGGCTCCATCCAGGTTGTTTGCAGGTTATCGAGATGGACGACACCCAATTTCACGCTGGGATTCACCTGACCTGCCTTGGGGTATCGCGTTTCTTCCCAATAACCGTTAACCCCTCCAATATGATAGATTTGAAAGAGATCAACCGCTGAATCATCAAACCGCATGAAGGCAATCTGCTTGCTGTCCGGACTCCACCAGAAAGCACGATAACGCATGCCTCTACCGTAGATTTCCTCATAGTAAACCCAGGAGGCATAGCCATTTTGGATGGTGTCGCTGCTGTCTGAAGTGAGTTGTTTTTCGACACTTTGAAGCCGGTCATAGACGTATAAATTGCCGTCTCTTGTATAGGCGATGGCCTGTCCGTTCGGCGAGATTCTGGGGTTTGCTTCAATTCCTCTGGAGAAAGTGAGTTGGCGGGTGCCGTTTGAGTCCGCGTAAAAGACATCGCCTTCCGAAACCCAGACGCGGGCCTTTAAATCGTCTGAGCGATGGCTGCACGGTTTCTGAAATCCTTGCGGCAGGTGATCCAGTTCAATTTGGGTTTTGTTCTTCGATTTCGCGTCTATCTTGAAATAAATGCTCTTGCCTGAACTTGTATCCAGCCAGATAAATTCCCTACTGTTCAGCCAGCCCAGAAACTTCCCGTCTCGCTTCACCAGCTGTGGCTCAGTTTGTAAAAAAGCCATATCGTAACTAATTGCTTTCCTTGAAACAGCATCGTCTGCCAGCACAGTAAAATGAGTTGCGCTCAGCAGGATCGCGTATAAAGTGTATTTCATCAAATCCTCCAGCATGGTCTATCATACCAGAAGGATTTCATGCGGTTACAGATCAATATGAAGGCGATTTTACGTTTCTGATGGGAACCCGGTTGGTTTGACAGGAAAAGTTCGGCGTCGTTGAGCTTTCAGAAAAATACGGCTTTGACATTCGGCCTGGGCCTGGAAGAAGGAAACACCGTCGTAGTGCCTGATGCCCTTTGTCCTGGCCATTTTCAATAGCGCGGTCTCTCTTGGATGGTAAATGGTCTCGATCACAGATTGGACGCCCTCGGGCAGGCTTTCCATTGGAGTTTGCGTGTTGTTCCCCATGCCCACGGAAGTTGCCTGAAGCAAGACATCGCAGCCGGTAGTTTGCCTTTGCTGCCAAATGCCGATTTCCGAGTCAGGGTGACAGCCGGTGAGATGTTTTTGCGTTCGGTTGAAAAGCTGCACACGGAAGCCCAAATGATGGGCTAGAGTTTCGGCGGTCTTCCCTACTCCGCCATAGCCCAGGATCCTCAAAACGGGTTTTTCTCTTTGTATCGTGTCTTTTTCTGCAAGCAAAATGGCTTTTAGAGCTTCGGCATCGGTATTCATTCCCGTCAGACCTCGATTCTGGCGAACCAGAGTGTTGCACGCCTGGAGTTGGTGACCCGATGAAAGAGCCGCGGCGGCTTCCTTAACCGGTTTCGTTACACTCATGCCCATTAATTCCGGGAATAAACGCCAGGCCTCCGCGAGTTCTTGCTGGTTTTGGATGGGGAACTTGAGATAAAAGACATTGGGATGGACTTGTCTCAAGAGCGGTTGGTGAAAAGCCGGGGAGCGAGAGTGACTGACGGGATAACCGGCAATGGCATAGAGGTGCAGCGGTTCGTTGACAGCATCTGGTAATAAGCACGCGCACGCTTGATCTGTAAGCTGACCGGGCGCCACAGCCGAACCGGAACTTGAAGCGACAAAGGTAAACGGTGCGCCGTAAATCATGGACAGCAATCGGGTGGACTGGAACTCCCCACCCATGAAGAAGTGAACAAGCGGCAGCTTACTCTGCGCGTATAGGCGGCGCTGAGTTTTGAAATCGGCAAAGGAATGCCCCATGCAGATGATTTTAATGACATCGGGCTGTCCTTCTTCATATTGTGACAAGACATGATCCCAATCCGGCGGGTCTTCAAAGTAGTGGCCGGAAAGAACGGTTTTCGCGCCTTTTCCGCGGGCTGTGTCGATCTTTTCCTTCAAATGGCCTTCATCGCACTCCAGATCCAGCCACTGAGCACCCTGGGAGAGCGCCTCCAGGCGACGTTTCCAGCCAAGCGAGTTTCTCAAGTGTTTTAAACCCGCTCCCCCGTGTTCAATACTGCGATAGGTGGCCATCCACTGTTGCCGCATGGGATTGGCCACCAGAAACTCGGGCAGCGAATCCAGCAGGTCCAGTCTGCATTCCCAGGCATGCCGGGCTTGGGATCTCGGAAAAGCGGCTTCACTGGCCAGTACACGCTGTAAAACGGAATCCAGCCGGGTTGCCATTTCCGGAGTCAGGGAGCAAAAAAAGAGCATGTCTTCCTCGTTCATTTACCTCGATACAGACAGTTGAATTATACATCATGTTTAAAGTGCAGAAACATTTCACCACTTGTCTATCGCCCATTTGAACGTCCAAAATGCTGAAATGAGCCAATCCGGCTGATTCCGGCCTGCGGATGGACTGAGACCCTCAGGCTCAATTTGAGGGATATAACACCGTGTTCTTCTCACCGGACTTCAGCAGGTTGGAAGGCCGCGTTTCACGGCCTTTGGCAAACCTATTTTTTAGTCTTCGAAAGCAGCCAACTGGCTAACGCGGGTAACAACAAGAGTGCGCCCAGCATGTTGACCAGGAACATGAAGGTTAGCAGGATCCCCATATCGGCCTGAAACTGCAGGGTGGAAAAAATCCAGGTGGCAACGCCAATAGCCAATGTAATACCTGTAAACAGAACCCCGTTTCCGGTAATGGAAAGCGTTTGATGATAGGCTTCTTGCAGGGAGACACCCTGATCGATAATGCTTTTAAACCGACTGTAAATGTAAATTCCGTAATCAACGCCAATGCCCACACCCAATGCCACGATGGGCAAAGTGGAAACTTTCAACCCGATTTCCAGGAAATTCATGAGCGCGTAGGCGAGCAGGGAAACCAGCGCAAGCGGAAGAACAATACAGAGCGTTGCCCTGATGGACCGGAAGGTCAGCAAGCAGAGCAGAATAATGGCTGAAAACACGTAAATCAGCATGGGGAATTGAGCTTCTTGAATTGCCTCGTTGGTTGCCGCCATAACGCCGACATTGCCGGTGGCCAGTTTAAACCTCAAGTCGTCGTACCCGAATTCAGAGTCAAACTTCTTGACGGCATTGACGATTCTAGAAATGGTTTCCGCTTTGTGATCCGATGTGAAGATCAGGATGGGCATCACCGAGCAGTCGTTATTTAGCAGCCCGCTATCGGTTGGAACATAGGTCACCGATTGAATCAGGACATCCTGAATCCTTGAAAGAACGCGCCACTTCATGGAGCCCTCGTTCCAACCGGCGTTAATGGTTTTCGCGATGCCTGGAAGCCCGATTACAGACTGAACACCTTCCACATTGGTCATCTGCCATTCAAATTGATCAATGGTGTTCATGATATCGTAATCAATACAGCCCTGCTCCTTTGTTTCCACAATGACACTCAAGAGATCCACCCCGATTGAAAAATGATCGGTGATGTAGGCACTATCCTGGTTGTAACGGGATTCGGCACGAAGCTCGGGAACACCGCGATGAATATCTCCAATGGCAACATTAGTGCCTTGCCACAGGCCGACACCCATGAGAATCAGAGCAATGATGATAATCGCCAAACCCGTTTTGCGTTCCGCCACATGACTCAAGCGGCTCCAGAATGGCTCCATCTGATCCCATCTTGTATGGACCTTATCGATGTATTTCTGCTTGTAAGAGACAAAGGACAGCAAAATCGGCAAGAGGAAGAGGTTGGTTAAGATAATTACAGCAACACCCAAACTGGCCGTGATAGCTATTTCCCTGATGACTTGAATATCAATAAGCAGGATGGTAATAAAGCCAATGGTGTCGCTAATGAGAGCAATACCTCCGGGCACGAGTAAACGCCTGAAACTCGCACGTGCTGCCTCCATACTGGATCGGCCCTGAAACAATTCAGCGGCATTGGCACTCACCATCTGCACCCCGTGACTGACACCAATGGCAAAAACAAGGAACGGTACGAGAATGGACATGGGGTCGATACCGAATCCGAGCAAGGTCAGCGTTCCCATTTGCCATACAACCGCTATGATGGAGCAAGTAATCGGAAGGATGGTCACTCTGAAGGATTGAGTGTACAGGTAAACCAACAGGAAGGTAATGAGAATGGCAATCCCAAAAAACTGGACGACTCGAATGGCTCCTTCAGCCATGTTGCCCACCACCATGACAAACCCGATGATGTGAACTTTGACATCCCCGTTCTCGTACTTGTCTCTAATTTTCGCTTCAATCTCTTTGGATGCGGCAATGTAGTCGATGTTTTTCTGCGTGCTCGGGTTGACCTCCAGCAGCTCGGCACTGATCATCGCGGCTTTAAAATCATTGGAAATCAGACGTCCCACCTGCCCTGATTTCAATATATTTCGGCGAACCTGCTCTAAATCCTCTTTGGTCACCTCTGCGGGATTGGTGGGATAGGTATCTGGAATTACATTGCCGGCAGCAATGCCTGTTTCGGTTACTTCTGTGAAGCGAACATTGGGAGTAAAAATAGACTTCACCCGGCTGCGATCCACTCCGGGCAGGAAGAAGACATCATCGGTCACCTTTTTGAGCGTGTCCATGAACTCAGGAGTAAAAATATCCCCTTTCGTCGGTTCAAGAGCGATCAAAACCCGATTGGCACCGCCAAAATCATCTCTGTGTTTGACATAGGTTTTCATGTACTCGTGTTTCAGCGGGAGCAGTTTGCTGAAACTGGCATCGATATGCAGCCCGAAAGCTGAATACAACATGAAAAGAGTCAATATGGCGGCGATGCCAACAGCAATGCGACGGTGTGAAAAAATGTAATCTTCAATTTTATTGATCATAGTCTATGCCTGCCTCTATTGATGGCTCGCCGATATAGGATGCATCCCCTTTTCGCCCACATAAAGCACACGATCAGGTGTCACTTCAGTCATGGAGGAAATACCTCTCTGGCTGTCGTGCTTGTTAAGGGAAAAGGTCTTTCCATTGTCAGAGCTCTTGAGATAGGTACCACCCATGCCGCCAATTAGAACGGCACCGTTTTCCGTTTCCAACCCGCAGTTGAGCAGTGTATTGGTTTTAGACTGAATTTCTTCCCAGCTTTCGCCAAAATCTTCCGAAAGAAAAACATGTCCCCTCAGACCAAACATAAGAACACGTTCGGATTTGAGCGGTAAAACACCAAAAAAGGAACCTTCATAGGGCATGTTCATCGCCTGCCAGGTTTCGCCATTGTCCGTGGATTTATAAGCCATGCCCATTTCGGCTGCTATATAGAGCTTCCCGGATGGAGAGGAAGCAATTTGATTCAAGTGCATATCGTCTTCTTCGTTCACAAAACGCTCTTCCCAATTTTTTCCTCCATCGTACGTGACGTAGAGAACGCCATAGGCACCGGTGATGATACCGTGTTGCTCATTTTCAAACCACACATCGAGGAATGGATCCTTATCCAGGTTTTGCTGAACCAGAGTCCAGTTTAAACCTCCATCGGTGGTCTTGAGAATGGTTTCGTTGTGACCGACTGCCCATCCTGTTTTGTCGTTGACAAAAGAAACTCCCGTAAGAGTCACATGGGACGGAACATGCGCCTGAACCCAGTTCTCTCCGCTATCGGTGCTGACTAAAATATGGCCTCTTTCTCCCACGGCTGCAAGGGTACTCCCCACCCGCGTCACATCAAGCAGAAGCGATTGCGACGCTTTAGGCATCATGAGTGCCGCTTCACTTATTTTGGGAATCTGCCCTGTCTTCTCTACGCCCAGACCAAAGGGCATCATCAGAAAAACAAAACTCATCCATCTAATTCTCAATATCATTCTTTTCATTGTTAAATCCTTCTATGTTAAAGCTTTTTTTTCCAGTCCATACGGCTAGATATGATTGAAATCAACTCACATCGTCATTGCTAAGCCCATTGCTTAAAAAAATTGTTTAACAGTTGAGCTCTGTTTAACACGAAAGACAGGTCAATCAGTCTTTGTATTCCATTTACAAAACAGCCCATATTCGCTTTTGAGCCATCGTGCTCTTTTGTAATTGTTCCTTCAAGCATGGAAATGAAACAGCACGTTTTGTGTACTGAATTGTTTGATCGATGATTTGACGCACATTCCTTGCATCAATATGCGATCCGAAATTGCCTAATCAATTTGTCCCAGGTATCGGGCGAATAGTCGCATCCATCAATTTCTGAGACCCTTTTTGTGGCATTAAACCAGTAAAATAGAGTGCCTTGTTCTGGCACTCTATTTATATTTCTGTTTGCCGAATGTTATTAACGACGGCCAGAGCGTCTCAACGCGGCCGGTGTGAAGTCTTCCACATTACCCTTGTCTTTCGAAAATTCATACATTTTATCCTGTTCGTTATCCAGACCAATGGCCAGATAGCGACCGGACTGGAGGTCGGTATGAACTTCCAGGGTTGTCCAGAAAGTGGGGCAGTCGTAATAATTGATGGCATGACCTTCCGATACACGCCAGAGTTGATCGCGATTGTCATACTGATCGACAACCAGAATTTGCCAGCTGTCTTCATCGATGTAGAACGTTCTGCGTTTGTAAAGGTGACGAGCATCATTCTTAAGTGTTGCCTCAAGAATCCAAACCCGGTGTAATTCGTAACGAGCCAGATCCTGATTGATGTGAAGAGGTGTCAGGATATCGCTGTATTTGAGCTTGTTGCTGTGAAGTTTGTAAGAATTGTAGGGTACATACATTTCTTTCTTACCAACGAGTTTCCAGTTGTAGCGATCAGGAGCCCCGTTAAACATATCAAACTGATCACTGGTTCTCAGGCCGTCTGATGCTGTACCTGGATTATCGTAGGCAACGTTGGGAGCACGACGAACTCTTCGCTGACCCGGATTGTAGAGCCAAGCTTTTCGGGGTTCCTCAACCTGGTTCATGGTTTCATGGGCAAGCAAAATACCACCAGCAAGACGAGCAGGAGCGACTACTTTCTGTTTGAACAGAATAATTTTGTTTTCCAGCTTGTCATAGGTCATATTTGGAGCGTGATACAGATTGTAGAATTCATCTTCAAATTCCACCATGGTGTATTTACCCTTGCGGGTAGGTGCAGCCTGGCCAATTTTCCTTTGCGCGTGTTCTCCACGATACCGAAGCAGGTGGTTCCAAATTAAATGGTGGCCATTTGTTGGAATGGGAAAGGGAATGCCCGCGATGCAATCCAACACGCCGTTGCCACCCTCTGCCAGCTTCGCTTTCGCGGCAGCTGCTTTAGTGGCATCGTAAATGCGCTGCGGCACAGAGGCCGAACGGTGAGTTGGGTAGACATTCATCTTGAATGTGGGGTAGGTTTTCAACAATGCGACCAGACCTGCTGGAACTTTTTCCTTGTATTGGTCGACATTGTTACCCGTAATGGTGAACAGAATGGCATCGTCAGCATAAGGGTCAACATGATGGGACCCTTTGACATATCCAGCGGGTGGTTTTGTAATACCCCCATCCCAGGCTGGAATAGTACCGTCTTTATTCCCCGCTTTCTCTCCGCCCAGCGGAGTTAAGTCTTTACCGAGCCTGGCCACCTGGTCAGGGGAAAGCTGTCCAAAAGCCAGGATGCCAAAACACAAAATGGCAATCAAATTAATGGTTTTCTTATTCACGTAAACGCCTCCTAGAATGAGTATTTGATATTGAATGAAGTAAAGTCACGGTCGTTTAACAGATTCCATCTGCCTGCACCGTAATACTTGGTATAAGTAAGTGAAAATGCCAAGGAGTTCTGATAGCTGCCGTCGATACCAACGCTGGTGGCTTTACGACCTTCAAGGAAGTTACCTCCGGGGCCGGGTGATACACCTTCCACATCATGGGTGAAGGAGAACTTGGGGGACAGGTTAAAACTTCCAAACACGTCGTTGTAATCCATTCGACCGGCAATGCGGTATCCCCAACTGGCATCATCGGCAAAGTGCCTGGCCGTTTCATATGCTTTTCCGGCATGCGCTCCACCTGGAAGAGAGTGGAAGGGATTTCCGCAAGTAAACGTACCTGGGCCTTCATAGCGCAGGACATCTTTGGATGGCATATCATCGACTGTCGAATAAGCTGCTTCACACACAAGAATGCCCATATCCGAACCGGCAAAAGGACCAAACGCCTTGGTGGCGGTGACCTGAACTTGAGTCACATCGTGAAGTTTGTACCCGAAAATATCTTCATCGAACCCAACTTGCTTGACCACCTGACCGTTTTCATCGATGCTGGCTGGTACAATCTGATTGGTTAAAGCCAGACCGTCACTTACAGGTGAGAGGGCGGCATAGAGTAATTCCACATCATCCATCTGCAAAGGCGTGTTCTTTCGATGGGACACTTCACCCTGCAGAGCGATCCCAGAGGCATCCAGCATGGTGTTAAAACTCAAACCGTAGAGTTCAATATCTTCGGGATAAGCGATAATATAGCCGGCACTTTGTGCGTAGGTATCGATAACAGCAACCTTACCTGTTTGGGCAACCAGTTCATCTATTTCAGGAACCATGCCGGGTGAAACACCGTAGGCCTGATAAATAAGCTGAGCGGATAATTGAGCATTCTGCATGCCCTGCATGAAGGCAGCTTCTGTGCCGGTGTGACCGTTGATCGTGGGCAGCCTGCTGTGATAGTTCATGTAGTAAAAACCAAATTCTGTATCGTTTAAATTAGACGCAAAGTACCTGAACGCAGCACCATACTGACCGTCATCATCCGCGTAACGCGTGCCGTAACGGGGTATGCCCATGATGTGATAGCCAGGCATGCCATTTTCATCAACGCCCAGCCAGGGCATGAATGCGGAAAGAGGGTGATAGGTTAGATCAGGAAAATCAGCAAAGGAGATGAAAACACGCTCACCGCCTGCACCGACAAAATCATTGGTGCTGAAATAGGTTCCGGGAGGATCGATCCAGGTTTGTTCCCACTCATACTGGTAAAAGCCCTCAAAAGTCAGGTTTTCCGTCAAACCCAATGAGGCATAAGCCATTCCAACAGGAAGAAACGCTTCCTTCAGCTCGGAGCCCGGAACACGCAAGGCGCTCAAATCGACTGGGTTGACAGCGTTGATTCCGTTTTGAATAAAGGTGCTCTCACCCCAACTCAAAACCTGTCGTCCTATCCTGACATTGGCAGGGATCGAACCCATATCAAAATTGAACCAGACAAAGGCATCTAAAAGCTCGGTACGATTGCCAACGCGATCGAGAGCTGCTTCAGTAAGCTCGGTTCTCAAGCGGTCGCCTTTTTCATTTTCGTAGTCGTAAAAAGTAAAACCACGGAGGAATATACCAAAACGGTCTTTGTAACTCAGCTCCATCTCCGTGCTGTATTTAAATGCTGAACTGAAAATTCCCTCGTAATTCAGGTTCCCATCATCTCCGTTGACAGAGTAGGCCGTTCCATAAACACCCTCTTCCCACTCATGCCAGCGGTTTGGCAGACCGATTATGGCTCGATCGGGATCGTTCATGCGGTAGCTTGTACCATAGGATAAAGTTGAGTCCCAAGTGAATGTAATGTTACCTTTCGTGTAGTGAACTTGGGAAAAGAGAGGTGCCGATATAAAAAACACTGCGGCAATAAGCGTTATTGCCATGAAACTTCTCCTAACGAAGCGGTGGATTCTATAACTCGATGTCATTATTCCTCCTAATACTTTTGAAATAAAATGACTTATCGCCCCTTTATACGGGACCAGATAAACTTTGGCTTCTTTATACAAATCTTCATTGTGGTTGAGTATCAAATAATGAAGTGATTAATTGTGAATGACTCAACTTGTAGATTCGTATGTTATTCAAGCAGGATACATTTGAATGCTGCGTTTGGATATTCCTTCACGTGGCTACATTCAAGTTAGTGATGTAAGTTAACCCTATCCCGATTCTTTTGTCAAGGAATTGTAAACCAATAACCAGATTAACTTGACAAATCCTATTTCACTTTTAATTATTATGGATCAAGTATTGCTTTTCCCATTACTTAATACTTTACAAAGATAGAAAGAAAAAAAAGAGATTAAACGACAGGTGAATCCAATTTTAAATGATCTCCGGAGCAGAGCGGATAGGACATCCGAAGCAGGAAGTCGGGCGAAAAAGAACCCGTTCACTGGAACCAACCATGGCAGGTAAGACGGTTTTTACAATGATCGAGATGCAGAAAACCTGGTTGAACTTGAAATATCGGCAAGAAGGGTCCTTCTTTTCACCCTTCTTGACAGACGGCCCGGTAATACTGTCCCAACAGGCGCATTGCGCGATCCATTTTTCGAAAAGTGGGAATTTTGGCGCTCTTGAGTTTGTCGACCATCGGATTGTAGGTTTGTCCACTATCGACCACGACAATCCAGGGTTTGTCCGCCTTTTCCTTCAATTCCAGTAACAACTGAACAATGGAGTGCTTGCTTTCCAGATCTTCCTTGTGCCCATCGTTCTTCTGCAGTGTATTGAGGGCGGGAGTTACAGGCACAATGCCAAAAACACCAAGATCCACATCCTCGCCGTCCAAAACCACCTCAAGCACCTTACCGAATCCGCGATCGGTCATCATGGGTGTTAAGTCGAGCGGGTTGTGCAGATCGACTATGTGGTCAACGCGCGCTTCCCGCAAGACTTCAAGCAGCTTTGCATTCTGGGCTTCGGTGTATTGCGACAATTTGAAAAGACCGAGGTTGTCTGCAATGGCCACGCACTCAAAACCGGCATTGGATAGCGCACCACAAGATAAGCCTTTCTTTTCATATGCGTTGAGAAAGGTGCTCAGTTCAATGAGGTCTTCAAAATCGTCAAGTGCTTCCGCCAGCAGAACGCCGCACTGAGAAAAAAGGCTCTCTAAAACCTGATAATCCCCCGCAACCGATGCGGTATGGCTTGCAGTTGCCCGGGCGCCTTCTTTCGTCTTCCCACCGGAGTAGAAAACGATGTTTCGCCCCTCTTTTTTAAGCTCTGTGGACAATTTGAGGAGCCTGCGACCGTCACCCGGCTTCAGTCCTTCACAGTAGATTCCAAAGACGCGAACATCCGTATGATCTTTTAAGAACGCCACATAATCGGCCAGGGTCAAATCGGTTTGATTACCGATGGACACGGCATATTGGGGTGATACACCCTGTAATCGATCCAACATGGAAACCAGATACGCTCCACTCTGAGAGATAATGGCAACCGAGTCAGGTTGATCAGCGGCCTGTTTCAATTTGTATTGGGGAATGAAGATGGAGTCGTACAAGCCTGGAACAGAGCGAACACCCACACAATTTCCACCATTGATGACCGGACCCTGCCACCTGGTCTTTCTCGATTCGGCCAGGTTGTCACGCATGGTGTTTACGATTTCCCGTGATCCGAACTTTTCCTCAAAACCACCGGGAATCAGGATCACGCTTTCGGCGTTTTCAGTCTCAATAATATCGTTCATAATCCCAGGTACCTGATTGGCACTGACGCTCAAAACCATCAGGTCCACGGGTTTTTCCATATCTGAAATGGCAGGAACACACTGGCAGCCGTCAATTTGTTCCGCTCCCGGTTTGATAATGGTGATATTTTCAGGTTGGAAACCCGAAGCCAGTGTATTCTTCAGAATGATCCGGCCGGGATTCATTTTCTGTGAAACACCTATCAACCCAATGGTTGAAGGTTTCAGCAGGTTGTCTATCTTGTGAATCGGCCGAGCTGCTGTTTCTTCCTGCCTGGGTGGAGCAAGCCCCGCGAGCGCGTCCAGTACGACCAGTTGATTTTGATAGACCACCAACGGGTTGATCTCCAGTTCATCGAGACCTTTTCCGTGAAGCTGTTCACCGAGTTCCAACATGTCCAGAATGACTTGAGCCAACGTGTCCAGAGAGAGCTCTGACGCCTGTCCTCTCAGGCCGCCTGTGACCAGTGTGAGAAAATCATTGCGAATCAGTTCCGCCTTAACGGATGCCGCGTGAGTGTGAAGGACTTTCGAAAACACAGACAACAGCCGTCCGCCGCTGAGGGTTTTGGCAATGTACTCTGTGTGAATACCGCCCGGCCCCAAGACCACAACGGGACCAAAATCAGGCGTCATCCTGAAACCCAGCAGCAGTTCGTGACCAAGGCTGCGATTGTAATCAATAAACTCATTGACGGTAAAGCCGTTCCATTCGAGCTCACCTATCCGGTCGGCCATGGCCTTCATGGCCTGCAGGATGTTGGGTGTTTTGTTCTCCAGAACCCGAACCCCGCCCCATTCGGTTTTGTGCTGAATAACAGGTGAAACGATTTTAAGGACAACGCGACTGGATGGAATGGTCGCCGCCTGTGTAAAAGATTCCCATTTATCTTTAGAGATGAACTGAGACTCGGGAACACGCACGGAAAGACCGGAAAGCAGCTGGCGGCTCTCTTCTTCCGACAGGCCTTTCTTCCCCTTACCGAGAGCGCTTTGAACGAGATCGATCTTTTCCATTACATTATCCAACATGACTGTTTCACCTTCCCTTCTTTTATCACGGTTCGCTGCGTAACGCAGGCTGGCATCCTATCACGTTGCGTGTTTGGCTTGAACAGGTTCTTTGTAATTGTGATCGATTCCCGCTTTGGAATCCCAAACCGCTTTTAGCACCACAGGATCGCGTTTCTCCCTGCGCAAGAGAAAGAGCGACAGGGCTCTCCTCTTTTCGATCAATTAGAGTTTCCATTTTCCGACAAGACCGATATGATAGAGATTCACGGGTTTGTTTTCAGACAGGAAAGCAGCCGGCCAGTTTCAATGGAGTGCTATTTTGGGTCAATCAACGAAAACCGTCAAACGCAAACCAGAATGGTTGAGAGTTAAAATTCCGGGTGGCGATACACACCACCGCATCAAAAAGAATATGCGCAATAACAGCCTGCATACCGTCTGCGAAGAAGCGAGATGCCCCAATGTGGGTGAATGCTGGCGCAACGGAACGGCGACTCTGATGATTTTGGGCGACACCTGCACAAGAGGCTGCCGCTTTTGTTCCGTGAAATCCGGTCATCCGGGCGGCATCGTCGATCCCGGCGAGCCCGCGCGTTGCGCGGAAACCGTGGTTTCAATGAATTTGAATTATGTGGTTCTCACCTGCGTGGATCGCGATGATTTACCGGATGGCGGATCCGGCCAGTTTGCCCTGGTTATTCGTGCTATTAAAAAGGCCAGACCGGACTGCCTGATTGAAGTTCTCGTTTCCGATTATCAGGGCAGGAAACGCGATATTGTCACCATTCTCGATGAAAACCCTCATGTCTTTGCCCACAACATTGAAACCGTTGAAAGACTGACACCCACTGTCCGCGACAAAAGAGCCTCTTTTTTACAAAGCCTGTCCGTACTCAAAACAGCCAAACAGGCGAGACCCGATATATTGACCAAATCCAGTATCATGTTGGGGCTTGGCGAGTCCAGAGAAGAAGTTCTCGATGCCATGAGGAATCTGAAAGAAAACAAAGTGGATATCATCACCTTTGGGCAATACTTAAGGCCCGGTATCAGGCAATTGGAAGTGGTGGAGTACATTCATCCCGACATGTTTGACTTCTATGCCGAACAAGCAAAAGCCATGGGTTTTCTGTATGTCGCATCCGGCCCCCTGGTTCGATCTTCATACAGGGCAGGCGAATTGTTTGTTGAAAAGGAGTTAAAGAAGCGAGCCTTTTCAGTTTGATCGAGTCATTAAATCGACCTCGAGACATGCAGACGCGCGAGGAGAGCGGTTTGATTTTCAGGAAGAGATCAGCGCAATCCATACTTCGAGTTTCCCTGGGTTCGCATCGAAAGCAGATCGTTGCACCCGGATGACTGAAACAATGTGAAGATTCGTCCAGCAGTTCTGCAACACAGCGTGACTGCCACAGAACAGTGACACCAGGACGTTAAACGGCATGAAATCGCTTACACGATTTTAACAATGCCACCATAACAAATTCTAGTTGTTTTATATCTTACAATTAAAAAAATCACTATTTCATCCTGAGTAATTTGGGTCTTATCAAAACGCAAGAAAACTGCTAAAATTGGGGATCTGGCAATGTATGCCAGAATGGAGATCTGTTCGTATTTAGATAATTCTGCCTTTATCTCAATGAAATAATTCTGTGTTCCCGAACAATCTCCCAGTGAGGAGAGATTCAAAATATGGAACCCTCTATGATCCTTGTCGCAGTTGGGGCAATGGGTGGTCTTACAGTCACGTTGTCCCTTCTGTTGGTTATCGCCAACAAGAAACTGTACGTACACGAAGACCCACGAGTGGATGATGTTGAAGACATGCTGCCGCACGCCAATTGCGGTGCTTGCGGTTACCCGGGCTGCAGACCGTTTGCAGAAGCTCTGGTTGCCAATCAAACCACTCCCGGAAAATGCAGCGTCAGCACACCTGAAGGACTGGAAGAAATTGCTATTTACCTGGATGTCGAAGTGGGAGCGGGACAAAAGATGGTCGCAAGGCTTGCTTGTGCCGGCGGCAACAATGTTGCCCGCAACAAGGTTGACTACGAGGGCATGAGGACTTGTCGTGCAGCGGCTCTGGTGGCCGGAGGCGGCAAAAAATGCAGCTGGGGCTGTTTAGGCCTGGCGGACTGTATGGATGTCTGCGATTTTGACGCCATCCACATGAACAGCTTCTCCTTACCCGTCGTCAATGAAAGCAAATGTACAGCATGTAATGCCTGTGTTGTCGTTTGTCCCAAAGATTTATTTTCACTCCAGCCTGTTGAGAACAGGTTGTGGGTGGCCTGTAAAAACGAAGAAGAAGGCAATAAAGTCCTGGAAGACTGTCAAGTGGGGTGCACGGCATGTTCCAGGTGTGCATTCGATGCTCCCGACTCCCTGATCTCCATGAAGAAGAATCTTCCCGTTATTGATTATTCAAAGCCCCATAAGACAACCGTTCCCATTCAGAGATGTCCTACTGGAGCAATAGTTTGGTTGGACGAGAAGCGCGGTCCTCAGAAAGGACCAGCAGCTGTAAAAATCTTGCGTCGCTCTCCCCTGCCCACTGATTTTAAATAAACACAACCACAAAGGAAAAAGCTATGGCTAAAAATGAAAAAAATGTGAAATATCCAGGCACGCGAGTGGCAATGGATGGCAACACCGCGGTCATTATGTGTGAACGCGAGTCCACTGATGCGGCAGGTGCCTATCCCATTACGCCATCCACCCAAATGGGTGAATATTGGGCAGAGGAAGCCGCCAGGGGTCATCTGAACATTTCAGACCGCCCCTTGATTTTTATCGAACCCGAAGGCGAACACGCTGCTGCCGCGGTAACAGCCGGTCTTTCGATGACAGGCCTGCGTTCTTCCAACTTCTCCTCTGGCCAGGGTATTGCCTATATGCATGAGTCGCTTTACGCGGCTGTTGGTAAGCGCCTTACTTATGTACTGAACATCGGTGCAAGAGCCATGACCAAATCCACCCTGAACGTTCACGCCGGACACGACGATTACCACTGTGTTGATGACACCGGTTTCTTCCAGCTCTTTGCCAAAAACGCACAGCACGCGTGCGACCTGAACATCATCTGTCACCGCATCGCTGAAATGGCGTTAACTCCCGGCATCATCGCCCAGGACGGTTTCCTGACCACGCACTTAATCGAGTCGCTGATGATTCCAGAAAGAGAGTTGATTGCCGAATACCTCGGCAAACCCGATGACATCATCGACACACCGACTCCAGCCCAGGAAATCATTTACGGCAAGACCCGACGCCGCATCCCTGAACTCTGGGATGTGGACAATCCCGTCATGGCCGGTATTGTTCAAAACCAGGATTCCTACATGCAAAGCGTCGCGGCACAGAGACCTTTCTTCTTCGATCACATCAAAGATCTCACCGATCAGGCCATGAAAGAGTTTACCGCCTTAACCGGCAGATCTTACTCACGGATTGAAACCTACAAAGTGGACGATGCGGATTACCTGATCGTCGGTCAGGGCAGCGTCATCCCCAGTTCGGAAGCCATTGTGGACTACATCCGCGAGACCAGAGGCATTAAGGTCGGTGTGGTCAACATGATTATGTTCCGCCCCTTCCCTTCCGACCTGATCAGCAAGCTGGTCAAGGGCCGCAAAGGTGTTTGTGTTCTGGAGCGTCTGGATCAACCGCTTGCAGCCGACCTTCCCCTGATGAAGGAAATCAGAGCCACCATCACCAAAGCACTTGAAAATGGTGCCGCTCAAGGTGAAAAGCCCTACGCAGATGTGGATGCCTATCATCAGGCTGATGCGCCCAAACTCTATTCCGGATCGTTTGGCATGGGCAGCCGCGACCTTCAACCTGAAGGCCTAATCGGCGCCATCGAGAACATGCTGCCCGAAGGGCCTCAAAAGAAGATGTTCTACCTTTCCATTGACTTCATCCGCGACAACCCCGCTTCTCCCAAACAGGAAATCTATCAGGATTCCATTGTTGAAAAATACCCGCATGTCAAAGAACTGGCTGTACACGGCTCTGAAAACCCCAATCTGATGCCCAAGAACAGCGTCACAGTTCGTTTCCACTCTGTTGGCGGCTGGGGTGCCATCACAACAGGTAAAAACCTGGCGATGACCCTGTTCGACCTGCTCGGCTTCCACATTAAAGCCAACCCCAAGTACGGTTCCGAAAAGAAAGGTCAGCCCACCACTTACTACCTGGCGGCCGCTCCTGAACCCATTCGCATCAACTGTGAATACTTTTACGTGGATGTGGTTCTCAGTCCTGACCCCAACGTTTTCAAGCACACCAACGCACTGGCCGGTTTGAAGAAAGGCGGAACCTTTATCATTCAAAGTGACAAAGAATCGCCTGCCGAAGTTTGGGCTTCCATTCCCAAGCAGTATCAGCAGTACATTCTGCTCAATGACATTAAAGTATTCTATATCGATGCCTTTAAAATTGCCCGCGAGGAAGCGTCCAATGTCGATCTGCAGTACAGAATGCAGGGTATTGCCTTCCAGGGCGCTTTCTTTGCCGCCTCCCACGTCATGGAAACAGCCAACCTCACAGAGGAAACACTGTTTGAAGCCATTGAAGACCAGTTACAGCACAAGTTCGGTTCCAAAGGTGCCAGAGTCGTCGCAGATAACCTCCGGGTGGTTCAACGTGGTTTTCTGGAAATCACTGAACTAACCGAAAAACCGGAAGTTACAGAGGCAGCACAGCAGGCGGAACTCATTGAACCCAAACTTCCCGTTATGCTCAAAAACATGCCTGTCAGTGATGCCAGGATGACGGATATTCACCGTTTCTGGGAGCAAACCGGTAACTTCTACCTGAGAGGAATGGGCAACGACAACTTAACCGATCCATTCATCGGACTGAGTGCCATGCCTGCCGTTTCAGCCGTTTTCAGAGATATGACCGGCATTCGCTTTGAACATCCGGAATGGAACCCGGAAAACTGCACCGGTTGCGGTAAGTGCTGGACGATTTGCCCTGACACAGCCATCCCGGGCCTGGTCAGTGACCTCGGCGGTGTCATTGAAACAACCGTCAAGCGCGTCAGGAGCCAGGGCAAGGAACTCGTTCACCTGCCAAAGGCATCCAGAGCCATGGAAACCAAACTGAGACACCTGATGACAGAAGGATCCAATAACGCAGCTGTCGCCCAAATGGTAGAACAAGCCGCTCAGGAGACCATTGAGAACAGCAAGCTTTCAGGCGATGACCTGAAACTCCTCACGGAAGAATTTGATCTCTTCCTGAAAGAAATTTCCAATGTCAAGCTGTCAAATACGCGTCCTTTCTTCTCCGTTCTGGAAAAGCGAAACAAAAACGCCGGTGGTCTGCTTTCAATCACTGTCAATCCCTACACCTGCAAAGGCTGCATGGAATGCGTTCAAGTCTGTGGTGACGACGCTCTGAAAGCTGTCAAACAAACGGACGAAACCGTAGCGGAAATGCAAAAGGGTTGGGATTACTACCTGGATCTCCCCAACACACCGGACAAGTTCATCCGCATTGACGATCTGGAACAGGGCATTGGTGCCCTCGAGACCTTGCTGTTGGATAAAGGTGCCTACACAGCTGTGGCCAGTGGCGACGGTGCCTGTCTTGGTTGTTCCGAAAAAACAATTGTCAGACTCTTTGTGGCAACAGTTGAAGCGCTTATGCAGCCACGCGTCAAGAAACACGTCACTTACCTGGAAGACCTGATCAAAAGACTGGAACGCCATATTCAAATAAAACTGATTGAAGGCATGAATGTCTCTGAAATGGGTCAGGCTCTTGAAAACAGTAAAGACGAAGAGTTGACCTTGTCCGGGCTGACCGCCAGAATCGATCAACACTCCGGAACCCATACAATCGATCAGGATTGGCTGAGATGGGCAACTCAACTGGTCAAGAAGTTAAAGAACCTGAAATGGAAATACACCGATGGCATCACAGGCAAGGGTCGTTCTCACATGGGTATGACCAACTCAACCGGTTGTACTTCCGTTTGGGGCAGTACCTACCCCTTCAACCCCTATCCCTTCCCCTGGTCGAACCACCTCTTCCAGGACAGCCCCTCGCTTGCCATGGGTATTTTTGAAGGACACATGGCCAAAATGGCGGAGGGCTTTAAAGCGGTTCGCCAGGCTGAACTGGAACTCAAAGGCGGCTACAAGGCTGCTGAATACGATGAGTTTTTCAAATACTTCAACTGGCATCAGTTCACAGACGAAGAATACTATCTATGTCCTCCCGTAGTCTCACTGGGTGGCGATGGCGCCATGTACGATATCGGTTTCCAAAACCTCTCCAGAGCGCTCATGTCCGGCAAGCCCATCAAGATCATGGTACTCGATACTCAAGTGTACTCCAATACAGGTGGTCAGGCTTGTACCTCCGGCTTCATTGGTCAGGTTTCCGATATGGCCCAGTACGGAAAAGCCATTAAAGGTAAAGCGGAATTCAGAAAAGAAATCGGCTTAATCGGAATGGCTCACCGCACGAGTTACATCATGCAGGGTGTAACCTGTAACACATCTCACATGATTGAAGGCTTTATCGAAGGTTTAATGGCCAAACGACCTGCTCTGTTCAACCTGTACACCACCTGCCAACCCGAACACGGTGTGGCTGATGACGCAGGCGCGGTTCAAGCTAAATTGGCACTGGAATCCAGAGCCTATCCCATCTTCAAGTACAATCCCGATCTGGGTGATACGGCTGAGGAATGCTTCAACCTGGACGGCAACCCCGCCATTCACGAAGCATGGCCCACTTACAAACTGCAATACATGGAAAACGGTTCCAGGAAAACCATGGAACTGCCCATGACCTTTGCCGATTTCGCCGTTACGGAAGCGCGCTTCAGAAAACACTTCAAGAAAGCACCTCACGATACCTGGAACAGCAGCATGGTTCCGCTGCACGAGTTCCTCGAAATGTCAGAAGAAGACCGCGATGGACTCTATCCGTTCCTGTGGGCTGTCGGTGCCAGAAACGAACTCACCAGACTGTTGGTAGACTACCCTATGGTTCAGTCCTGCGAAGAGCGTGCTCAATTCTGGACCATGCTGAAAGGAATCGCGGGTGTGAAGCCCGAAGTGGAAGAAACCAATCTGGAAGAGCAGATCCGGGCTGACGTTGTGGCGCGCATTTCCGCGGGTCTGATGGAACTGGCAGGCGGCAATACCGCAAATTTTAACCTGCCTGCTCCAGCAGCTCCATCTTCCGGTGTTACCGCAAACACACCGGCAGCAGATGCACCGGCAGCAAATGCCGAAGCAGCAGATGCTGAAGCAGGCGACGATTACATGGCGCCCTGGCTGGACACGGAAGACTGCACAGGATGTGACGAGTGCATTCAACTTAATCCCAAGATCTTTGAATACAACAGTGATGGGAAGGCCACCATTGCCGATCCGAATGCCGGGCCTTATCAGGATCTGGTGAAAGCGGCAGAGAAGTGTACCGCATCCGTCATTCACCCCGGACTTCCCGCCGATCACTCCGCCAAAGACATGGCCAAGTGGATTAAACGCGGAGAGAAGTTTAACGTTTAACCAAATTCGGTGAAATTATGACTTCTCAAGTTTACGAAGCAACCAAAACCTTTTCTCACGGGGTTCACCCACCGGAGTACAAAGACACCACCAAGGGGATACCCATCAGACGGTTTCCCTTTGCACCCATTATGCTGGTACCCCTGTCCCAACACATCGGGGCACCGGCAAGAGCGGTTGTCCGTGAAGGTCAGGAAGTGAGTCGTGGACAAATCATAGCCCGAGCAGGCGGCTTTGTTTCGGTGCCCATGCACGCACCGGCTACCGGAGTGGTTCGCAAAATCGCATCGGCTCCCAACGCCGCCGGCAACATGGTCCAAACCATCTTCATCGAGCCCTATCCGGGTTCCAGTCAACAAGTGGCCTACGGCTATGTTCAACCGGTGAAACTGGAAAACCCGCAGGAAATTATCAACGCGGTGCAAAACGCGGGCATGGTCGGAATGGGCGGTGCCGCCTTCCCCACTCATGTCAAGCTGCAAGTTCCCAAGGATAAAACCGTCGATACGCTGGTCATCAACGGCGTTGAATGCGAACCTTACCTGACCACCGACCATCGGGTCATGCTGGAACAAAAGGAAACCATCTTCAAAGGAATTCAACTCCTGCTCAAAGCTTCCGGTGCCCAAAAAGCCATTGTCGGCATTGAAGCCAACAAGCCCGATGCCATTGCCGAGATGAAGAAGAGCGTTCCCGCCAACACGCCCATTGAAATTGAAGGCGTTAAGGTCAAGTACCCGCAGGGCGCGGAGAAGATGCTGATTAAAGCCCTGCTCAACCGCGAAGTGCCCTCGGGAGGACTGCCCTTTGACATCGGTGTACTGGTTTCCAATGTGGCAACCGCTTCTGAAATAGGTGAACTGGTCCCGTTAGGTCAGGGCATGATTGAACGCGTCATCACCATTACAGGGCCAGGAGTTGAAAAACCCGGCAACTACAAAATCCCCATGGGTACAACCTTGCGCTTTATTATGGATTATGTGGGTTTAAAAGACGAAGCGACGTCCATCATCCTGGGCGGACCCATGATGGGTTCTTCCATCAGCAGTCTGGATATTCCCATCACCAAAGGCGTTTCAGGTATTGTGGTTCTCACGGAACGGGAAACGGTCAACCTCAAGAAGGAAGAGTTCCCCTGTATTAAGTGCGGACACTGTCTTGAAGCCTGCCCTATTTTCCTGAATCCCTCCAAACTGGGTCTGCTGGCAAAGAAACGAGCCTATAAAACCATGGCAGACAGCTTCCATTTAATGGATTGCTTTGAATGCGGTTCGTGTTCGTTTGTATGCCCTTCCAACATTCCGCTGGTTCACCATTTCCGCGTCTCGAAAGGCATCCTCAGAGAGGAGAAGAAACACAAATGAGACAACCTCTGAAAATCACGACCTCACCTCATATTAAAACACCGCTCAGCACCCGGGACATTATGAAGCACGTCCTGGGCGCTTTGATCCCGGTATCGCTTTGGGCCATTTACAGTTTCGGTCTGTCTGTTCTCTTCCTGCTGGTTCTATGCACCGCGGCAGCCGTTCTCACAGAACACGCCCTGTGTCTTTACGCTGGCAGGAAATCCACCATTAACGATTATTCAGCGGCCGTCACCGGTTTGTTACTGGGATTGACCCTGCCGCCCGGCTTTCCGCTGTGGATGGCCGTTTTAGGCGGAATAGTCGCCATCACACTGGGAAAACTCCTGTTTGGCGGCTTGGGCTTTAACGTCTTCAATCCCGCTTTAGTCGGCCGGGCCTTCCTGCAAGCGGCCTTTCCGGTTGCCATTACAACCTGGAACCAGCCCTTCTCTCCCGAACGGTTTTCATCGTTTTTTTCGTCGAGCATCGCTCTGCCCTTCCTTCAACCAGTTTACGATGCGGTTACCGCTGCCACACCGCTGGGCCTCTGGAAGTTCGACCATCAAATATCGGCAACAGGTGATCTGGTGATGGGTTTAACAGGCGGAAGCGCAGGTGAAACCAGTGCCGTTCTCATCCTGTTAGGCGGCATTTACCTGGCCTGTCGCAATATGCTGGACTGGAAGATTCCCGTCTCCATTCTGCTGACATCAGCCGTTCTGGCTGCCGTCCTGCACGCTGTCAATCCCGCTTACCCATCGGCCTTCTTCATGCTCTTCTCCGGCGGTCTGATGCTGGGCGCGGTATTCATGGCAACCGATATGGTCAGTTCTCCCGTTACCCCGCTCGGAACGCTGCTCTACGGTGCCCTGATTGGCATTTTAGTCATTGTAATCAGAATTTGGGGCGGACTGCCCGAAGGCGTGATGTACAGTATTCTCCTGGGCAATGCCTGTGTGCCCATTTTTACCCGCTTCACTCAACCCCGAGTATTTGGAACGAAGAAAGGAGGTGCCAAATGAATCAGACACCTCAATTCAGTAATTTCAAAATGATCCGGGCCCTGGGCGGTGTTGGAATCCTTTGTGGACTCCTGATTGTCTTCACTTACCAACAAACCCTGCCGATCATTAAAAAGAAAAAAGCCATCGCTCTTGAAAACGCCATTTACAAGGTGCTCTCCGGCTCCACTTCCCGTGTGACGTTTCAAGTCATGGATAACGGCGACTTCAAAAAAATCGACGGAGACGGCGAAGGAGCCAAGCGGGTTTTCGCCGGTTTAAACGATCAGGGTGAACTGGTGGGCTTCGCCATTGAAGCTCATGGAAACGGATTTCAGGATGTCATTAAAATGCTGTACGGCTATGATCCCGCAAAACAGGCCATTGTAGGTTTCCACGTGCTCGAGAGTAAGGAAACGCCGGGACTGGGCGATAAAATTGAAAAAAATGAACCCTTCCTGGCGAATTTCAAGGCTCTGGACGTGAGCCTGGCCTCTTCAGGCAAAGAACTGCAAAACCCCATCGAGCTCGTCAAGTCAGGCAAGAAAACCAACCCCTGGCAGATTGACGCCATCACAGGGGCAACCATCTCCTCGAAAGCCGTCAGCCAAATCCTGGGAAAGAGTGCCGCAGATTGGGTTCCCGAACTTCAAGCTCACCTCGAAACAGTCAAGGATCAAGTTCAATGAGTACGAAACAACCAATAACGGACACGGATACCTTCATCAAAGGGTTATGGAAAGAGAACCCCGTCTTTGTGCAAGTCCTCGGCATGTGCCCGGTGCTGGCTGTATCCAACTCCGTCACCAACGCCCTGGCCATGGGTCTTGCCACCACGTTTGTGCTTATCATGTCAAACATGCTGGTTTCCATTTTGAGAAATTTCATTCCTAAACAGGTGCGTATTGCCACTTACATTCTAATTATCGCAACCTTCGTTACGGTTGCAGAGTACCTGATTCAAGCCATCAGTCTGGAGATTCACAAAGCGCTGGGTGCCTTCATCGCGCTGATTGTAGTTAACTGCATGATACTGGGTAGAGCGGAAGCCTTTGCCTCTAAAAACGGCGTAAAAGCGTCCATTATGGATGCCCTCGGCATGGGTTTGGGCTTCACCTTCGCGCTGTTCTGCCTGGGCTCTGTTCGTGAAATTCTGGGCAGCGGAACATTTCTGGGGATGCAGCTTTTCGCTGACTCCTTCCAGCCCTGGGTCATCATGATCCTGCCAGGCGGTGGATTCTTCACACTGGGAGCCTGGTTATTCTTCTTCAACTGGAGACGCGAACAAAAAGCCAGAAAAGGAGCCGCAGCATGAACGATTTATCACTTTCGTACATTTTTTTGAGCGCGTGCCTTATCAATAACTTTGTTTTGGCCTACTTTCTGGGTATCTGCCCCTTTCTGGGTGTCAGCGGCAAGCTGGCAACCGCCACCAGAATGGGAGCGGCAGTTACATTTGTCATGCTGGTCAGCTCCACCTGTGCCTACGGTCTTCACAAACTTCTGGTTGCCATCGACGCTCAGTTTCTACAACTTATTTCGTACATTGTCGTCATTGCATCGACGGTTCAACTGGTGGAAATGGTCATTAAAAAATACAGCCCCGCCCTCTTCAAGGCGCTGGGTATTTTTCTGCCTCTGATTACAACGAACTGCGCCATCCTGGGCCTGGCTCTCTTCCAAACCAGTAAGGGTTTCCATTTCGCACAATGCCTGGTCTACGCCTTGGGAGCCGGTGCCGGATTCACCCTGGCACTTGTGCTCATGGCCGGTCTGCGCGAGGAACTCGATTTGGCCAATATTCCGTCTCTGGTGAAAGGAACCGCGGTTACGTTGATGGTTGCCGGTATCCTTTCGCTGGCTTTTATGGGTTTTGCAGGATTGGGAGGAAGCTGAGATGACTTCCTACCTGATGGCAATCGGCATCCTTGTCGGCATGATGATTATCTGGGGACTTGTTCAGATACTCTGGATGAAGTCCTTCCCCGAATATCGATCCGATGTGGATGCCCTGGCTCTCAGAGAAGACTGCCATGGCTGTGAGAACAAGGAGTCTTGTCATTCCCACGGCCATGAAAACGAGCATCAAAAGAGCATGGTTGTTTAGGTTGTCCGGGCTGTCAGCGGGCAGGAAACCCGTTTCCTAAGATGTGAGACTCGTTGTGGAATAATCAGCCTGATTTTGTTCTGCACACGTTTATCCAGAATGGGTCTTGCTCTCGTTGTAACACCCAATTAACCTGAAATCACGGGTTGTTTCCTCCAGATGGCCGAGAATGGCCTGAACGTGATCGTCTTTTTCCGAACCTTCAAAGTCTAAAAAGAAAACGTACTTGCCGAATTGGTTGGGAATGGATTCAATGCGCGTTAAGTTGACTTTCCTGGAAGCAAACATCTGAAGCACGGAGTAAAGCGAACCCGCCTTGTTTTCAGTGGAAAAAATAATGGAACATTTCTGGCCGTCCGTGTCTATTTTTTGTTTGGAGAGAATAAGGAAGCGGGTTCGATTGGTCTCAAAATCTTCTATGCCCTCCTGCAGTACATTCAGGTGGTAGAGATCACCGGCCCATCTGGAAGCAATCGCCGCCATGGACTTGGTACCCCGTTCCATGAGCATCCGGGCCGAGCCTGCCGTATCAAAGTAGGCAACCGGCTCGTAATCTCTTTTATTGATGAAGTGCCGGCATTGCGTCAAGGCCTGGGAGTGGGAGTAAACTTTGCGAATGGTCTTCTCATTGGCGCTTTCCAAAGCCAGCAGGCAGTGTTCGATGGGTATTTCAATGGCACCTACAATGTGCAGATCGGTGTGAATCATGAGATCATTGACCTCACCCACAACGCCGCCCAGCGTGTTCTCAACGGGCACGATTCCCAAATCGTAAATTCCCCTCTGAACCCCTTCAAACACGTTGGAAAAGCGCTCACAGGCAATGGTAGCCAGATCCGCATTCCAGCTATGAGCGGCCACCTCACTGTAGGCTCCGTGTTCACCCTGAAAGGCAATGAGTTTAAGACCGCGTTCCTGGTTGCGCTTACTCTCGGTAAACATCGTCTCGTAAATTTGTTCCAGAAAATCAGCACGCAGCAGAATGTTCGTTGAATCTTTCAACTTTTCAAGGATCTGTTTTTCCCTTTTGGGATCAAATATTTCCTTCTTGAGTTTTCGGGCGATGACAACCTGTTCCATCCTTGAAGTCAATAATTGCAGTATTTTGGAATCAATTAGATCGATCTGCTCTCTGACATTCTTTAATTTCATATTTACCTCGATTTTCCCTGTCACATGATCAAAACACTATAGTAGCTAATTTGAGCGATAAAATCATTGATTTAAAAAAACAGCACGCTGAAGCTCATGTTAATTGATAAAAATAAACGCCTTCATCGAAAAAAATAGCGAGAGTTTTCCCGTGGTTGAAAAAACGTATGCGTCTGATACTTTTCTGCATATCCAACGTTTGAATCAGTTCCAGGCTCTTGGGATGGAACCGGGAAAGACGACCGCAAAAGGGTTTGTCTTTTGAGCAGGACGAAACCCAAATGGCACCACGGGGTCCCATAGCCGTTGAAGTTGTGGAAAAAAAGCGGGGTACCGTACCAAAACGCGATTCTCTGGAACGGGAAAAAAAGGTAGTGCTTGTATCCCATTCAGACAGCAGTTTCCCACTGAGATCGATGAATGCCATTTTGGTGTAATAGGTAAAGTTCAGCAGAAGTTGGCTGTCGTCAACACCAATGGTTTTTATGACCCGCCACAAATTGGGTTCAGGGGGGCGGGAAACAAAAGAGAGATTGCCCGCAATATTTGGATCCGTATGAAAAGACCGAACTCTTTTCCCTGAAAAATCAAGTAACACAAACTCACCATCCGGGTACATGGGGCAGACACAAATCAATTGCCCCAAGTTGACCAGGGAATAAGGTCGAAAAGTCAGTTTGATATCCTTTACCCATTTATCATGTTGAAACATCAGTATTTTTTCACCCGCAATATCAATGACCCAAAGGGTATCCCGAGCCCAAAGAATGTTACCCAAACTTGCATTGCCCATAGACCTGTTCGCTATTTCACATAAAAAAGTGCCATTTGGATTGGTTTTAAAAACACGACCATTGGCCTTATCCACAACATACAAGTTAGATTGATCGTCCATGGCCACATCCCAAACCGTGGTCGTGCTATCAAGTCCTTCTCCACAATCTGCACCGATAATCAGAAACGGTTTGTCTGGAATTTGAATTTGATCTGTACCCAAGGCAGAGTTGAGAAAGGGCAAAAACAGCATGAAAATCCATACAGACATTGTTGAACTCCTGATAAAGGTTGTTTTCTATGTAACTCGGGTAAAGCGTTTATTCGTCTTTAATGTGATAAAAGCGGGCGATGAACTCTTCATCGATCATGACCAAGGTTCTTTTTTCGTTTAAAAACTTGATCAAACGATGGTGTGCAGGGAGCTTTTTACGCCCCACAAGCTCCATTGTTGTCAGATTGAATTGATAGAGGTTTGAACACACTGATTGACCGTCTTGCTCTTCGCAAGGTGTCAACCAGAGTAACCCTTTGGGGCCAACAGCATAATTGATCGCTGAAAAAGCCAGCGGAAGCACTCCTCGGGATGTTTTTTGGGGGTAGGACGAATAATAACGATCCATTTCCCAGACAGAAGTGGTTTCTCCTGTCAGATCGACGGTGGCTATCACAGGGAGAAAAACAAACCCAATTACCAATTCGGCAGGACTTACGGCAGCCGAATTGATAGACCTCCAGATACCCGGGGCAAGTTCGTTTAGTTCTGTCTGGATGTTTTGGTCGACTGTGAATTTGCGGACCAGTTCACCGTCAAAATTGAATAAAAGGAACTCAGCCGATAAATTCAATGGCGCCACACAGACAAACTCTCCCATTTCAATTAGCTTGGTGTAGGCGGATTCGAGTTGGATACTTTTCACAAAGACATCATTTTCAAAGAGATTGAGTTTGTAACCCATAAAGTCAACAACCCAGAGCTTCCCCTTCACAAAAAGCAGGGAATGACACTTCGTGAATTCCCCAGGCCCCTGCCCCTTGCCGCCCAGGGTTTTTAAGTATCGGCCTTTGCGGTCGTGTTTGTAAACACGGGTTCCCTCTTTGTTGAGAGCGTATATTGCACCATCAGGGGTCATGCAAACATCGCGAACACCGTAGTAGGGCTTTTCCGAAAAGCCATCCAAAACCAAAAAGGGTTTTTCGGGTATTGCGTTTCCAAAAACAAAAGGGTTGCAGGAAGAACAGACCAATAAAAATGCTAAAAATCGATACAAGAAAATCTCCGTTGTAACAGTCTACCAGATAAAGGTAGGGGTCATTATTGATCTTGTCAAGGTTTGGTTTTTTAGCTGGATATAAAGTTCATTCCAGAGAACACACGTAAAAATACACTCTGGATTTTCTATAGTAAAGTCAACCGAGTCTCCATTCAAATCTTCACAAAGATCTTCTTTTTGTACATCATTTTCAGAACGATGTACCAGAACAGCACGTGTGTCAGCGCGAAAGCCAGTGAGCCAAAGTCGGCCCCCAGTAGCGGCTCATAAACGAAATGGTACAAAATAGAGATAATCGACTTTTTTTCGCCATCCAGGTTCAGCTTGATCATGTACATACACTTAGCCAGCAGGCCGGAACCCACAAAAGCCGCCAGCGGATTGACGCCGTAGACTTCGAACAGGTGGAATAGTTCGAGTTTTTCCCATTTCTGCATGGCCAGAATGAAGCACAGCAGAAATACCAGCGCGAAACCCGCTGTGAAGAGCACAAAGGAGCTCGTCCAGAGTTGTTTGTTAATGGGAAAAAAACGGCCCCAAATCCAGCCTGCCAGAATGAGTGTGAGACCGATAGCAAGCATTTTCTTTAATTGGAGAGTGGCATCCTTTTTGATGAGTGTACTGGCGGCCAGAAAACCCAAAAGCACCGTGACGATGGAGGGAAGGGTACTCAAAAGCCCTTCGGGATCGAACGGGATACCGTTTCCTCTCCACAGATGGGCTTCTCCCAGTATCAGTTTATCGATTGTCAGGACGAGATTGGTCTCCAGGTCATAAGGCTGGGCACTGCCAAGGTAAAGCACACCCCAATAGCCCAACAAGAGCGCACCCGAGAGAATGTAAAGCTGCTTCTTCTTCAATGCGAGGCAGAGAAAAGCGCCGGCTCCGTAGGCCAGGGCAATTCGCTGAAGAACCCCCATCACGCGAAATCTCGAGTAATAATCGAAGCCTCTGAAAAAGGGAAAAGCGGCAAGAGCCATACCGAGCAGGAAGATCATGCAGGTTCGATAGAGAATTTTCCTCGTGTTTTCAGGTGTTAATTGCAATCCCCTTTTACTGAAAGCCAGAAAAATGGACATCCCCACCATGAAGAGAAAGAAGGGAAAAACCAGATCCGCAAAGGTACAGCCATGCCATTTGGCATGGCTGAGCATGGGGTATACATGAGCCCAGCTGCCCGGATTATTGACCAGTATCATCCCGGCAACCGTAAAACCGCGAAACACATCCAAAGGTCGATATCTCTTTTTCATCCTTTCACGACAACCTAAAAATGAAATCCAAAGACCTGTCTGATTTCAAAACAAGCGGAACCTATTATAACGCTTCATCTGAAATTCCACATGACTATTGGACGATTTATCAGTTTGTTTAACAAGGCGGTTCGGACTTGCCTGGTCATGTCTGCTTTTGCTTAAACCTAAAAAGGTTACAAGCCACCTTATTCCCTTAAAACCAGCTGTTTACAGACTCCATCAAGCAACGATCATCCTGAAAGACACGGGAAGAAGGCGCTCACAACCCATTCACGCCGTTCAATCTGTCGGGTTGCCGTGATTCTCATACTCTGTGCTTTTTATTGTAAGCTTTCCTGTGTTAAGCTTCCCCCAGACAAATGAACAAGGAGTACCGAAGTGGGATTCAAGGGAATTGAAGGAAATTTAACATTTATCGTGATGGACGGAGTTGGAGAGAGGCCAAGCAATATCGGCAATGCCATTCACAGTGCCAAAATGCCGTTTATGAAAAATTTAAGGAAGAACCATCCTTTCAGAACGATTCAGGCTCATGGCAAGGCGGTTGGCATGCCCAGCAACGCGGATATGGGCAATTCGGAAGTGGGACACAACGCCTTGGGTTCCGGTCAGATTTTCGATCAAGGCGCCAAGCTGGTTCAGAACGCCCTGGATTCAGGAGAACTCTTTAAAGGATCAGTCTGGAATGAGATTATGGCCAGAACTGCCAACGACAAAGGCAGTCTGCATTTTATAGGTCTGCTGTCAGACGGCAACGTACACAGCCACATCGACCACTTAATTGGCATGATCGAGAAAGCGGCCTCAAGCCAGGTCGGGACCATTCGCGTGCATGCACTTTTAGATGGACGAGATGTGGGCGACACAACGGCTTTAATTTACATCGATCAACTGGAAAGTGCCCTCTCAGCTTTAAGAGCCAGCGGTACCGATGCCCGCATTGCAAGCGGTGGCGGTCGAATGACCATTACCATGGATCGCTACGGGGCGAACTGGAACATGGTAGAAAAGGGCTGGAATATTCACGTTCACGGAGAAGGTCGTCAGTTCCCGTCGGCGAAAGCGGCCATTGAAACCTATCGCGAAGAAACGGGCGAAACAGATCAGTTTCTACCCGGCTTCGTTATCGCGGAAGACGGCCAGCCCGTAGGCAGGATAGAAGACGGCGACGCGGTCATTTTCTTCAATTTCCGCGGCGATCGGGCCATTGAAATAACAGGAGCTTTTGAAGGAGACGACAGTTTCTCCGAGTTCGACCGAAAATCGGTACCCGATGTGCTGTATGCCGGCATGATGGAGTACGATGGCGATCTGCACGTGCCGAAGAAATACCTGGTTGGGCCGCCGGCCATTGCCAACACACTGGGTGAATTTCTGACTGAAAGACAAATTACCCAGTATGCCATATCGGAAACTCAGAAGTACGGTCATGTCACCTATTTCTGGAATGGGAATCGTTCGGGCAAGTTCAGCGAAAAGTTGGAAACCTATGTGGAAATCCCCTCAGATGACGTTCCCTTTGAAACCAGGCCCTGGATGAAGTCCGCCCAAATTACAGATACCCTGATGCAGGCTATTGAAAGCGGAAAGCATCGTTTCCTGCGAGTCAACTACCCCAACGGGGACATGGTGGGACATACCGGACACTACCAGGCAACCGAAATAGCCATGAGCTGCCTCGATTTACAACTGTCGCGCCTCCTGCAAGTTGTCAAAGATACCGGTGGAGTGGCTATCTTGACGGCCGATCACGGTAACGCGGATGAAATGTTCATGCTGAACAAGCAGGGCGAGCCCATCACAGATGAAAGCGGTATCATTAAACCAAAAACATCGCACACGTTGAATCCCGTACCGTTCATTTTGTACGATCCACACCGGCAGGTTCCCGCATCGCTTAAAATGGACGGGAAACTGGGCCTGAGCAACGCCGCCGCGACGGTCGCCGAAATACTCGGGTTCCAGGCTCATCAGGCCTGGGATCCATCGGCATTGACATGGGAATAACCTCTGTGCCGCACAGTCAACCACACACTTTTGCGTTTTAAAACGAATCCAGTCCGGGAAAATCATGAGCACCTCTCTTGAAGCCTTGAAAAGCCAGCTGAGTACAGCTGAAAACTGGAATGTGGAGCTGAAATGGGCCAAGGAGAGCCAAAACCGCGGTTTTTGGGATGGCGTTCATTATGCCGTTGGGAAACGGAGCGACCATCACCCCATTTTGACCACGGTGGATCTCGAAGCGCTTGATTGCGGCTCGATCACAGCTCACTGTAACTGTGAGACCTTTGTGTGGCAGGGTTTTTGCCCTCATATCTGGTGGCTGCTGGAGTGTCTTCAGGATGCCGGAACCCTGAACCTCAAACAGCTCATCAAAAGTGAAACCCAGCTTAAAGCCTGGCAGCAGCCATTGATCTCCTATGAGATGATCGACTCACTTGGCAGCGATCCAACAGACAACATCAACTGGAAAACGCTGATCCACACCATTACGGAACATCCGTCCCAAGCTATCCGCCTCGCGTCCACCGGTCACAAGCAAAACAAGGTTGTCTGGTATGCGTTGGACCTCAACCTGAGTCAGGTCTTCCCTGCTCTTGTCATCAGGGTTTTTCAGAGAACCATTTTAAAAGACGGCACACCGGGTCAGCCTCGTATCATCAATCTCGATCACATGCGTCCCTCTTTGTTTGATGAAGATGACGCCTACATCCTGCAAATTCTGGATCCGCTACAGCTTCAGGAGGGAGATAACAGGAAGCACGTCTTTGCGCTTCCCGATCGTTTTTCCCGTGAACTACTGACCAAACTCTCTGACAGCAGGCGCTTCAGTCTCTATTCCCACAAGGGTCTGGGCCCTGCTTTGAAATACGATGACACCAGCTATCAGATAACTTTAAGTATTCGGGAACTCGGCAGCTCGCTGAAGGTTATCGCCAACCTGGAGAATGGACACTCTTATTACGCCTGGAAGAACATCCAGCATCTTCACGCTTCCGGTTTCGCCATGATCGATCACACCCTCTACACCGTTCAAAACATCAAGGCAACACCCTGGGTACAAATGTTTCACAGCGACACGCCCGTCATTATCGGCGACCATGAAAAAGTCCAATTTCTGGAAAGGCTCTCTCAGGTTCGCCATCTTCCCAACCTGGAATTCAGTCCTGAACTCAGCATCGACAAAAAGACCATCAACCCAAGGCCCGCCCTTCATATCACCAGGAAGAAAACCGCTCTCAGCTCCAACGCACGCATCTGCGAGGTTCTTTTTCACTACACGGACGATACGCAGCTGCGACACAACGACAACCGCTCCTCCTTTTTCAATTTCAAACGGCAGTCCTGGTTCAAACGTCAATGGGGTCAAGAGAAAAAGATGATTCAGGATGCCATCGACGCCGGTGTACGCGTCAAAAGTCAAGCCGATTTTCTGGAAATGGCCATTCCCCACAAAGCGCTCTTCAGCTGTGTGCAGGAACTCATGTCCAAAGGCTGGAAAGTTGAACTGGAAGGAGCAAAGGTTAAAAACGCCTCCATAGGGCCCGCGTCCATTCGTTCCGGCATCAACTGGTTTGACTTGCACCTCGATGTCCACTTTGAAGGTAAAAAGGCGGACTTTAGCGATCTGCTTGTGCAACTTAAGAAAAAACGGGATTTCATCACACTCGCCGATGGTTCCCTGGGCATCGTAGACGAGTACTGGGAAGAAAAACTGAAAAAGTTCATCGATCTGGCCGTCCAGGACGAAAGCGATTCATTCCGGTTTAAACCCTCTCAAACCCTTTTGCTGGATTCCCTTTTAGCCGATCTTCCTGAAGTCAATATGGATGCAAAATTCCAGCTCGCGCTGCAAAAACTGCAGCAGGTGGACCGCATTGTGCCCCGTTCTGCACCGCACGGCTTCAACGGCTCTCTGAGAACCTACCAACAGGAGGGCCTCGGCTGGTTTCACTTCCTTCAAGAGCTCAAAATTAACGGTTGCCTGGCCGACGACATGGGCTTGGGCAAGACCGTTCAAGTGCTTGCACTGCTGCAAGAGCGAAATACCCTGTCAAAGGGGCCGTCTCTTGTGGTGGTTCCCAAAAGTCTCGTTCAGAACTGGATCGATGAAGCGGCCGAGTTTGTTCCCGCCTGCAGCGTTCTTTCTTATGCCGGCAACGAGAGAAAAAATCTCAGATCTGTATTTCATCAGTACAATTTAGTAATCACCACCTACGGGATCCTGCGCAGGGATATCCTTTACCTGAAGGAACATCAATGGGATTACGTCGTACTGGACGAATCTCAGACAATTAAGAATATTCGCGGTCAAGCTTCCAAAGCGGCTCGTCTGCTCGAAGCTGAACACAAACTGGTTCTGACAGGAACACCCATTGAAAACCACATCGGTGAACTCTGGAGTCAGTTTGAGTTTCTGAACCCCGGCATGCTGGGGCATTCCCACTTCTTCCAATCACTCAACCTCAAGCAAAGTGCTCCCTCACACGAGGAAAAAAAGCTCATTTCCAGAAGCCTGGCTCCCTTTATCTTGAGAAGATCGAAAACTCAGGTTCTGGAGGAACTGCCTTCCAAGACAGAGCAAACCATATACTGTGAAATGGAGTCCTCACAGCGGGAATTCTATCTCAATCTCAAAGAAACACTCAAAGAGAAGCTCACAGAGCGCATTGAGAAACACGGTCTGAATCGCTCACAAATGCACGTTCTGGAATCACTCCTGCGCCTGAGACAGGCTGCCTGCCACCCGGGTCTGCTTCAGCGCGACTTTTCAGAGAGCATTAAGTTTCAGGTTTTATTGCAGCACCTGGAAGAAACCATCGCCGAAGGACACAAAGCCCTGGTTTTCAGCCAGTTTACTTCTCTTTTGGGTCTGTTGAAGCGGGAAATATACGAAAGAGGCTGGGCCTTTGAATACCTGGATGGCAAATCGAGGCGAAGAGAAGCTTCCATTAAGCGCTTTCAAGAGGAAGAACAGGTTCCCGTTTTTCTCATCAGTCTCAAAGCGGGCGGTCTGGGACTCAATCTGACGGCAGCAGATTACGTGTTCATTCTGGATCCATGGTGGAATCCAGCCGTTGAGAATCAGGCCATCGATCGCGCTCACCGCATTGGCCAGACAAGAAGTGTGATGGCCTATCGCCTGATCGTAAAAAACAGTATTGAAGAAAAAATACTGCAACTTCAGAAAAAAAAGACCGAATTGGCGGATGCCATTATCTCCGAAGACAATCGCGTACTGAAGAAAATTACCCCCGAAGATCTGGAACTCCTGCTGGGACCCTGAGTAAAAGACCGAAGCGCCGATTTTCAGTGTTGAAGACGGTAAGACAAACTACTTCAGAGTTAACTATTGACTGATTCTGAATAAAGTCTATGATAGGTCGAACGGCAAGAAACATTGGGTTGGCTTTCGACAGCAGTTGATTCTTGTAAAATGGAAGCCAGGCATTTTTGCTGTAAAGACAATTTACATATCATGACGAGCTCAGTCTGTGGGAAGTTCCGTGCGATTCGGACGCTGACGCGCAACTGTAATGTTGAACTCCAACAAGCCAGAAAACCGGCCTGCGCTCTTCATATCTGTTGGAGTTTGGCTCCAGTTGCTTCGCGTCAAAGGAGGAAGATATGATGCACAAGTTATTTACCCTAGGCCTATGTATTGGCCTTTTTTTCTCAATTAATTCTTTTGCCCAGGAACAGGAAAAAGAACACCACGAAGAGATCGTGGTAACAGCTCACCGAATTGAAACGGCCCTGGACGATGTTGGCAGTTCAACTGTCGTCGTTACCGCAAAGGAAATCAAGGAAATGAACGCCGCCACAGTCGCTGAGGTTTTAAATTCCGTAAGCGGAATCACCACGCTCAGCAATGGTGGCCCCGGAAAAGCCAGCAGCTTGCTTTTGAGAGGTTTCCATTCCAGACACACGCTGGTTTTTGTAGACGGTGTGAGAATTAATGAAAACACTTCCGGTGGTTTCAATTTATCGGAAATCCCCGTTGATATGATCGAGCGCATTGAAGTTATCAAGGGCGCACAGAGTGCTGTCTACGGTTCCGACGCCATGGGCGGTGTGGTTCAAATCATCACGAAACAAAGAAACAAGCAGGGCATTGGAGGCAGCCTTGAAGCTCAAGCGGGTTCCCGTGACCATCAAAAATTCAGCTTAAATGTCAACGGCAAATCAGGAGATGTCAACTACGGTGTTTCCTATTCAAAATACTCACTGGGCGATTATTCCATTGCCCCCGGAGATGAAGAAGACCCCTTTGAGTCCGAAAACTTCATCGGCAAAGTTGGTGTTCAACTGGGCGACTCAAAAATTGACCTGATGACTCGTTACTCCGACAACGAAACAGATCTCGATGGCGGCTGGGGACTACCCGAAGAAGATGACGACAGAGAACAGAGCAGCAAACTTTCAACCACCAACTTAAAATGGACCCATGCTTTTAATTCCAAGCTGAGCCATGTTTTTGACGCCAGCTATCACAGTCAGGAGACCGTTGGCAAAGACGATGGATTTCAAAGCTACAAGTACGAAAACACCAGCACCCAGCTTCACTACCAATTGAATTACCAGCCCACTGACAGTTTAACGGTTGTATCGGGTCTTGCCCATGACGAAAACACCGGGCAAAATGAAGGTTTTATCGAAAAGCAAACCATCAGCACCACCGCTTTGCATGCAGAATTGCTCTGGAAGTTCTATGAAAAGGGCATGTTGACACTTGGTGCAAGAAATGACGATCACGAACTTTTCGGCAACGAAACAACTTATAGATTGAGCGGTAACGCATCCTTAACTGATGATTTGAAATTACACGGTGCCTTTGGAACCGGTTTCAAAGCCCCCACCGTCAACGATCTCTTCTGGCCTGAAAGCCCCTGGTCAACGGGAAATCCCGACCTCAACCCCGAAACAAGTGAAGGTTACGATCTGGGATTGACCTGGAGCAGAGGCAATATCAAAGCCATCGACCTGACCTTCTTTTCCAATGACGTAAAAGATCTGATCGTTTGGGCTCCCGATGAAAACTACCGGTACTCTCCCGAGAACATCGACGAGGCAACCCTTGAAGGCCTTGAATTCCGATTCCAGGCTCAATTTGCTTCCGCAGTGGATTTCAACCTGAACTACACCTACCTTAAAGCGGAAGACAGCATGGGTGAACAGCTCCCGCACCGTCCCGAAAATCAAGCCCAAATCGGACTTAACTGGAACGTAACCAGTAACTTCTCCTTCAGAACCGACTTCCTCTACAAAGGCGATCGCACTGAAAACCTGGCGGGTGTCCCCACGACCATGGACTCCTACACCAAGGTGAACCTGGGTCTCGCCTACAGCTTGAAAGAACGATATCGCATCGCACTTCAAGTTGAAAACGCAACGGATGAAGAATACGAAGAACACATCGGCTATGGCATTCCCGGACGATACGGCTACCTGATCTTCACCGCCACATTCTAAAACACATTTCAAATTATCCACAAACGAGAAGGGCGATTGAGCAACCAAGTTGATCGATCGCCCTTTTTTTAACCACGGATGGACACAGATGTTTTTTAACCACGAATTCACACGAATGTATGAATTGAATGGAACAACCAAATAGAGGTTTATTGATTAATGAACGGCGTTTAGAACCTCAAATGCATTACCAATGATTTTGCGAATGGCTTCCTATATAAAAATCTGTGTTTATCTGTGTTCATCTGTGGTTTCTTTTTTTAACCACTGATGGACACGGATGTTTTTTACCACGAATGAACACGAATTTACACGAATGTATGGATTGAATGGAACAGCCGAATAAGGGTTTATTGATTCATGAATGGCGTTCAGAACTTCAAATGCACCACCAATGATTTTGTGGGTGGCTTCCTATATGAACATCTGTGTTTATCTGTGTTCATCTGTGGTTCTTTTTTTTTACCACTGATGGACACAGATGGACACGGATGTTTTTAACCACGAATGAACACGAATTTACACGAATGTGTGGATTGAATGGAACAGCCGAATAAGGGTTTTTTGATTCATGAATGGCGTTTAGAATGGCGTTTAGAACTTCAAACGCACCACCAATGATTTTGTGGGTGGCTTCCTATATGAACATCTGTGTTTATCTGTGTTCATCTGTGGTTTCTTTTTTTAACCACTGATGGACACGGATGTTTTTTAACCACGAATGAACACGAATTCACACGAATGTGTGGATTGAATGGAGCAACCGAATAAAGTTTTTTTGATTTATGAATGGCGTTCAGAACTTCAAACGCACCACCAATGATTTTGTGGGTGGCTTCCTATATGAACATCTGTGTTTATCTGTGTTCATCTGTGGTTTCTTTTTTTTTAACCACTGATGGACACAGATGGACACGGATGTTTTTAACCACGAATGAACACGAATTTACACGAATGTATGGATTGAATGGAACAGCCGAATAAGGGTTTATTGATTCATGAATGGTATTCAGAACCTCAAATGCACCACCAATCATTTTGCGAATGGCTTCCTATATGAATATCTGTGTTTATCTGTGGTTTCTTTTATAAATCTGCGCTTATCTGTGGTTCCTTTTACATACTTGTGTTCATCTGTTACATCATTTTTGCCTGTCTGATTTATATATCACCTCGTCATAGTTTCTTACAGGACTACAGGAGGTGTTTTTTGGGTCAGGTTCATTGTTTTTTCCCATTACCGCATTTCATGTTATAGTTAATTTGGATTTTTACCAGTATAAGAGTTTCCATCCATGCATTTTTTTTGCTACTTATGCTTGAGAGCCAAAAATAAAATGATGAGGATAATTGCCATGTTCACGATTATTGTCTGTTTTGTGGTTGCCCAGGACATCGTTAATACCAACATACCCGGTTTAGATGAACTGTTACTCAAGGTCGAAAAAGAAACATTTTCCGAACAACTTGATATTTCAGAAAAGCTTCTTATGGAATACAACAGCTTTCCAACTTATCAGGAAGTAGCTAAACTTTATGCAAAAAAAGAGTTTAGCCAGGATAACAGGTACATCATGAAGCCAAAAATAACAGTTGGAATTCAATTAAAATATTCGGTGAAAAGACTGCTGGAGTTTGGTATTGAACAAACAGAAAATGAAACGCTCTCGGCAGATGATCTTGAGCTAGTCTCCGGCTGGATTGTCAAAGTAGGCATTGCACAATACAAAGGCGGGGACTTTTATGGGGCAAAGACTACTTTTGAAACACTTCTGCCATTGCATAAAAATACAGCTCTTGAGATTATTGACCTGTACTATATGGCCGTTTCGCTTCAAACACTGAATTTAACAGACGATGCCCTCGCATTTTACGACAGGGCAATCAATCATGAGCTTTTTATGGCAGCAAAATCAGAAGAAGTCCTAAAGTATTGCGCCTTAACCATGTGGGACAAAGCCGAACTTTTATATGCATTAGGCAGAACAGATGAATCTAAAACAATGTTTGAACATTTGTTCGTAAAACTGACTAACAGTCCATTTAGCAATATTCTATTTTTAGATGCTTATTACAGCTATGAAAAAAAATTCAGAAATGTCTATCATGACGAAGAAATACACCCTTTCAACGCTTATTACGCGGCTATGTACAGAGTGGTCGAAAATGAAGATTATCGCGCTTTTTCGGCAGCAGAATCCGAACTAGAGCATCAAAATGTCTTACAAGCTTTGTATTTAAACCGAAACACATTGAACCATATCAATTTGTACGGAGGGCCCCAATGAAAAAGTTTTTAGCTACATTTGTATTCCTGGCTGTAAGTGTTTGTTTACAAGCAGTTATCAAATGCAATGTAACCCTTGTCACTTTCAATAAAGGGGCTGAATGGTATCTGACGGAAATCCATGACTGTTGGTACGATAACCATTATGGCGATGATAATTCTACAGTGACCATTGGCGGCTCTATTAGCTCCGACGATGATGACGATATCGATCTCGACTGTGGCGGAGCAAACAAGACAAGCAGCAAGGATATCGACCGAGTTGCGATTGAAAAAGCAGTCAATCAAGCGAGCCATGTAGTCAAAGAGTATCAAAACATCGACGATTTTTTTCTTCAGACATTCAAAGTATCCGATAAAAAAATACATAAACTGGCTAAAGGTAAAAAAAAAATGAGCCTGAACACAAAAGAGAATCCCGAAATAATTAATGTAGGTGATCTTTTCAGCGTCTATCTTGAATTGTTGAATGACAATAAACAACTGGAGCAATTTAAAGCACAAATACAGGCTGCCGGCATAGCAAAAGACAAATGTGATTCTGTTTTTTCATCAAAGATAGATTCTGACACGGCTCTGAACAAGTATGTTGAGGGTGTTGCGTTCAAACTGTTCAAGAGCACAAGCCAGTTTCAGGATATAATATCCAATCATACAGATTTTTCGGGAAACTTTAACGATCTCAAACAGGAAGAACTCAATTCGTTACTTAGTTCTGTATCCAAAGAGTTACTTAACAAACTAAGGAAGTTAAAGTATGAATGCTGTAAACAAGCTCTTGTTCAGGCATTTATGGAAACAACCCAAAGACTGAATAAAGTTGAAAAGGTTATCGTTTATTTTCTTTTAGTTGAAGATTATTGCTCAAAGTATGAAAACATTATTCTACAGGGAGGGTCAAGATAAAAAAGACGCACATACAAGTGTGTCTTACATATCTGTGGTTTCTTTTTTTACCACTGATGGACACAGATGGACACGGATGTTTTTTAACCACGAATGAACACGAATTCACACGAATGTGTGGATTGAATGGAACAGCCGAATAAGGGTTTATTGATTCATGAATGGC
>PDWI01000825.1_pt1 | contig 50401 bp, 35 predicted proteins | sample 1430891 | NCBI WGS metagenome assembly PDWI01 (sample SAMN01162508, study PRJNA174530) | Oral metagenome, whole genome shotgun sequencing project. | biome: Marine environment; feature: Marine mammal; material: Swab sample of the gingival sulcus; isolation source: swab sample of gingival sulcus... | reverse complement strand
TCCTCGTGGCTCTTTCGTCGGTCTATGTATCAAGAACGAACTAGGCGAGAATATCACGATTACGCATATCGTGGTTAAGCCATTGGAGAGTTGCTTTGATTTTGCAGGTTACTTTGATTGGAGTGCCGAGGGGAAAGCTGTTTTCCACGGCGAGCAACCAACAAGCCAAACGAAAACAGGCGAATATGCTTTCCCTGTCTATAGTGGTACAGATGCAGGCTATGCTATTGCTAAGGACGAGGCGAAGAACCCTTGCTTCTACGTTTGGGGCTTCCAAAGAACAGACAAAGAGGGCACGCCTTTCGTTGTGCAAGTTCGCTTCAAGAATGCAGCTAACAAGGAATTCACAACTAAGCCGTTTAGTATTCCTGCACCAAACTCTAAGCTAGAGGCAGGTAAGAAGCTCTTTGACGATGGCTTTGCTTACCATAGTCTATTACCTATTACTAAGGCTAACTTTGATATCGAGGGTAGTGCTAGTGATTGGAATGGTAATGGAGGTTTCCTACCTAATGACGGCGGTAATGGTACAGGAGGAACAGGTGCTACTTCTTACGGAGGCGAGTCTGTCTCACTAGGCTTTAAGACACCTCTTGACTTTGTTGCTGAAGCTCCTGCGATCAATAAACTTGGTGATGGCTTTGTTACGAACCACGACCTGCCAACGCAGAATGTTTATGAGTATATGGAGAACTACGAGGTTGGTTACTTCAATTGGTATGAGGCAAAGAAACTTTTTACTGAAAAGGCTTGGCTAAAGGATAGCAAGTACTATCTGCCTAATCGTAATCAGTTGCAATCTATTCTTCCTTATTATGGTAGTGATTATATTTACTTTAACCAAACTAGAAGCAAATATACGGTAACAGAGATGGCACAGGTTGGAGAGACAGATGCTAAGTCTTATAAGTCAGACTTTGTTACAGTTAAGGAAGGCAATCAATACGTTACTTATGCTGTTCGCTTTAAGACAACAGATTGGGTTTCTGCTTGGCGTTACTCTTATGAAGGCGAGGCTAGTAAAAAGAAGATGGTCGTTAAGTGTGTGCCACTTAAGGGACGCCCTAATGCACTCTTAGACATCACTAAGATTGCTAAGTCTGAGTTCTTCACAACTAATGCTTGCACTATTCGTACCTTCCCTACTTACGGTCATCGTAGTAGCAATACGGCCACTACGGTCTCTGACCTCGGTAGTTACGGCTGCTATTGGTCGGTTACGACTAGCCCTTCAAACGGCGCGTATAGCTTGTACTTCACCAGTAGCAGCGCGAGCGTGAGCTACAGCGACAGGACTAACGGCTTCACCGTACGCCCCTTCGTTCGCCCGTAACCAAAGGCTTGATTTGAATTAATAAAAGAACCGACGTCGGTCATCGTTTGCACCGACGTCGGTTTGAAATGCGACTGACGTCGCTCGGTTTAGGGAGCCACATCGGTCTTTTTGACAATGTTTTTATAAGGGCTTTCTAAGGGGAAAAGTCTCCAACCCTTAGAAGCCCTCTGAATTAAGAACTAAGAACCTAAGGTCGCCCCTAGGCAATGAAGAAACAAGACGGAGGGGGGCTTTTCGTCGACAATAAAATAGTATAAAAAAGAAAGGGATAAGACTTAGCTAAAAAAGGGATATCGGTTTTCATCAAAAGGGATATCCCTTTTACTCGAAACGGATATCGGTTTCGGAGCTTCGTTCAATCCCTTTTCTTTGATAATCAATTATTCATTCATATAAGTAGATTTTATTATGGGAAATATGCCATTACAATTCGTTCTAAGAGAACGCCAAGCTGTTTTAGGAAAATTTAAGGGCAAAACAGTCATTCAAGCAATGCCTACAGGACGTAAGCGTATCAGTCACCGTAATTTCTGCGAGGAAGTGGCAAGGGCGACGACCTTTACTGGTGCAGAGGTAGAAGCTGTTTTGCGTCTTGCTGCGGAGATTGCCAAGAAAGAGGTTGAGAACGGTAACATCGTAGAGTTTGGCGACATTGGAACGCTGACGCCTTCTTTCAAAAGCTTGCAAGTGGAGAAAGGTGTTGAAGATTTTAATGTTCATAAGCACATTATCAAGCCAGTTGTTCGCCTTTCGCCTTCAAAGAAATACTTCGAACTGCGGGGTGTGAGCTTTGAGCGCGTTGAAGCGAAGCCGAAAAAGAATGCTTCGGGAGGCTCATCAAGTGCAGGCTCAGGTGGTACAGACCCCAACGACCCTGATTACATCGGCGGTAATAAGCCTAACGGACACACAGGATTATAAAATTATAGGCTCGCTTTTCGCGAGCCTATAATTTTAGAGGCAGTTAAGAGTTAATAATGAAGAGTTATTAGTTACCGCGTCGTAGAAACAACTTTTAACTCAAAACTCTTAACTGAAAAAGACCTCCCCCGCCCTGACGGGCACCGCCTCCGAAGGGGGAATGGACACGAAGGTTTGCAAAAAAAATCCCCTCTTGAGGGGTGCCGAGCTTGCGAGGCGGGGTGGACTTTTCATTTAGCACAAGAACTTCTACTGTAAGTAATCCACCCCGTCCAGCTCTTTACAGTCGCAGTCCACCCCTCAAGAGGGGAATTAAGAGAAGTTCCTGCGACCGACAGCGATTAGTTGCTTAAGCTTTACTGAGTTCGCTCTGTTATTATTCACAATCAGTAGATAAGAAAATGGCACACTTTTAGGCGTGCCATTACTTTTTTACTGTCAATTAATAATTATTCTTTCTTAACTATTGATTAAAATGCGTATATTTGTAGGTTGCTACGCCTTAGTAGGTAGAGCTTTGCACAATTAATTTGAGCAACATTGATTTCGGTCATTGAGCTTGTCGAAATGCCGAAATCTCTTAGAGATAAGCACAATACGGACGCTTCGACAGCATTTGCCTAGGGGCGACCTTCGGTTCGACAAGCTCAATGACCGTCTCAGCGACCGAATAATAGCTCTCTGAAGTTGCCGTGCAAAGCTTTATAGTAGAAGGCTAGGCAAAAAGCTTAAATAGAATAACAAAAGAAATATATGCAAGAAGATTTATTTAAGAAAGTTGTATCACACTCCAAAGAGTATGGTTTTGTATTCCCTTCATCAGAAATTTATGATGGCTTAGGGGCTGTTTATGATTATGGTCAGCTTGGTAGCGAGCTGAAGAATAATATCAAACGTTATTGGTGGGAAGCGATGACATTGCTTCAAGATAATGTCGTGGGTATTGATTCGGCAATCTTTATGCACCCTCAGATTTGGAAGGCTTCAGGACACGTTGATGCTTTCAATGATCCACTTATTGATAACAAAGACTCTAAGAAGCGCTATCGTGCTGATGTCTTGATTGAAGACCATATCGCTAAGCTCGAAGAGAAAATCAATAAAGAGATTAAGAAGGCTGCTAAGCGTTTCGGCGAGAGCTTTGATGAAGCACAATATCGTGCAACGAACCCTCGTGTAATGGGCTATCAAGAAAAGATTGATACTATCCACGCTCGTTTTGCACAAGCACTTAACGATGGTAACTTGGAAGACTTGCGTCAGCTGATTATTGATTGCGAAATCGTTTGCCCTGTTAGCGGTTCGCGTAACTGGACAGAGGTGCGTCAGTTCAACTTGATGTTTGCCACAGAGATGGGCTCTACCAGCGATGGTGCAATGAAAGTCTATCTGCGTCCAGAGACTGCACAGGGTATCTTCGTGAATTATCTAAACGTTCAGAAGACAGGACGAATGAAGATTCCGTTCGGTATCGCTCAGATTGGTAAGGCTTTCCGTAATGAAATCGTTGCTCGTCAGTTCATCTTCCGTATGCGTGAGTTTGAACAAATGGAACTTCAGTTCTTCGTTCGCCCAGGGGAAGAACTTAAATGGTTTGAGCATTGGAAGGCTGTTCGTCTTCAGTGGCACAAGGCTCTAGGGCTTGGTGATGCTAAATACCGTTACCACGACCACGAGAAATTGGCTCACTATGCTAACGCAGCTACGGATATTGAGTTTGAGATGCCGTTTGGCTTCAAAGAAGTAGAGGGTATTCATAGCCGTACAGACTTTGACCTTAAGCGACACGAAGAGTTTAGTGGTAAGAAACTTCAGTACTTTGACCCTGAGCTTGGCGAAAGCTATGTGCCTTACGTCGTTGAGACCTCTATCGGTGTTGATAGAATGTTCCTTAGTGTAATGTGCGGTTCTTACGAGGAAGAAAAGCTTGAAGGTGGAGATACGCGTACAGTTCTTCGCTTGCCTGCAGCTCTTGCTCCTGTTAAGCTTGCTGTCCTTCCTCTAGTGCGTAAAGACGGCTTAGACGATAAGGCTCGTGATATTGTGGAAGACCTACGCTTTGATTTTAATTGTAAGATTGATGAGAAGGATTCTATTGGTAAACGTTATCGTCGTCAAGATGCCATCGGTACGCCATTCTGTATCACGGTTGACCATCAGACAATGGAAGATAACACCGTTACTATTCGTCATCGTGATACAATGGAGCAAGAGCGTATTGCCATTAGTGAATTAGCACACTTCATTGGAGACAAAGTGTCTATGAAGTCATTGCTCAAAAAGATTAAAGCATAATGAAAGAGATAATTAAGAAAACCTTCACCTTGCTGAGCCTCTGCCTTATGGTTGTGGCTTTCAGTAGCTGTGAAGAAGATGTTGACCTAAGCAAGGAGCGTCGCGCTAAGAATGAGCAGACTTTCCTTAGCTACGCTGATAAATCTGACTACGAAAAGGTAAGCCTTGCAGGGCTTTATGCTGATAGCTACGTCTATATGAAGTGGCTCAGCGAAAAGCACGAAGGAGCTAAGCCGAAGCAGACAGACCTCGTGAAGATGCATTACAGTGGTTACCTTCTAACAGAGTGGGATAAGAACCCTGAGAAGGGGCTCTTTGATACTAATAAGGAACAAGCTGTTTTGCAGGCAACACCTGTAAATGTTTACATAAATGGTATGATGATCGCGCTGCAGAATATGGCTGTTGGCGATAAAGTTGGGGTGCTTATCCCTTGGTATTTGGCGTATGGTAATAGAGGTAATGGACGCATTCCTCCTTATTCGGCACTTTACTTTGAAGTAGAACTTAATGAAATAATAGAAAGATAAAAGATGAAATATAGATTTTTGCTGTCGAATGATGACGGTTATCGCGCTAAAGGTATCAATAGACTTATTGAAGTACTTCGCCCTCTTGGGGAAGTAGTAGTACTTGCTCCTGATGGACCTCGTTCAGGTTTCTCAGGTTCTATCACGCTTACGCAACCATTGCGCTTGAAGCTTCGTAAAGAAGAAGAAAACCTAAAGGTATATAGTATTGTAGGTACTCCTGCAGACTGTGTGAAGCTAGCTCTTGCTACGCTCTTCAAAGATGAAAAGCCAACGATGGTTATTACTGGTATCAATCACGGAAGTAATGATGGTATCTCTATCCATTATTCTGGTACGCTTGGTGCTGCGCGTGAAGGAGCTATCGCGAGTATTCCTGCTTTGGCTACTTCTATCAATCACGAAGGGGCAAACCCTGATATTAGTGATGAGGCATTAGCTTATGTAGAGAAGGTTATTAAGTATATGCTTGAGCGTCTTGATGAAAAGCCTTTCTTATCTTTGAACCTGCCAAGAGGCGAGATTAAAGGTTTGAAGACTTGTGCTCACGCTGTAAGTATTTTTGTTGATGAGTTTGTAGAATCTAAGGACGGACGCGATAGACCTGTTTATTGGATGTCTGGCGAGCAAATCATTCCTGATGCGAAAGGTATTAGTGATATTGAACATTTGCGTAGTGGCTATGCAACGCTAACGCCTCTTAGCCTAGACCAAACTGATTATAAAGCCTTAGAAGAACTTTCAAAAGACTTTTAATTACTCATTCTTAGTCGCAAATGCGTTACTTCTTAGTGGTAGGAGAGGCTTCGGCTGATTTGCACGCTTCTCGGCTTATTAGAGCAATCAAAGAAATAGATTGTCAAGCTGAGTTTATGTTTATTGGGGGCGACTTGATGAGTAAAGAAGCAAATTGCTTTCCCCTTGTTCATTATAAGGATTTAGCTTTTATGGGGCTAATCCCTGTGCTGAAAAATTTGGGGACGATTAAGCGTTCAGCTAAGAAGATGCAAAAAGCAATGCTAGAATTTAAGCCTGACGTAGTCATTCCTATTGATTACGCAGGCTTTAATTTGCGCTATGTTTTACCTTTTGTCAAGGAAAATCTCTCTTGTCCTATCGTCTATTATATTGCTCCTAAGCTTTGGGCGTGGAAGAAATGGCGCATAAAGAAGATAAAGGCTTATACTGACCTGCTCTTGACTATTCTTCCATTTGAAAAGCCTTTCTTTGAAGCCTATGGAATGAAGACTGAATATGTCGGAAATCCTTGCGTGGAAGCAACGCTAGATATTAGAAAAAAGCGTGAAAGGGGAGAGGTAAAAGAGAAGAAGCAGATTGCCATTCTTGCAGGAAGTCGTCAGCAAGAGATAGCTTCCAATCTGAGTGTAATGCTTGAGGCTGTACGTGATTTCTCTGATGAGTATAAGCTCGTTGTGGCAGGAGCTCCTGCTCGTACTGAAGCAGACTATAGCTCTTTGCTTGAATCCTATCCGCAGGTTGAACTGCGTTTTGGCGAAACCTATGAAATTCTTGCAGAGAGTGAAGTCGCGATTGTTACCTCTGGTACGGCAAGCCTTGAGACTGCTCTTATCGGTACGCCACAAGTCGTTTGCTACAGAATGGGCGGTTTACGTATCACGCGTTGGGTATGGGATAACTTCTTCTCCGTTCCTTATTTTTCATTGGTTAATCTAATTTTGGGCAGAGAAGCCGTTAAGGAACTCATTGGTGCAGAGGTTAATCCATCTAATATCAAACAACATTTATCTTCAATCTTGCATGGAGGCAGTGAGCGCTCCAAACAACTTGCTGATATTAAGAGCTTGAAAGAACAATTAGGTACAGAGCCTATTGCTGAGCAAGTCGCTTATTTTATCCATAATACTATAAGAACTCATTAAAATCTTATGAATAAAGTTTCTACTTCTAAGGCTAAGAAACGTAGCTTTAGACTGTATAAATGGTTAATAGCCCTTGTTATCATTATTGTACTTGCAGTTATCGTCAAGAAACGTTGGCGTGCGTGGTTTGTCAATAAGCCTGAGATGGCTTATACTACGCCCGATAGTATTGACCGAGTAACGCTTACTTCAGGCGAAGATTTCCTAAGTCAGCGAACTATTTCTTGGCGATGTGGCGAGGAGCTTCAAGAGGCATCTCTTGATTTGTGTGATTGGACTAAGGTTGATACAACCTTAGCTTATGATGATTTTAATTGGAAAAAGATAAAAGCCGAAGGCGTCTTGGTGCATAGCCGTAGTGGAAAGGGCTGTTTCTATTCCGTTCGTTTGGATAGTCTTCAAGCTGGTCATCAATATGTTTACACAATCCAGACAGGGAACAGTCAATCTAAGGTCTTTACTTTCAAGATTCCAAAAGGCTTAGATTCTCTTGAACGTTTTCTATACTTAGGAGACGTGCAAGACCCAACAGGGGAGCTAAGCAAAAAGTTATTTGCCAACCTCTTGCCAAAGCCAAGTCTTGAGCAAGAGGTTGATACTAGTTCATTGATTAAAGCTCCTATTCATTTCGTAGCTACTGCAGGCGACCAAATAGAAGGACCTTCTGATGCTTATTGGAATGTTTGGTATCAATCTTGGGGAGAAGACTATACAGCTCAGATCCCATTCAATTGTGCTACAGGAAATCACGAATACCTTAAGAAAGGTCTTTCAAGAGAGCTTGACCCTCGTTGGGTAGTGCAGTACAATTATCCTCAGAATAGTGTTGAAGGCTTTCAAGGACGTAGCTATTATATTGACTATCCACTTATGCGTTTTATCGTACTTGATAGTAATGGTATTACGCTTCCTTCTGAAATTATGGCTCATAGAGATTGGTTGAAAGAGCTGTTAAGTTCGTCGAAACAGCCTTGGCAAGTTGTGATGTTTCACCACGGAGTGGAATGTGTGCGTGAGGGACGCAGCAATCCTATAATGAAGTATGGCTTTAAATCTATCTTAGAAGATTATGGTGCAGACCTTGTCTTGCAGGGACACGACCACGCTTATTCTCGCATAACGTCTAAGTCTGACAAGGGCGAAGAGCTTACTCCTGTTTATGTCATCAGTACCAGTTCGCCAAAGCTTTACCGAAATGCTTTTGACGCTGTGCACGACCGCTTGGCTTCAGGCGTTCAGCTCTATCAACTTATTGAAGTCCGTCCAGAGATTTTGAGCTATAAGTCTTATTTGTATAGCGGTCAGCTCTATGATAAGCTTGTGATTGATAGAACAAAACTGCTAGATAATCGCTACAGAGTGATTGATGAAGCCAAAGGACTACCTGAAGTCTTTGAGTTTAATGCTTTCGGAACAAGCAAGAAAGCATTGAAGAAAGCTCAAAAATATCAAGAAGCCATCAAAGAGCGTCAGAGACAACTAAAGTAGCGATATTTCTATATAAGCTGTTAGCTATAAGGCAAAGGGGAGATAAAATGCCCCTTTGCCTTATATTTTTTTTTGAAGTATTCATTGAATATTTGTTATATCAACTTAATAGTACTCCACTTATTCTTGCTCATTGAACTTGTCAAAATAAACCGTTTTTATCTTATGTTTTGTTGTTTGGGTAGGCTTAACGATTGAAATAGATAACTATCAAAAGACACAATTCTAAAGCAGAGCCTTCCATATTTCTTTACGATGCTTTGTGGGCTTCTTTTCAGTTAAATTCTAGCGATTGAAAGTGTTCTGATTTGTCTTATTAAGTCTTTTCAAAAAGCGTATGGGAAAACTCTTAGAAGTTTTCCCATAAACTCTAAAAAGTTTTTGGGAAAAGTCATTTGAGTTTATGGGAAAGTTTTTTGAAACTGATTGTGGCGGTTTTATCTGTTTGATAATTAGTCGATTGTGTTGCTTTCTTTTGTCTTGTTCCTATTTGTGCTATTTGTCCAATAATTGTGCCTAAAGAAAGCTTGTTTAAGGCTTAATAAATTATTTTCCTTATCTTTGGGAAACATAATAATCATTAAATAAGAATAAGTAATATGAGTATTGCATTAAATAAGTTCGTGGTATGTACTTACGAACTATATGTAGGAGGCGATAAGCCTGAACTAATGGAGAAAGCAACGGCTGAACGCCCATTAGAATATATCCACGGTTTGAATATGATGTTGCCAGACTTTGAGAAGAACCTGTTTGGTCTTTCTGTTGGTGATAAGTTTGACTTTGTCTTGACAGCAGAGCAGGCTTATGGCGAGTATTCAGAGGATCACGTGATTGAATTGCCTAAGAATATCTTTATGAATGAAGAAGGTGTCTTTGACGCTGAGCAAGTTGCAGAAGGTAAGGTCGTTCCAATGCGTACGCAGGACGGACAGACTGTTCAGGGGCTTGTTAAAGAGGTTGGTGATGAAATCGTTAAGATGGACTTCAATCACCCATTAGCAGGAGAGACGCTTCATTTTAAGGGCGAGATTGTAGAAGAACACGACGCTACAGAAGAAGAAATGTCTAAGTTCTTCGGAGGCGGTGGCTGCGGTAGCGGCTGCGGTTGTGGCTCTAATGAAGAGGGACATAAGCACGATGATGAAGGCTGTGGTAGCGGTGGTTGCTGTGGTTGCTAATTCGTGATAGCGCTTTAGTATAAAGCCTATAAGAATGTATTATTTAAGAGCTGTCTCGTAAAGTATTCTTTATCAGACAGCTCTTATTTTTAGTAGTTTAATCTATGAACAGTATTGGTCAGTTATTGCGTTTGACGAGCTTCGGCGAGTCTCACGGTAAGGCAATTGGAGGTGTCCTTGATGGAATGCCTGCAGGCATTGTACTTGATTTGGAGCTAGTCCAAGCGGAACTTAATCGCCGTCGTCCTGCTCAGTCATCTATAACAACTGCTCGTCGGGAAGATGATAAGCTTATTATCCTCTCTGGCATTTATCAGGGGAAGACGCTTGGCACGCCTATTGGCTTTATGATTGAGAACAAGGGACAGCGCTCTGAGGATTACGATGCGTTGAAAGAAGCTTTCCGCCCTTCGCACGCAGACTATACTTATCAAGCTAAATATGGGCATAGAGACCCGCGAGGAGGAGGACGCGCTTCGGCTAGGGAGACGGCTGTTCGTGTCGTGGCTGGCGCTATTGCTAAGCAACTATTAAGTCAGCTTGGTGTGGAGCTAATTGCCTATACAGAGTCTGTAGGCGCAATTAGCCTTGATAAAGAGCTGAAAGCTATGCCTAAGCTTGCAGACGTTGAAGCCTCTATTCTTCGTTGTCCTTGCCCTAAGACGAGTGAAGCAATGCTAGAAGAAGTGCGTCTGGCTCAGAAAGAAGGGGATAGCTTAGGCGGAACGATTGTCTGTAGAGTACATAATGTATTCGCAGGCTTAGGCGAGCCTATTTATGATAAGCTTTCTGCTCGTCTGTCTTATGCGATGATGTCTATCAATGCTGTACGTGCTTTTGAGCTAGGTAATGCCTTTGATTTGGTAAAGCATAGAGGCTCAGAGGTTAATGATACTATGTGCTTAGAGGACGGTCAGCTCAGACATAAAACAAATCATTCTGCTGGTATTCTTGGTGGCATTTCAAATGGCGAAGATATTGTCTTCCGTCTTGCAATTAAGCCAACGGCAAGCATTGCTAGAGAACAGGAGACCGTTAATGCTCTAGGACAAGAAGAGTGCCTATCTATCAAGGGACGACACGATCCGATTATTTTGCCTCGCGTTGTTCCTGTCGTGGAGGCAATGACGGCTTTGACCTTAGCTGATTTTTATCTGCTCCAGCGCAGTCGGGCAGGGCATTAGCCTATTTATATTTAACTTTGATTTATTGCAGCTTAGTTGATGTCTAACGTATTTGCTAAAGAGAGTTTTAAGGCTTCTATCTTGACCTATCTAGGGGCAGGGTTGGGCTTCTTTACGACCTTCTTTATCATAACTAATTACCTCCGCCCAGAGGAAATTGGCTTGATACGTTTGGTTCAGGAGCTTGCGACGTTGCTTGCTGGGTTTGCAATGCTTGGGCTGACAACTTCAATAAGTCGCTTCTTTCCTTATTTTCGTTCGGAAAGTTCTGAGGGGAAGCTCGTACATAATGGCTTTACTTATTATGTTTTTAAGATTGCGCTCCTTGGTCTGGCAATAAGCTTAGCTATTGTCGCTCCAGCCTTTTACCTACTGAAGTCAAAACTTATATTGCTCTTTCAAGGACGTAGTTCGCTCTTTGCTGACTACTATTTCTTAATCATTCCTCTAGCTATCTTAATCGTTTTCTGGACAATTAGCGAACTGTATGCCATACAGCTCTATAAGCTCGCTATTCCTAAGGGGATTAGAGAACTTCTCCTGCGCTTACTTTTGCTGATTGCTTACCTAATTTATGCTTTTACTTCGCTTTCTTATGGGGGCTTACTTGCTCTTGTTGTGGGGAGTTTTGCGCTTTGTATGTTTGCAAGTATCGCTTACCTTGCTTCCTTAATTCCCTTGAACCTAAAGCATAATCCGCAGTTCATCAGTCCTTCGCTCAAGCGAGATTTCAAACATTATACGCTCCTTGCTGTGCTTTCTACCGTTGGGACGACTTTAGCAGGGCGAATGGATATTTTGATGCTTTCCTTTGTTCACGAAGATGGTCTCTACGAGGCGGGGATTTTTACGATTGCTTTTTTTATGGTTTCAGTCATTGAGATTCCAACGCGTTCGCTCATCAGTATCGCCACTCCACGTATTGCTGAGACGATGAAGGACGAAGATTACGAACGCACGAAGCATATCTATCAGAAAGTTTCCTTCTATCAATTGCTCTCGGGGCTTGTCTTTGCACTGCTTATTTGGGTGAACTTTGATAATATATTAGCCATAATGCCCAATGGACAAGAGATTTATCAGTCTGCTAAGGACATATTTCTTTTCCTTGCTTTGGCTAAGCTTGTGGAGCTGGTCTTCACAGCTTGTCACCCCATTATCAATTGCTCTAGGTACTATCGCTGGAGTCTTTACTATACCTCATGGCTTTGCTTGATTGCCTTCTTGGCAAACCTTTATCTTATTCCATTGCTTGGTACAATAGGAGCAGCGCTTTCAACGCTTATCAGTTGCTTAATTGGTTATGGATTTCTGCAAATACTCCTCTATGCAAAGCTCAAAATTCAGCCTATCTCTAAGCGTTTGTTATTGCTTCTTCCCTTGATTCCTTTGCTTTTGGGACTGAATGTCCTAATCCCTTTTCTAATCAATCCTTTCGTTGATATTGCTTTGCGTTCTCTAGCTCTTGGATTAACAGCAACGGCTTATCTCTATCTAACAGGGATTAGTCAAGAACTATTTGATTTTGCTTTAGAGAAAATAGGATTTAGATAATGAAAGTTTTACTCGTAAGCACAGCAATAGAAGGGGGAGGGGCAGCGAATGCTAGCCTAAGGCTTTACCTTGCATTGAAGCAGGAAGATGTTGATGTAAGGCTTTTGGTTCTGCGTCGTTCTCGGAAGCTTAGCGCTGATTTGCTGTCAGATACAAACATTGCTTTTCTTGAGGATAAGTGGCAAAATAAGGCGAAGGCTAAGCTCGCTTTTGTCCTAGAACGCTTAGAAGTTTTGTGGCATAATGGATTTAATAAGCATCGGCTTTGGCAATACTCAACGGCTTCTTTTGGTTTAGAGCTTTCAAATCACGAGTGGGTTCAGTGGGCAGATGTCGTACACTTGCAGTGGATTAACCACGGAACGCTGAGCCTTCAAGCCATCAAAAGCATACAAGAACTTAACAAAGTCCTTGTTTGGACTTTGCACGACCTTTGGGCTTTGACGGGTTTGGCTCATCTGCCAAACCTAAGTAAAGACAAAATGCTTCTTTTCGCTTCTGAATATGCTGAGCAAAAGGCATTAGACTTGAATAGGGGAGGGCGAAAAGCTTTTGTCTATCGCAAAAAAAACTTTATCGCTTACGCCAAAATGAATTACGTTGCTGTCAGTTCTTTTGTGCAAGATTTGGCAAGGCAGTTGCTGGATAAGCCTTCGGAGGCCAAGCTTAAAGTCATTGCTCCTGCCCTTGATATAGAAGCGTATAAGACGGTTGAAAACCCCTCTTCTTCCTTTGATTGGTATCAAGCCGATGAACGTTATTTATTGATTTCTGCAGCACGCTTAGATGATCCAATTAAGGGGGGGGACTTACTGATTCAACTTGCGGAAGCGCTAAAGACGCAATACCCTAAGCAGTCGTCGCAAATTACACTTTTACTGCTCGGTTCAATTAAAGAAAAGGGCTTTTACAAAGGCTTAGGACTTAAGTTTATTGAGCTTGGGCATATTGCAGAAAAAGAGCGACTGCAAGCGCTTTATCGTTTAGCGGATATAACGCTTTCGACCTCTCTCTTTGAGACTTTTGGGCTGACGCTTGTCGAATCCCTTGCAATGGGGACGCCTGTTGTGAGCTTTGATTGCGGAGGAGTGCGAGATATTATCCGTGATGGGGAGAATGGTTATCTCATTCCTGCCTACGACTGCTCCCTAATGGCTAAGCAAATCATTCGTCTGCTGGAGGCGATTGGTAGCAAGCAGATTAGCTCCGAGCAGTGTCAAAGGTCTGTGCTTAGGTTTGACTTTTCTGAGATTGCTCAGCAACATATTGATTATTATCAAGAATTATTGAAAGACAATGCATAAAAAAGTCCCTACTTTCTCTGTCATAACCGTTTGCTATAATGCTGAAGCTTGTATTGAGCGTACGCTAAAATCTGTTGTAGGGCAGAGCTATGAGCATATAGAATACATCATTATCGACGGCGCTTCTAAGGATAAAACGCTGGAGCTAATCGGACTTTTTGCACCCAAGGCTAAGCTCTTTTCTGAAGCCGATAAGGGAATCTATGATGCGATGAACAAGGCTTTAGCGCTTGCTACAGGCGATTATGTTTGTTTCATTAACGCTGGAGATGCTTTTGCGTCAAGCACAACGCTGGAGGAGTTAGCCGAACGTGCAGGGGCAGAAGCTCAGGGACTTCCTGATATTATCTATGGAGATACAGAACTGATAGATGAAAATGATGTAAAGCTTGGTCTGCGACGCCTGCGTCCTCCGAAAAATCTCTCTTGGAAGAGCTTCAAAAATGGAATGCTCGTCTGTCATCAAGCGTTTTATCCTCGCAGAGAGCTTTGCCCCAAGTACGATTTAAGCTATCGCTTCTCAGCTGATGTGGATTGGTGCATTCGCATAATGAAGCAGGCTAAAAGTTATTGTTTCATTGATAAGCCTATTGCTCTTTTTCTGAGCGAAGGAACAACGACGCAAAACCATCGTGCATCTCTTCTTGAGCGCTTTCATATTATGCGCAAGCATTATGGCTTATGGACGACAATTTTTCAGCATATTAAGTTTATCTTTCGTGCCTTGAGCTAAGAACAGTATGCGAAGTTATGATGATTTTTAAGGGGGCTTTTGCTCCCTTTTTTATGTTTCTTAAGTTCTTGTTTAAGAGTGCTTAATGAAGCTTGTTTGAAATGCTCAAAAAGTTTTCCCATAAAGTCAAATGACTTTTCCCAAAAACTTTTTTGACTTTAGCGCTAAACTTTCAAAAGTTTATGGGAAAACTTTTCAAACCCTATCTTATCTTAAATTTTCCTTGACTAAAGTGCTTGACTGATTTCTTATTTATGTTTCGCGATTTTGTATCCTCTTCTTTTTGTATCTTTGTCTTAAAGTAAATAACTAACCAATGAACTGTATATATAAACTTATATTATTACCAGTTTTCTTGAGCTTGCTTCAGCATCAGATTTGGGCTCAAGAGCAGGCACTGCCTTATAGTCTTGATTTTAATTGTCAGTTTGGGCGTGTTTTTCCCTATGAAGACTATTTTACTGGGGCTAAGGGCGGAGCAAATTGCTTTATCTTAGGCTTTAATAAACAAACCTTTGGAGCAGAGGAATGGGAGCGTACGTATAACTATCCTAGCTATGGGTTGTCTCTGCTTTATCAAAAAAATAGGCAGAAACAGGTTGGAGATGTTTATGCTTTGATGCTACACTATACGCACTATTTCCTTAAGCGTAAACTGTCGATGAAGATTGCCGATGGCCTAGCTTTTTGTACCAATCCTTTTGATGCGCTTGATAATCAGCAAAACCTCTTTATTACTTCTACTTTCTCTAATGGCTTTTTATTTTCTCTACAATGGAAAGAGGAAAATCTTTGGCAGGGCTTAGGTTGGCAATGTGGCTTGTCATTTACGCATTATTCTAATGGTAAGGTTAAGCTAGAAAATAGGGGTTTGAATACTTGGTTTGGGCATATTGGGCTTAGTTATGCTTTTGGTCAGAAACCTAAAGAATTTATTGCTGAAGGTGTTGAAGCAGAGCTTGATAAACGCCTGCATTATAATCTTGTTGCTCGAGGAGGTGTGAATGAAAACCGCTCTCGAACAGGCTATGATAAACTCTATACCATATCATTTTATGCAGATAAACGCTTAAGTAAAAAGAGCCGAATACAACTTGGGCTTGATTACTTCGCCTCAGATTTTTTGAAACACGAGCTTATGGCTTCGGGGCGTGGGAATTATAGTTCTAAACGTGTCGGACTATTTATTGGACACGATTTAGTCTTTGATAAGCTCTCCATTCCAGTACAGCTTGGTTGTTATGTCTATAATCCAACGCATTATAAAAAAGCGATTTATGAGAGAGTTGGTGCCAACTATTTATTCAGTAAACACCTATTTATGTCCCTTGCTGTGAAGGTGCATTTAGGTTCAGCTGAAGCTCTTGAATGTGGCTTGGGCTTACGTTTGTAAGCTATAAATTGCTTGGCTTTCGTCTATTGAGTTTTTATTTTGTATTTTTGTAGGAAGAGTAAATCTATAAAAGATATTAGTTGTGGTAAATAAATTAATCTTCAGACGTCTTGTATGGCTCAGTTTGGCTGTGCTTATGCTTGGGAGCTGTCGTTCTAGTAGAGGACGTTCTCCAAGGGTAAAGCATACTGGACGCAAGAGCCCTCAAAAGGAGTACGTCAAGCATTATTACAGGGAGGCTGTCCGTCAGATGGATAGACACGGTATCCCTGCGAGTATTACTTTGGCTCAAGGCATTTTGGAGACAGGTTCAGGGCGTAGCAAACTTGCTCGTTACCACAATAATCACTTTGGTATTAAATGTGGCGGTTCTTGGTCTGGTAAGCGTACTTATGCTAAGGACGATAGTTATAACGATTGCTTCAGAAGCTATAGAAGTTGGGAGCAGTCTTATGAAGACCACTCTGTGTTTTTGAAACAGAGACGTTATCATCGCCTCTTTGGGCTTAGACCAACAAATTATAAGGCTTGGGCAAAAGGTCTACAAAAGGCTGGTTATGCTACAAGCCGTACTTATGCTAGAGGCTTAATTAATTTGATTGAACGTTTTGAACTTTATGAGTTTGATCGGGGCGATTATCCTTCTTGGTTCTTAGTCTCTAAGCGAAAGAAGCCTGCAAAAAGAAGACATAAGGCGAGGACTCATAGAATCCCTCAAATCTATGTTTCAGGAGGCTTGCGTTATATTATTGCTCAAGAGGGAGACAGCTTCACTTCCATTGCTAAGGAACTTAAGCTATCTCCAGCACGTTTAGCGAGTTATAATGAATTAAAGGTTCGTGCGAAGCTTAAGACAGGAGCAATTATTTACTTAGAGGAGAAGCGAGAGCTAGCCTCTCCTGATTATTTCTCACATATAGTTGAGGAGGGGGAGTCTATGTACAGCATTGCTCAGCGCTACGGTATGCTGCTCGAATCGCTTTATAAGCTAAATGATAGATCTCCAGACTATGTGCCAAGTGTTGGCGATAAATTGCGCTTAAGATAGATTACTTAAACATATATTGACCTCAAAGCAATGAATGAACGCTATATCCAACGAGGAGTCTCAGCATCGAAAGAAGACGTACATCAAGCTATTAAAAACATTGATAAGGGCTTATACCCAAAGGCTTTCTGTAAGATAATTCCAGATATTCTTGGTGGTGATGAGCATTATTGTAACATAATGCACGCCGATGGTGCAGGTACGAAAAGTTCGCTTGCCTATATGTACTGGAAAGAAACGGGCGACCTGTCTGTGTGGAAGGGCATTGCGCAAGATGCTTTAATTATGAATATCGATGACTTGCTCTGCGTTGGAGCTGTAGATAATATCCTTGTTTCGTCTACCATAGGACGAAATAAGTTACGTATTTCTGGAGATGTTATTTCTGCTATTATTAATGGTACGGAGGAACTTCTTGAAGATCTCCGCTCTTGGGGTGTGAATGCTTACTCTACAGGAGGTGAGACGGCTGATGTGGGCGACCTTGTTCGTTCTATTATTGTAGATAGTACCGTTACAGCTCGAATGAAGCGTGCAGATGTGATTGATAATAGTCGTATTCAAGCTGGTGATGTGATTGTAGGATTAGCTTCCTATGGACAGGCAAAATACGAAAAGGCATATAATGGAGGTATGGGAAGCAATGGCTTAACCTCTGCAAGGCACGATGTGCTTGCTCATTACTTGGCGAAGAAGTACCCTGAGAGTTTTGATGCTTCTGTTCCTGATGAGCTAGTCTATAGTGGAACGAAAGATTTATTAGAAGCTGTTGAGGGAACAGGGTTTAATGTTGGTCAGCTCGTGCTGTCTCCTACGCGTACCTATGCTCCGATTATTAAGGCTGTCCTTGATGAGATGAGGAGCGCAATACACGGAATGGTACATTGCTCTGGAGGAGCGCAGACGAAAGTGATGCACTTCGTGGAAGGGAAGCACGTCGTTAAAGATAACTTCTTTCCAATTCCTCCACTCTTTGAAATGATACAGCAAGAGAGTGGAACTCCTGCTAAGGAGATGTATAAAGTCTTTAATATGGGGCATCGAATGGAATTGTATGTAAATGAAAAAGATGCTCAAAGTATTATTGACATTAGTGAGAGCTTTGGCGTACCAGCACAGATTGTTGGTTATGTTCAAGAAGCTGAGACTAATCGATTAACACTTAAAACGCCTTTTGGCGAACTAAATTACTAATCTGAAAAAAGATATATGGCAACTGAAAATGATTTGCTGAGCCGAATAGAGGGGCTGGAAATACGTTTTGAAGAAGTTTCAACCCTCATCACAGCTCCTGATATTATTGCTGATCAGAAGCGTTTTATGAAGCTAAGCAAGGAATATAGTGAATTAGAAAAAATCCTAGATAAAGGGCGAGAATATCGTAATTATCTGGATAATATACAGGAGGGGAAGGAAACGCTTAACTCTGAGAGTGATCAGGAACTTCGTGAGATGGCTCGTGAGATGGTTCAAGAGGCTGAAGAAGCTATTCCTACCTTGGAGGAGGAGATTAAGCTTCTGCTTATCCCTGCAGATCCTGAAGATGAGAAGAATGTCGTAATGGAAATCCGTGGGGGTACAGGAGGTGATGAAGCAGCTATCTTTGCCGGAGACCTCTTTAAGATGTATTCTCGCTATTGTGAAAGTAAGGGCTGGACGGTAGAGATTACGAGCCTTTCTGAAGGAACGGCAGGAGGTTACAAAGAAATTATCTTTACTGTTACTGGGAATAATGTCTATGGTACGCTTAAGTATGAGAGTGGTGTGCACCGAGTTCAGCGTGTTCCTGCTACGGAGACACAAGGTCGTGTACATACCTCTGCAGCTTCTGTCGCTGTTTTACCAGAGGCGGAGGAGGTTGATGTTGTTCTTAATCCTGCCGATATCGAGTTCCATACAGCTCGCTCAGGAGGTGCAGGTGGACAGAACGTTAATAAGGTCGAGACGAAAGTACAGCTTACGCATAAGCCTACGGGGATTGTTGTAGTCTGTCAGCAGGCTCGTACTCAGCTTGCTAATAGGGAGCTAGCGATGCAGATGCTCCGAACAAAAATCTATGATATAGAGTTAAGTAAGCACAACGAAGCTATTGCAGCTAAGCGTAAAACGATGGTTTCTACAGGAGATCGCTCTGCTAAGATACGTACTTATAACTATCCTCAAGGACGTGTTACAGACCACCGTATCAACTTGACGTTATATAACCTATCTGCAATTGTTGGTGGTGACATTCAAGCAATTATTGATGAACTAATTATTGCTGAGAATATAGAAAGAATGAAAGAGGCTGCTTTATAGAGACAGTTGTCTTACAAAATAAATAGAATGAATAAAGAAGAATTATTCTCGCAGATACAGAAGAAACGTTCGTTTCTCTCTATTGGCTTGGATACAGATATTAGGAAGATTCCACTCTTTTTGAAGGAAAATAGTGAAGATCCTATATTTGAATTTAATAAGGCAATCATTGATGCTACTCAGCATTTATGTGTTGCTTATAAACTGAACCTTGCTTTCTATGAAAGGATGGGTTCTTTTGGTATGAAGTCTTTTGAGCAAACAGTCTCATATCTTCAACAGAATTACCCCAAGCAATTTATTATTGCTGATGCCAAACGTGGAGATGTTGGGAATGTTGGAGAACAGTATGCTAAGAGCTTCTTTGAGCATCTTAAGGTTGATGCTCTAACGGTATCTCCTTATATGGGAGCTGATAGTGTAATGCCTACACTTAAGTATCCAGATAAGTGGACAGTGTTACTAGCCTTAACTCCTAACGAAGGAAGTGAAGACTTTCAAATGATGCAGGACGCTAATGGAGAACATCTCTTTGAACGTGTCCTTCGTCTTAGTAAGAGTTGGGGTGATGATGAGCAGATGATGTATTTAGTTGGAGTTGCTAAAACACAACTGCTTGAACGTATTCGTCTGATTGTTCCTAATCATTTTCTCTTGATTCCTGATACAAATGTATCAGAGGTAAATTTAGAGGAACTTGCTCAGTATGCTATGACCTCCCAATGTGGTTTATTGGTAGATATTACTCGAAGCATTCTTTATGCAGATGATACCGAGGCTTTTGCTATGCGTGCTACTGAAGAAGCAGAGAAATTTCGCCGTCAGATGTCAGAGTTACTCTATCAGAACGAATTGATAGAGCAATTATAGATTTAGACCTTATTATTATGATAGAAATAAAATTTACATCAAAAGAGATTGCTTCAGTTCTGAATGGAACCGTCCAAGGTAATGAAGATGCTGAACTCTCAAATTTTGGAAAGATAGACAGTGCACAGGAAGGGGATTTAACTTTCTTGGCTAATCCTAAATATGAGCACTTCCTATATACTACAAAAGCTTCAGCCGTTTTGGTAAGTCTCGATTTTGAACCTAAAGAGACTTATCAGACGACCTTAATTAGAGTTGAAGATCCTTATGCCGCTTTAGCTCAGCTATTACAAATGGTTGATGCTCAACTGAACCCTAAGCGTAAGGGAATTGATACTCGTGCAGTAATCTCTGAATCTGCTACTGTTGGAGATGATTGTTATATCGGAGCTAATGCTGTGATTGATGACAATGCTAAAATTGGTAAGGGGGTACAAATTTATCCTAATGCCTATATTGGTCGAAACGTTGTTATTGATGACAATGTAATCATATATTCTAACGCTAGTATTTATTACGGTGTTCAGATTGGTCAAAACTGTATTGTTCATTCAGGTGCTGTTGTAGGCGCAGATGGTTTTGGTTTTGCACCAACGCTAGAGGGCTATAATAAAATCCCTCAGATAGGAAATGTGATTCTTGAGGAGAATGTAGAGATAGGTGCTAATACTTGTATTGATAGAGCTGCAATGGGCAGTACAATCATTCGTCGCGGAACGAAACTTGATAACTTAGTCCAAATTGCTCATAACTGTGAGGTTGGTGCACATAATGTTTTTGCAGGGCAGGCCGCTTTGGCAGGTTCTACTAAAACAGGTGCTTGGTGCCAAATTGGAGGTCAAGTAGGTGTCGCTGGACACTTAAAAATTGGAGATAGGGTACAGATATCGGCTCAGTCTGGAATAATGAATGATATTCCGAATGATAAAACGATGTTTGGCTCTCCAGCAATGGAAGCTAGAGAGGCAATGCGTAGCATTGTAATGGCACGTAAGTTGCCTAATCTTTTTGACTCAGTCAAGAAGCTGGAAAAAGAATTAAAGAAATTACAGAACGAAAAAGACTAAGATAAATGGAAATGCAAAAGACACTAGCAGATAGCTTTACGCTTTCTGGTAAAGGTTTACATACAGGCTTAAATATCAATATTACTTTCAAACCTGCACCAGCAGGAACTGGCTGTATAATTCGTCGTGTAGATTTGGAAGGGCAACCTGAGATTCCTGCACTTTCTGAATATGTTAAAGGAACTGAACGTGGCACTGTTATTCAGAAAGGAGACGTCAGCGTTAGTACTATTGAGCACGCAATGGCTGCCTTGTATACTAAGGGGGTTGATAATTGTATTATCGAAGTTAATGCTCCTGAAGTTCCTATCTTGGAGGGAAGCTCTATTAGTTATATTAAGAAAATTGATGAAGTTGGACTTGTAGAGCAAGACTTACAGAGAGTTTACTACTATGTGAAAGAGCGTATGGAGGTCAAGAGTGAAGATGGTAAGTCTCGTCTCTTGCTTCTTCCTGATGAGACGTTTGGAGTTGATGTACATATCTCTTTTGATTCAAATGTCCTCAGAAATCAGTTTGCTTCTCTCGATAAGATGGAAGATTTTGACCAAGAGATTGCAGCATCTCGGACTTTTGTCTTCGTTAGAGAGTTAGAAGCATTGATGGCGCACAACTTAATTAAGGGAGGTGATCTTGATAATGCTCTTGTCATCTATGATAAGGAGATGCCTCAGGAGGAGATGAATAAAATCTGCGACTTAATGAATGTAGAGCGCAAGGACGCTAAGGAACTTGGCTATCTTAATAATGCTCCAATTATTTATGACAACGAACCAGCACGTCATAAGTTGCTTGATGTTATTGGAGACTTAGCTCTTATTGGCAGACCTATACGTGGGCGTATCATTGCTACCTGCCCAGGGCATAAGATTAATAATGATATGGGGAAATTGATTCGTAAGGATATTAAACAACATGAATCTCAAGCTCCTGTCTACAACCCGAATAAAGAGCCACTTCTTGATGTCGGAGCTATTAAAAAACTTCTTCCTCACCGTTATCCCTTCTTACTTGTAGATAAAATTATTGAAAAGGGGCAAGACTACATCGTTGGGGTTAAGAATATGACAGCTAATGAAGGCTTCTTTCAGGGGCACTTTCCTGATGAGCCTGTGATGCCTGGAGTGCTTCAGATTGAAGCGATGGCACAGGTTGGAGGTCTCTTTGTCCTAACTTCAATCGAAGAGCCTGAAGACTATTCTACATATTTCTTGAAAATTAATAATGTTAAGTTTAGAAAGAAGGTTGTCCCAGGTGATACACTACTCTTTAAGATTCGTTTAATAGGACCAATGCGTAGAGGTATTGCAAACCTTAGAGGGCTTGCTTTCGTTGGTGAGACTCTAGTTTGTGAGGCAGAGATGGTTGCTCAAATAGTAAAAAATAAATAGTTAAAATGAGTAAGAATAATTTGATTAGTCCCTTAGCAAGTGTACATCCAAATGCTAAGCTTGGAGAAAATGTAGAAGTTCGTCCTTTTGCAGTTATAGAAGATAATGTAGAGATTGGTGATGGAACGGTGATTCTTTCTGGTGCAGTTGTCTGTTCTGGCGCAAGAATTGGAAAGAATTGTACGATACATACGGGCGCGGTTATCGCTGGTATACCTCAAGATTTGAAGTTTGTTGGGGAGGATAGTCTAGCTATTATTGGAGATGGAACTCAGGTTCGTGAATGCGTTACTGTTAATAGAGGAACTGCTTCAAGGCAGCAAACTATCGTTGGTAAGAACTGTCTTTTGATGGCCTATTCGCACGTAGCTCACGATTGTATTCTTGGAAACAATGTAATCATTGGTAATGCTACACAGCTTGCTGGTGAGGTTGAAGTTGAGGATTTTGCTATTGTTAGTGGAGGTACGCTTGTTCACCAGTTTGTGCGTATTGGCGCTCACGTAATGGTTCAGGGAGGTTCTCGCATTACCAAAGATGTTCCTCCTTATATTCTTGTGGGGCGTGAACCCCTATGCTATTGCGGAATCAATAATATCGGTTTGCGTCGCAGAGGCTTCAATACCGATACGCTTTACAGAATTAATGATATGTATCGTATCATCTATCAGAGAGGGCTTAATAATACTACAGCACTTCGCACGGTTGAAGAAGAAATCCCTGATTGTGATGAACGTGCGATTGTCTTGAACTTTATCAAGAACTCTAGTAGGGGGATTATACGTGGTAGCTTAGATTAGGAACGATAAAATATAATTGCTTATGCCCCCTATTATATCCAAGAGAGAGGAGTTGCTCCTGTTTTATAGGCATTTGTCTAAAGAACCTCAAGGTTTTCAGAATTTTATTCATAGCTATGCTTTAGACTTTTGTAATCGGATTGAATTTAAATGGGGGCATATCTATAACCAAGATATTCATATCTTTGCTGGGGCAGGGCTTAATGGGCGTTATGCTCTTGCCATTGCAAAAGAGCTATCTCACTTTACAAGGAAGCAGGTTTATGTTTATGTCTATGCTATTGAGGGACGCTATTCTAATGAAGTTAATAGCCTTGTTGAAGAGCTTCGTCAAATAGAAGACTTAGAGCTTCAAGAGTTTGACTTAGCTAAAGGAGTTGTTCTGCCAAAGGATATTAAAGCTAATGACTTGTTAATTGATGGTTTGGTTGGTTATGAGCAGGATAACGATTTCCCTAAACCTTACTTAGAAATGTTTGAAGCTCTTAATGGCTTGGAGGCCATTAAGCTGAGCATTGAAGTTCCTTCAGGTATAACCTTTTCTAATCTTAATCTAAAGAAAGGACAGAAAGCGATTTTCAAAACAGACCATTCTTGGGGTATTGCTTTACCATCGTTGAAGATGTTTCTAGAAGATTATGAACCTTTCTTTGGGACTTGTAAAACCTTGAACCATTCTTTTGATGAAGATGTTCCATCTTTCTCTAAGTTTCACTCTCTTGATGATGATGAGTTACGCAAGTTATTTAAGTCTAGTGAAGAAGGAAGCGACTCTAAATCTCTTATTCTAGGCTTTGCCCCTGCTCAATATGGCTATTTACTTATTGCAGGTAGGGCTGCCCTTTCTGCAGGGATAAGCAACGTTCATATCCAGACTAATCAAGAGGCTTGTTTGCCTATGCAAATGCAACAAGCTGAATTGAATGTTAGCCCTTTTAACGAAGAAGTTCAAGATAGTAAGCTTATTGCTTTAAGTACAGGTCTTGGCGATAGATTTACTTATGATACGCTTTTTAATGGCTTTCAGAACCCTATTATTGTTGGGGCAAATGTCAGTAAGGATTTTGTCGCAGATAAGAACTTGTTAAGCTTATTGCCGAAGCAAAGTTATTTAGTTCTTTCTGAAGATGATATTCCGAATGAAGAACTCAATAATCAATTAGAGCGCCTTGCTTGGGTTCAGGATTTGGCGGAGACTTATGAACTAAATATCTTATTACTGGCTAATAGGGCTTGTATCTGCTTAGCAAATGGTCATACTTATCTCCAAAATACTCGAGTTAATTATCCTTTAGTAAATGCAAGCTCTGAGATTCTAACAGGTTTGTTGTTAGCGCTCAAACAACAAAGACCTCAACTATCAGCAAGAGATTTCTTAGGACTTGGAGCTTATATCTATCAAGAAGCCATTGTACTTTGCCGAAGAAAACGAAAAGCTAATATTATACTTTCAGAGGATATTATTGCCAATATATCTGAAGTTTGTGCCACATTAAATGACTAATAAAAAAGAAATGTTATGCAGTATTTTGAGCAGTCTATAGCAGGTGTTTGGCTGATACAGCCAAGTATCTTTCAAGATAATCGAGGCTCTTTTATGGAGAGCTTTCAAATGGCTAGTTTTAGAGAAACGATTGGTGAGTTAGCTGTCGTTCAGGAGAACGAGTCTGTTTCTCGAAAAGGTGTTTTGAGAGGCTTACATCTTCAGGAACGCCCTTATCAGCAGGCGAAGCTTGTTCGTTGTGTCTCTGGTAAGATTTGGGACGTTGTCGTAGACTTACGTCCTAATTCATCAACTTATGGTCAGCATTTAGCTTTTGAACTTTCTGGAAGTAATCACAAACAGCTTTTTATCCCTAGTGGCTTTGCGCACGGCTTCTTAACCCTTAGTGATGAAGCTATCTTGCAATATAAAGTAAATAATGCTTATAATCCTCAAAGCGAACGTACGATTAGGTATGATGATCCAACTCTAGCTATTGACTGGTTAGGGCAGGGGATTACAGCAGATGAATTAATTATCTCTGACAAGGATTTAGCAGGATTGAGCTTTGATGATTATCAACGCTTTCGTTAAGTCTAAATAGAGTTCTATAAGTCAAAAAAAGAATGGCACACCCCAAGGTATGCCATTCTTTTTTTCGTCTATATATATAAGAGAAGGTAGAAATGCTTTCGAATTCTCTAGCTAACCAAGCATAACTCCTAATAGATAAAGACCCTTAACTGAAAAGCTTGATTAATAAACAAAATTCTAAAAATATTTTAAGAGCAATTTCCTCCGTGGTAGGGGGGGCGCTTTTGCGAGTGAGGAAGCTTTAGCTAGCTATTAGGTAATCTTTTTTTTAGATAGTTATTGAAAAAAATCTTGCTCTTCTCACGAGGAAAAGAGCAAGACTTTTATTTCTTTGTTATTCGGTTTATCCAATTAGTTCTTCACAAATGGACGAAGGTTAAAACCATAATTTAGGTGATTAGATCCAAGATGAGCATACTCTGGAAAGCAGTGCAAATGAGCTGCAGTTTTCCAAGAATATAATGTTCTTGTCCAAGCATAGCCTCTTGAACCAAGATTTTGTATAGCTGATTTTGTCATCGGAGATACCTGAGCATTATACCTTGGAAAAATAAACCCTGAAAACGAGAAAATACGCTCTGTTACATTATTTACAGTAAAAAACTCTTCCGTTGCAATGTTATTTGCTCCGACTAAAGTCTTTCCTGAATTTTTAGTAAGCATTACATTTTTAATAACTAAGTTATAAGTTTGATTTGTCCCAATTAGTTCTGCCTTCTTGTACTCGTAACGCCAAGCAGACTCAAACTTTGTTCCCTTAAAGCGAATAGCATAGGTTACATAGTTGCCACTGCCAGTACCAACTTCTTTGGTAATATACTCATCATCATAGTCTGTCTTGCGTAGCACAACATTACCAATCTGAACATCTTGAAGTCCTTTTTTTCCTGCAACTTTACCAATCTTACGTACTTTCTGAGTAGAACTTGATAAATAATGATCCCAATCATTATTGAACGAAATTAATTGCAAGTCTTTATTGTACCCAGTTTTATTCTTATCTATTATAGCTAAAACGGTTGTTCTACCAATCATATTAGGAATAATTGCTCGAAATTCGTTTGAATTAGGAATATAGTAATCTTGTCCCGCAATAGTCTTATACTTACGTGTATTAAGTTGGCTTTGGTCCAAAGCATCAAAACCTGCCCCTTTAGCCCATTTATCTGCATCTGCATCTTGAGTCGAATCATAAAGGGGAAGTGCATCATCAGGAACATTATATCCAAAAAGACGCATTGCCTCAGCCCAAGTATATAAACCGATATCCTTGCCAACTTCAAACTTAGTATAATCAGGTTCAATATTAGTATTAGTAGCATTCGCTCTAGCCTTATGACTTGTCGCAAATTTAAGCTCGTGGTTAATACCTTGAGTATTAGCAATTTTTGCGATGTCGTACTTCGCAACAAGTGCTAATGGATTAAGAGGGTTTAGCGTAGCTTCTTCGCTGATATTATCACCCTCAGACCAGTCCGTATTGCCTGCCGTACCACCTTTCTGCTGAATAGAAGTAAGGTTAAGTACTGTCTTATAAGCTTTACCATCAACGAACTCTGTAGCAGTAGCCTTAGTTTTACCGGGATAAACGCGGAAAGTACGAGTTGTTAGCTCTGTATTTGGTACACCATTATAAGTAGAAGTATAGCGAATCTGAAGGCGAAGAGGTTCTCCCTTCTTTGAAGAGTTTTGGAAGCCCCAAATATAGAAAATTGAAGGCTTGGTTTCATTTTCTTTGATAATATGATTTGTTCCACTCTGATCAACTGGGAAAACGAAGGCAGTTTGTGTAGTATTTGGATACTCTACCTTAAATTCTGCATCTTCAGAAACAGTTAAAGCTGTTTTATTCCAATCAAAGTAACCACTGAAATCCAATCCACTAGCCTTATTGACGATAATATCCGTAACTTTGATGTCACGCCCTAGCTCATTGTTGATGATGATGCCAATAAGTGAACCACGAGGTGCAAGTATTGCATCTGGACCTTCTCCATTGCTCTTCTGTTGAAAATGGTCATAAGGAGCAACAGCTGTCATCACTGGGATTTCGCGTCCATCTTGCTGCTCCCCAACCTTAAGTGCCTTAATCAGCTTATTTGGATTGCTATCATCTCCCATCTTAAAGTACTGGCGTGTTCTTTCAGTTCCGCTACCAGGGCTACCGCCAAGGCACATCCAACTCTTTTTGACATTCGTGCCGAAAGCTTCACCTGTCTTACAGTACATCATTAGTTTTTGTCCTGCAATAGTGTTGTTCTTGCCGATATTAAACCAAATACTATTTTGAACGAAAGTAGCATCTGTTGCTGGTTCTTTTTCGTAGCATTTCGTACAATTCTTGGCATCTGTCTGTAGGTTAGAACCTAGCAAAGCCCCCCAACGAGCATTAATTTTATTAGCTCCTACACCGAACTCGTCCCACTTATAGCTGGTTGTTACCCACTTACTACCCTCATTGAAGTTAAGTGTAGCACGGAGATCATCGTCGCTAACTTCTGGGTTTGTGTTATTTGCTAGAGGGAGGAGAGATACCTCTCCCATCTTGGCACTAAGAGTAAAAGTCTTTTCTTGACCTGTCTCTGGCGTATCTAAGCCATTATTCATTGGATTATTGTTATCCTCACAAGAGAATAAGGCTAAGCCCATCAATCCAAGAGCGATTGCTCTAAAATCCTTTTTCATTTTCTTTTCTATTAAAATTGTTGTTATTTCTGTTGTTTGCTTCGCTGTGGAAAAGCCACCGCGACGATGGTTGCGTTATTTTTTACGACATTAGAAACCTAAGTTTTCTCTCTTTATACTCTCTTTGGAGGGAGAGATCTTAACTATGATTGAGGAGAAAATTATTAATTAAAAAATCCTCCCCCTTACCACTGTTTGGCTCTGTCCCCTAGGAAGAGGGAATGGTTTAGTAAAGTTAATTGAAGAGGGAAGCACTTAGTTATTCATTTAGCTAGTCTGTGTCGTTACCGAGGTCGCCAAAGCCCCCCCAATCATCAGTGCTAAAGAGACGATCATCTTCTAAATCCCACCAAGCATCGCTGAACTCCCAGTCTTGACCTGTTCCTCCTCCGCCGGAGAAATGAGCCATTAAACTAAGAGGCTTTACAAAACTTAATAATTCTGCTCGGGGTGCTTTGTAAAGCGACTTTGATTTGTCTTTCATTTCTTCATTTCTATACATTATTATATATGTTAATCTAAATGGAGAGCTCAAGAAGGATATTTATCTTTCTATTTTGTCTTTCCTTTTTACTCACAAATGTAAAAAAAAACAATGCGAGCCAAATCTTGTTAAGTTTGGTTCACATTGGGCTATACAGTAAAAAACTCTAAGAACATAGCTATTAGTAGAAAAGATAGGGGGGAAGCAACTCAAATAAAAAAGTTTTTAGAAAAAAGAAGATTTCACACCGCTGTGAAAGAGTTTACATAGCCTTGTGAAATTTATTACACAGCGGTGTGAAATGAAAAAGTTTATGGGAAAAGTTTTGAAACTTTTCCCATAAACTTTTTTGAGTTTTCCGCTAAGTTTGCAAAAGTTTAGCGGAAAGTTTTTTATACGATAGGATGAAGTGTTATTAATGGTTGTTTATCAGTGGATTAGGTGTTTGTTTCTCCTTGCTTTTATAAATAAGTTGGGTGAAAGAATATAAAGAAAGGGCGCGCCAAAACGGCACGCCCTCATCATTTATAAAAGTTGGAATTTTTCTAGGTTTAGTATTCGCCTTCTAATAAGTGTTGACTGAAGCCAACGAGATGACGCAGGTTCACCAAGATTTCAGTCGTTTCTTGAAGCATATTCATATAGACAAGAGACACTTTCAAACGTTCCTTACCACCTTTATAAGTACGTTTCATCTGAACCTTACGCATTTCCTTAACTTTGCGACGAAGTTCCTTACCCATTGCCTTTGTTTTCTTGACATCTTCAATCTTTTCGCTTGAAAGAAGTTTGTAGACTTGCTGAATGTAGTCTAAGACCTCATTTCGAACAGGAATGAATTCTGTAACAAATTCCTCTGGCATAGGGTTGAAGTTATTGCCAACGTGTTCGCTACATACCACAGATGAACGCTCCAAAGCATAGCTCATCTGCAAGCAAGCATTCGCCCCTAGATGGAACCACATATTCTTCTCTAATACAGCTTCGTTAGACAAGCGACGAAGACTAATTGTCTCTTTACGACGCATTGCCTTAAATTGACGCTTGTGAACCTCTGTATTATCTTGAACTAGTGAGAGTTTAGAAAGGTTTTCTTCAAGGAAAGCATTCGTTAAATCACTATAATCATTAGCGATATTATCTAGGTGACGCAGTTGGTTCAAGCGAACGTGCTTTGATAATAATGTCCAAAGTTTGTCTTCGTCTTCAGTATTGATGATTTCAATGAATAGTTCATCTTCTTGGTCTTTTTTCTTCTTACCAAAGATATGGCTTGAGAAAAGCAAGAAAATTGCAAGTGCAATAAGTAGCCCCATTGCAATGAAACCTCCATAGTACATTGTCAGAGCAATTGTTCCTGCAATGATAAAAGCACCTGCTGCAGTGACAAACCAGCCACCGACAACGCTGATAACACCTGTTAGACGGCTAACAGAACTTTCACGTCCCCAAGCTCTATCAGCAAGGGCAGTACCCATTGCAACCATAAAGGTTACGTAAGTCGTAGAAAGAGGTAGTTTATAAGATGTACCAATAGAAATCAAAAGCGCCGCAAGTACAAGGTTTACTGAAGCACGAATTAAGTCAAAGGCTGCTCCTTGTTCAAGGCTAACGCCATCACGAGAGAAACGGCTATCAATCCAGTTCACTACTGGTGTAGGCGTAATCTTCTCAATACCTCCAGCTATTTTGCTTGCTACACGAACGATACGACGAGATGTGCGAGATGAACCAAAGCCTTCTTCTACCTCATCTTGGCTTGAAAGGTTTACTGAGGTTCTGATAACCTTGTGTGCAGACTTGGAGAAGACCAAGGCTAATACCATTATGAGCCCTGCACCAATTAGGTAATAGATAGGCGTAGAAGCAGGTAGGTTGTTTGCTCCCATCAAATAGCTATCGTAAGCTCCAGCTCCGTTAATAGCATAGTCTTGATAAGCAGAAAGCCCTGAGAGAGGAATACCTATGAAGTTTACCAAGTCATTACCTGCGAAAGCAAGAGAAAGGGCAAACGTACCAGCGAGGATAATAATTTTGAAGACATTAACCTTCAGCCAGTGTAGTACCTGCATTAAAACTGAAGTTGCAGCAAAAGTTCCAAGAATAATGTAGATTGTATTAGCTGTTAGGAACTCCTTAGCATCTGCAGTCATAAAGGCAGCTTTCTTAAAGCCCTTGAAGATTAGGAAGTAAATGATACAAGTTAAAGCAAGACCTCCAAACAAACCTGCAAGGTAGTTGAGCTTCTTCTTATAGTTAAACGTAAAGATAATACGTGTAATGTACTGAACGAAAGCACCAAACATAAAGGCAATAGCCACAGACATAAAGATGGCAATAATCACCTGCAAGGCTTTAGAGGTGTTGATAAGTTCCGAAATCTCAAAAGGAGCTTTCGACTTAATACCATTAACCATATGTTCTAAGCCTTCCCAGTTATCGAGCTTAAGCATCGAAATACAGAAAGAAGCTCCCAAAAGATTGAAAATCATTGAGACCGTTGTAGAGGTTGGTAAGCCTAAGGAGTTGAAGATATTCATCAAGATGATATCTGCAACCATAGCCGTTACACAGATAATCATTACCTGCATAAAGGAGAAGTACTCAGGGTGATAAATCCCGTTACGAGCTATATCCATCATTCCATTACTAAGGGAGGCGCCAAGCAAAACGCCAAAACCTGCTACCGTCAAGATGACCTTGAAAGGAGCAGCCTTAGCTCCGATAGCGGAGTTTAGGAAGTTTACGGCATCGTTACTGACACCAACCGTTAGGTCAATGACAGCTAGAATGCCAAGGAAAACAACAATACCTAGAAAAATCCATTCCATACGTCTTATAAATTTAAGAGTTATTAATTAAATCAGCCATAAGGCCTAAAAATTCATTTTCGTTATAGAGCTTAATGCCCAATTTATTTGCTTTCTCCAGCTTCGAAGGTCCCATCTTCTCCCCAGCCAGAATAAAGTCAGTTTTAGAGGAAATAGAAGAAACAAGCTTTGCGCCAAAGCGCTCAAGAAGTTCCTTGTATTCGTTGCGGCTATAGTGGCTAAACGTACCACTAATCACACAAGTCTTACTCATAATAGGGCTTTGTGCTAATAATTCTTCTGAAAGGCTTTCTTCAAGCTCCTCTTCAAAGCTTAAACCCGAAGCACGTAGCTCCTCAATAAGTTTGATATTTGCTTCTGAAGAGAAATAATCAAGAATGCTCTGTGCCGTTGTTGGTCCAATATCTTCAACTTCACAAAGGCTTTCAAAACTTTGTGCCTTTAATAAGTCTATTGAAGGAAAGGCTTTAACCAAAGTTTTCGCAGTCGTTTCTCCAATATGTCTAATCCCCAAGCCAAACAAAATAGCAGAGTAGGGACGTGCTTGACTTGCTTGAATAGAAGAGACTAGATTGTCAGCGCTCTTCTGCTTGAAGCCTTCCAGAGCTTGTATGTCTTCGCTGGAAAGCTTATATAGGTCAGCAATAGACTTAATCAATCCGTGCTGGAATAAGTCCTCTATTGTCTCAGGTCCAATGCGAATGTCAGCTGCTTTTCGAGAGCAGAAATGCTCTACTTTACTCATCTGTTGAGGTGTGCAAGTCTCTCTATTGGGGCAGAAATAGCCAGCTTCCCCTTCCACTCTTTCAAGCTTACTTGAACAAGCAGGACAAAGGCTTGGAAAGATAACAGGCTCATCAAAGATATCTCGCTCTCGTTCTTCTACGCCAACAATCTTAGGAATTATTTCGCCTCCTTTTTCAACAAAGACAGTATCGCCTAAATGTAGGTCAAGCCCTGCGATGAAGTCGGCATTGTGTAGGGAAGCGCGTTTAACCGTCGTGCCAGATAGTTGGATAGGGCTAAGATTCGCAACAGGTGTGATAATTCCTGTTCTTCCTACTTGATAATCAACTGATTCAAGAATCGTTTTCTTTTGCTCGGCAGAGAATTTATAAGCGATTGCCCAACGAGGACTTTTGGCTGTGTAGCCCATACTTTCTTGTGCCTTGATAGAGTCTACTTTCAGCACAACGCCGTCCGTAGATACAGGCTCATCAAAGCGAGCCTTGTCCCAATACTCAAGGAAAGCATACACTTCATCAAGCGTAGAGCAGAGCTTCATCGCTTTAGAAATCTTGAAGCCCCAAGCTTCACATTGCTTGAGTCGCTCATTGTGGCTGTTAGGAAGCTCAGGTTGCTCAGGTACATAATAGAAGAAGGCATCTAAGCGACGCTCTGAAACGACTTTTGGATCAAGTTGTTTGAGCGTTCCGCTAGCAGCATTGCGTGGGTTAGCAAAGGGGCTTTCACCTGCTTCAAGGCGTTCTGCATTGATACGCTCAAATTCCTTAAAGGGCAAAAGTATTTCCCCTCGGATTTCAAAGTCATCAGGGTAAGCTTCTCCTTGTAGACTTAGAGGAATAGAGCGTATTGTGCGTACGTTCGCCGTTACATCATCTCCAGAAATGCCATCTCCACGCGTTACGGCTCTCTGCAAGATTCCGTTCTCATAAATCAAAGAGATGGATAAGCCATCGTATTTAAGCTCCGCATTAATTTGGAAATCTTCTCCCAAATCTTCTTGCACGCGCTCATAGAAGTCTTTAACTTCCTCATAGTTGTAGGTATTACTTAGAGAAAGCATTGGATAACGGTGCTTAACTGAAGCAAAAGCTTCGTTCTTGTCACTTCCAACTCTCTGTGTGGGAGAGTTTGGCGTTATCAAATCTGGGTGCTTTGCTTCAAGCGCTTCAAGTTCTTTAAGGAGCAGGTCAAAGGACTTATCATCAATCAAAGGCTGAGATAAGACGTAGTAATGATAATTATATTTATCAATCTGCTCTCTAAGGAGTTTAATTTTTTCTTCTACTGACTCCATATTTGATAGTAAACAAGTGATTCATAACGTCTATTGACCCAATACCAATCAGGTAGGATTGCAGTCTGCTTAAATCCCATAGACTCAAATAAACGACAAGCGCTTTTATTCGAAGCAAAGCTCTCTGCATAGAGCATTCTACAATGCAAAATATCAAAGGCATAGCTCTTAGCAAAAGCGATTAATTCCTTTGCATAGCCAAGACCTCTAAAGCTTTCGCTAATATAGATGCCAAGCCCTAACTTCTGATGTAGAGGCTCATAATCCAAGAGTTGTAGATAGCCAATCGCTTTATTGCTTTCAAGTTCCTCTGCCAAGAAAATAAGTTTTCCATCACGCAAAATAGCTTGATTGTCATAGAGGATATAATCTTTGATAAACTTATGCGATAGGGGATTGAGTGTCATTGATGAAGCCCAAGCGTCTACGCTATTCTCCCAAGATAATAGCAGATCTGCGTCCTTCTCTTCAAAGGAACGCAAGCTTAATCGATTGGTTTTTAATTCCTTCATCTCTTTCTCTTCTATAGAGCAAATGAGTCTTCAAAATTCGTACGGCTGAGGATTGAGCGTCCTAGCGTTAGCTCATCTGCATACTCGATTTCATCTCCAATAGCAACGCCACGAGCAATAATGGATAGCTTAACCTCTTTTGCCAGTTCCTTTAAGTTACGATGAATAAAAAAGTTCGTAGTATCTCCTTCCATTGTCGTACCTAGAGCAAGGATAATCTCTTTGACATCATCTTGCTCAATGCGTGCCATCAAGCTATCTATTTGCAAGCTTTCGGGGCCAATGCCATCAATAGGGGAGATTACGCCGCCTAGGACGTGGTAAAGTCCTCTGTATTGTCCTGTATTCTCTATTGCCATAACGTCTGCAACGTTTTGTACGACACAGACAAGAGAAGCGTCTCTTGCTGGGTTAGCACAGATTTGACAAAGTTCAGTGTCGCTGATATTATGACAGCGCTGGCAATAAACGATATGTTCTCTCATATCAATAATCGAAGAGCCTAAGGCGCGAGCTTCATCTTTACTATTGGCTAAGATGTACAGCGCTAGTCTAAGCGCCGTTTTACGCCCAACCCCTGGTAAGGTAGATAGTTGCTCTACTGCTCGTTCAACTAATGATGATGGGTATTTCATTCTTCTAATAATAACAAAGAGGAGTAGTGCCTCTAAAAAGCACTGCTCCTCTTTTATAAATACTAATCTTCGCTCTCTTCGTCCTCTTCTCGACTAATCTCTTTACCTGACTTATTGTAGAACTTATATTCTAGGAAAGCCATACTGTCATCAGGGGTTATACGAAGCCCTGGTCCAATTGACGAGAAGCGCCAAATGAGCGATTTTGAGATAAGCCCTTTATTCAGGTACGCTGCGATGATTGGATTGACGTGAACATTGATGTAGCGGAGTTTCTTATGAAACATAAACTGCTCAATATCTGCTTTTAACGTTTCAATAAAGGTAATCGTAGATGAGATTTTTCCTTTACCTTGACAGCAAGGGCAGTCTTCCTCTGTTTTGAAGTGGACAACCTCACGGACACGCTTACGTGTAATCTGCATCAGGCAAAGCTTAGTTAGAGGCAAAACTTCTGGCTTAGCTCTGTCAGCTTTGAGCAGGTCGCACATCTTATTGTATAAAGCTCGCTTATTGGCAGGGTCTCTCATATCAATGAAGTCTACCATAATAATCCCTCCCATATCTCTCAAGCGGAGTTGGCGAGCAATCTCTTCAGCGGCAAGGTTATTAACCTCAACAGCAATCTCTTCTGCCGATTTGTCTTTTCTGAAAGCGCTGGCGCTATTGACGTCAATGACGTTCATCGCTTCAGTCTTCTCAATGACCAAGTTTGGAGGCGTCTTACCTGCCTGTAGCTTAACCTTACGCCCAATCAAGCGCATCATTTGGTTTGTGATGCCCTCCTTGTCAAAGATATTAACTTGCTTATTGTCATAGCGTGTAACGCGCGAAACATTCCCAAGTGAACGCTCTTCTATATAATCAACGATGTCAGACCAAACCTCAGCGTCATTAACCACAATAGAGTTGAAGTCGTTACCATACTCTCTAATTAAAGAGAATAGGCGATCTCTACCTTTGTGGATACGTCCTAGTTTTGATATTTTCCTGCTAGCATTCGCCGTTGGACGGCTCTTCTCAATCAATGCTCTCAACTTAGCGTAACAAGCGTCCCACTCTCCGAGAAGTAGCTTCAGCTCATTTTCTAAGATCTCCTGATCCTTTCCTTCGGCTGCCGTCCGGATTGTTATGGAATAATAAGCATTAGGTCGCATTCCATTAACAATGCCTTTTAGGCGTTTTACCTCAGCCTTATTACGAATTTTACTTGAGACGTGCGTTTGAGATGCGCCTTTCTTCTCTCTATCAGAGAAGGGCTTTAATAAGAAATAATTCCCTAGAAAGGCAATCTCAGATGTTACTGTCGCGGGCTTAGATGAGATTGGCTCTTTATCAATAGAAACAAGGATATTGTCCTTATTTTTTAGATAAGCCAAATTTCTAATCTGATCCTTTAGGCTCTTCTCTAAGTTTTCGTTAGACTGGTGAGCTTGATCTACAAGTTCTCCAAGGCGAGTGTTTTTTCCTGCAAATATATCTTTGATAACTAGATCTAAGAATGCTTGAGCATAGCAGAAGCTACGGGTTATCAAACGTGAAGCAAGGAATAAGCTTGAAGACTTGCCGATGTTTACAAAGGCACTTTTTGAGTTTGGAGAGATATTAACCTGTCCTAAATAGATATTCCCTTTTAGGTAGGTTGCGCTCCTATTCTCGTCGTGCAGTTCGACAAGTTGATCATTTTCAAGAAGAGCTATTCTATTGCGATTTTCAGCAATATCTATGATAAATTTTCTCTTTAGCTCTTGCATTTTTTCTTCTAAAAAATTAGTAAAGGAGAGAAACAGAAGTATAAACTTCCGACTTCCCTCCTAGTACTAAGTCAAATAATTCCAATTAACTACTTCTTCTTGTGGCGATTCTTTTTTAGTCTTTTCTTACGCTTATGAGTAGCCATTTTATGACGTTTTCTTTTCTTTCCGCTTGGCATAATTCTTTATATTTATAGTTAAACAATAATTCTTAGAAATGACTAATTAGCCTTCTAAAACCTCGTTAGAGAACATCTTTGAAGGCTTAAATGCTGGCACGCGACGTGCTGGGATAGTGATTGTTTTAGCCTTAGAAATATCGCGAGCAGTCTTTGCAGCGCGTTCCTTGATGATAAAACTACCAAAACCTCTAAGATATACATTTTCCCCTCTTACTAGAGATGCTTTTACGGCATCCATAAATGCTTCTACAACAAGTAATGCAGACTCCTTATCTACACCTGTTCCTTTAGCTATTTCGCTAACGATTTCTGCTTTTGTCATAATCTTCTATATTAATTTATTATCCTTATCTAAATTCTTGTGTTAGACAACTCTATTTCTCGTTGGACAAAGATAATACAAAATTATCAAAAACCCTATACTCTTAAAGAAAAATCTTATTCACTTTTCTGTTTATCAGTTAGTCACGTCCTCTCGTGCAAAATAGAAGCCTTATTAATGTCTAATTTCTTGTTTGTATGAAGTGTCAAATATCGGAACTAAGGTTTCTATTCTTATCTGTTGGAAAGTTTAACCGTAGTGGGGGAGAGAATTATTTCAAAATAGCTATTAATTAAACTCCTAATAATAAGTGATATAGTTGCTGTCTGTGAAAGGTGCGAAAAACTTTCCCATAAACTTTTTTGACTTTAGCGTTAAGTTTTCAAAAGTTTATGGGAAAAGTTGTTTGAGTTTATGGGAAAACTTTTAGAACATATCCAAGACGCTGTTTGCGCTTTGTCTTACTCTATGATGATGTGTCGTAAATCAGAACTTAGAACTGCTTCATTCATATAAAAAAAAGAGCTTGTGGAGGTAAATCCACAAGCTCTTTTTTCAAAAGCTTATTGCTAATAAGGCTTAATGCCTTTAGCTATTAAAGTTCAAAACCTAGCCCAAACATAAATGTATCTTGACCATAAATTGCGAAAGTATGGTTATAAGATAGGTTTAGGCTTAAGCCTGAATACTTTCCTCCAAGCCCCATTGTCACGCAATCAGCTCCATTCTGAGCATATTGGTAACCAAGACGAGCAGACACCATTTCATTATAAGTATATTCACCTCCAGTGCTAATCAAAAGTTCTGTAGCATCTTTGGGTGTGAAGTAACGTCCAGAGAGTGCGTAAGTGAACTGATGATGCTTCGCAACGTTGATGCTCCAGTCTCCTCCTAAAATAACTGATGTTGGAAGGCTATAAGGAAGTTTAGTGTCATCGAATTTAACAGGCTTACCCATATCTAGCACTCTAAGTCCCAAAGTCAATAGCGATGGCTTATTATCAAAGACTAGAACCTTCTGATAACCTAAGCCGACAGAGAGACCTAATCCTCTTGCTTTAGTCCCTTGGTAGCTATTTACGTAAGACGCCGAAGCATATATTGAAAGCTCTGGCATTAATTGAAAAGCGTAAGCAATATCAGCTGTCCATTCATAAGGGCTAATGTCCGCTTCACCATTTGTTGTTGGTAGAGTCAAACCACCAAAGTAGCGTCCTCCAACGAAGATTGCCGACTTTTCCCCGACTTTATAACCAGCACTTAGGTTATACTGTGAAAGGCGTCCAAAATCCTCTTTTGGGTATAGCTCTCCACTGAAGTCAACACTTAGCTCCTTGTCAGAGAAGACAAGAGCTGATGGGTTCGTGTATAGGTACATATCGCTCGTGTTACCGAGTAGGGTATGCCCCATCGCAGCATTACGAGCACTTGGATTAGCCTCTACTAATGTGAGGATACGTCCCTGAGCTAAACAGCTTAGAGTACTGAATAGTAATACTGTAATTGATATTAAAAACTTATTTTTCATCACGCTTTTCTATTAGTTTTTAATGAAGGTACGTTTGCTTGTCGTACGATCAGTTTTAATAATCAAGTTATATACTGCAGGAGCAAGTCTATCTACTCCGAGGATTGCTTCTCTTGTTTTAGAATCAATTTCCAGAGTTTTCTCAATAACGACTTCTCCACGGAGTGAAGCAACCGTAACTTGAACTTGTTTTACACCACTTACGAATAAGAGCTTAATGTAGCTATGAGCTGGTGTGGGGTATACAGCTTGTAGTTCTGATTGCCCTTCTCCCATTACACTAACTTGAATTAACTTCTTCGCAACTACGCTACCATCTTTTTGTTGAAGCGTTGCAACAATAGTTGCTGAGCCCGTTTGTATAGGATTGATAACGATTTTTGAACCTTCTTGTTTTGCTGTCGCGATAGCCTTGTCATTTGTGCTAAATGAGAACTTAAAGTTTTCAAGTGCTTGTTCCTTAAGGTCAAATAGTTCTGCTAGCTTCAGCGAGTGTGCTTTTTGCTTAATAAGAGAAAGCTCTCTTACTTCACCCTTATCTTCAGTTTTTTGGTGAGCTACGATTTCGTAACTAATCGTCTCTGTCTTCTGTCCTCCTAGGTTATCTTCTAGTTCAATGTCAAACTCAAAAGCACCTTGTGATAAGACATCAATTAAGACTTCAAGCTCTTCGCCCTTTCTTGTGACAGAAACTCCCTTCGGTAAGTTTGGAGTAACAAATTCCCAAGTTTGCCCTTCGTCTTCATCTTCAACCTTGAAAGAAGTGCGGTAGAAAGGCTTATTGTCTGTAATTTTGATTGGCTTCTCAGGCATATTAGAGATGTGAGGAACCTTGTTTTCTTTTGTGGTAAAGCTAATCTGAACCTTTCCAGACTTATTACCATAGCTATCACGTGCAATTAGAACAACGGTATATTTTGTATTAGATTGCAGCTTCGCGAATCCACATTCTAACCAATCATCAAGCTTTTTCTCCCCTGTATATACTGTCGTAAACAGGTTTGTAAAGTTCTTAATTTCATCTCCTGGTTCAATGTAGATATCATAAGCATAAGCAACATCAGTGTAAGAATCTGTATCTTCAGATACTTGCCACTTAATTCTAGCATCATAGTACTCCAGTTCTGAAACGGTCAAAGTCTTAGCTTCCATTGGTGCAACTGTTTCAATCTCTGCTTGTAGAGCACGTGCAGCGTCTATATAACCAACGCCAATCTTCCCTCTAAATTTAGGGTTTACCTCTTCGTGGTCTTTGGTTTTCACGGCAGCAAGCAAACGCTTTCTTAGGTCTTCTGCTTTTAGACCTTTGTTCTTTCCTCCAAACTTAGAGACCATTAGAGCTGCAATTCCTGTAACGTGTGGAGTGGCCATTGAAGTCCCTTGTGCATAGGCATAACGAGTAAACCCTGGGTAAACGAATTGACTAGCGGCAAAACCTCCATTGTCAGGCTTGCCAAACCACATACTTGCAAATGAAGCAGGAACAGTACTCAAGATACCTCCGTTCATTGAAGAGCCAAGAGGAGTTAATCCCCCTGGAGCAAGAATATCAACCCAGTCTCCTGTATTCGTATAGTTTGCTAGCTTAAACGTTGCAGTGAAAGAGCCAACAGCAACAACCTTATGGTAGTAAGAAGGCATAATGTCAATATCTTTAGCTCCATTGTTACCAGAAGCGACAATAACGATTCCACCGTCCATTTCTGCATTAGGATCTAAGCTACCATCAGGCTTATGTCCTGCATTCTTAATGAAGAAGTCAATACCCGCCTTCATCAAGTCGAAGTTTGCTTTATTATTCTTGACGTAATTGTCATTGTTGATGTCGGTAGCCTCATTAAAGGCAAAGCCCCAAGAACAGTTTGCAATCACAGCACCATTCTTCGCAGCCCAAATAAAAGCTTGTGCAAATTGGGCTGCAGTGGCTGATTTAGCATTGCCATAAGCATCGTCTTTACCAAAGACTTGACAGCTCATCAATCGAATCCCAGACTCAGGCGTGCCATCACCTCCAGCGACGCCACAGACACCTTCTCCATTGTTGTTGCGAGCCGCGACTGTACCTGCTACGTGCGTTCCGTGATAACCAGCATCAATTGAGCTATCATTGTCTACAAAGTCGTGTCCGTGTTCGCCATTTGCTCCTGTCCACATAGACTTTTCTAGGTCAGGGTGTGTCGTATCAACACCTGAGTCAATGATTGCTACGACAACTTCTTTGCGTCCCTTTGTAACGTCCCAAGCCTTAAATAGGTTAATGTCTGCCCCTTTAGTAAATTCGTTTTCCAAGCCATAACCAGAATTATTTTGGTAATGCCACTGCTTTTCAATCAAAGGGTCTGTATAACCTTGATAGCCTTTATTAACAGATGAAGCTACCTCTGCTCTGAATTCCTCACCTTTGTAAGGCGTATAAAAAGGTTGAACAGGCATTAACTTAGCAACTGGTTCTGCAAGTTCAACGGAATTGCTCGTAAGAAGTTCTTTTGTAACTTCTTTTACGTTAGCATCTTTATCAAAGACAACTTTATACCAACGGTCAAGCCCTTCTCGCTTAATTGCTTCAGCCCAATCTCCCCACATCTTTTGCCCTTCTGGACTAACAAGGTCAAAGATTGGTTCAAGGGTAACATTTGGCTTAGCAAGAATTGGTGATACAGCTCTCATTGCTCTAAACCCTTCTGTAGGTTGTTGTCCATCTTTGAACTTGATATAAGCCATTCCTTCGAAGAAAGGATTAGCTTCTTGTGTTTTAACTTGCTCTTGCTTGAGGCAAGTATCAATGTCGCTTACTACTTGATCTTTACAGCCTGTTAATAACAAGCCTGTAAAGAGTAGAGCAGTACTAACCTTATATAGAAAATTTCTTTTATCCATTATAGTAATATCTTTATCAAGAAATATAATTGTTGTAAACTACTCTTCAAGAGCAATTTTAGTTTTGTAATAGTCAAAGGTTGTCTTATCCTTACCTTTTACTCGTCCTGATGTTACATCGATAAACTCTTTATCTTGTGTTACATCAGTGCGGTTAAGTCCTCTCCAAAGTGTAATCCAACCAAAGTCTTGACGAAGAACATCGTAACCTTTTTCTCTTGCTAAGCGGGCAACACCTCTTCGAAGAACATCAAAGCCAGCTCCATCTTTTTGTAACGAGTACTTGCGACCATTATATATATCGTAGCGACGACCAAATGAACCCGCAAGCTCTGGATCTCCTGAGAGGAATCTTGAATCACCACCTTCATCAACTCCTGGGTAATTAAATGTATAGATTACCTTAAAGAGTTTGCCATCTTCTTCTGTTGGTGTAATTGGCTTGAATGCAAGGCTCGTGTACTTAACTTGAGGATAAGTTTTGTTTAGCTTTGTAAACTCTGTATCGTCATAGTCAGGCTCCAAACCTTGGGACTTTTCGTAGGCGATGATTTCTTCTAACTTATAGTTTGGATCGTCCATACTAGAGGTGTTACGAACAGGAAAGTTTTTCATTTCTCCTCCTTCAAGTTCCAAGTTGTTACTTGCCAGCTTGCAACTAATGAATGGACCTCTGTCCCAATTGTGAATTTTAGCGTCATCACCATTATAGAGTGTATAGATATAAGTATGGCTCGAACCTTCCTTATAGTAAGCAAGAGTAGGATGACCAAAGAAAGCATTATAGCTTGGTAAGCTACCTTCCTTAAAGCCTTTGTAAATCATTGCTTCCTTGAAAATTTCTTCATCAAAGCTTTCTCCTTCTTTTGGTTTCAGATAGATAATGCCATCGAACATTTCGTTTTCATTTCCATCAAAACCATATACAGTCATTGCAACTTGTTCACCGTCATTGGTAACACCCATAAACTGCTTATCACCAGCTTCATCCTTCGGCCAAAACTTTTTGTCGTATTCTAAAACGCGAGTATGACCAAGCTTACCTTCTTCTTCAAGGACTTTTGTTCTAAGAGTTCCCTTTGGGAAGAAAATTGGATCGCCAAATTGTACCCAACCTGCTTGAGTAATATGTAGTTTAATGTGCTTATTTCCACTTGAGATGTAGAGGGTTGCCTTTCTATTTGTACGATAGTCCTTATCTGTCTTCTCAAAGGCACTGACCATTAAGGTCAGGCTTTGGTTCTTTACATCTCGCTTCCATTCTAGCCAAGATACATTATTCAATGGCTGAACTGTCCAATCTTGGGTGTTGGTGTTGAGCTTAATAGATATTGTTTTAGCCTCTTTCTTGAAGTAGTAGCTTCTGGTAGTAGCATCTATAGATAGAGTTGCTCCTGCACCATACTGGTAAACAAGAAACGTTTTCTTAGCATTACCTGATACAACAGTAAATTCTCCATTACGTTTGTTGCCTGTATACTTCTTTGCAGTTACAATAACTTTATTCCCCTCCTTCTTGATATCTAACCATTCAGGGTAAGAGCCCTTAACAATGGACCAAGAAGCTCCATCTGTTGATAGAATGTCGAACTCTTTACTCTCATCATTAACTTGGAAGGTTAATTCATTTATATCGCACTTCAAGGTAGTCATTGCCTGCTCCTGAACGAAATCTTTCTTACAGCTAACGCAAGCCATAGAGAGACAAAGAATCCCGAGTAATATATTTCTTTTTTTCATAATACTTATATTATCTAGTTGTTGTACAAGAGATGTTACCAACCTTTATTTTGTATAATGTTCTTATTAACTTGAGTAACTTCGTAGTATGGGAATGCCCAAACGAATTTATAATTGTTCGGCTTGATTTCCAATCCAGTATAGTCGTGAATTGAGAAGAAGCTATTTGGAATTAAATACTCATTACCATAACCAGCCTTTAGGTCTTTACCTTGTCTTGGACGTCCGTTAAAGCCTAAGTGCCAACGACGTAAATCCCAGAGACGGAAGCCTTCATAAGCAAGTTCTCTTGCACGCTCATCTTGGATTGCCTTTTCTAATTCGTAGGCAATAGCTTTAATTGGCTCTAAGCCACGAGAGGCTCTCAATTCATTAAGATATTGACGTGCCTTGTCATTATCTCCAGTATAATATGCAGCTTCAGATGCAATTAGATATTGCTCTGCAATTCGGAATGGCTTAGGTGCTTGAATACCGTTTGGTAAGTAGCCTCCCCAAGCAGAATGGGCTATATCTCTGTATTTTGGATTTCCCTTAAATTTAGAGATGACGAACGCCTTCGCTTTTTGATCAGCCTTATTGTCTGTTAGCCAAGCTTCCTCAAAATAAGCTGGGATACGTCTATCCTTGCTATCTTTAACCTCAAATAGGTCGTAAACAACTTTTCCTGTAGGTAGGTAAGCTGGGTTATTAACATTTTCTTCTCCAACTTTATCTTGCCATTTCTTCCAAGCTTCAAGGTCTGCTCCGTATAAGTTGATCCCTTTTGGAAGCTCATCTGGCTTATTAACGTATGGTTGCCAAATTTGTTCAACTCCGCTGTCATATTGCCACATTTGTACAAATGGATTAGCAGCTCCCTTAGGATCTACAGCTCCAACTTCAAGAGCTGGAATGAGTGGGTATTTATTTGATTTAATCAAATCTTCAGCTTCCTTAAGAGCTTCGTCCATTCGTCCCATATATAAGTAGACTCTTGAACGTAGTGCCTTAACAGCATCTTTGCTGATTTCTTGATTTCCAGCCATTGTTGGGACAGAAGCCAAAAGCTTTTCTGCTTTCTCTAGCTCAGATAGGATGAAATCGTAGACAACTCTATTTGTTTCTCTAGGCTTTTTGTCTGATGAGAACGGAGTCGTCTCTAGTGGCACACACAAATCTGTATCTGCTGTTGATTCTTGGTAAACAACACCCCAACGGATTGCTAGATTAAAATAGTAATAAGCACGAGCAAAGTGAGCATCTCCAAGATAGACGTCAAGTTTTGTTTGCTGCTCTTTTGTAACCTTTAGTGTTGGTATTTTATCTAGGATGATATTAGCATCAACTAAAACTGCATAATAATTTTGATAGAAGTTAAAGAAACTACCATCTGCTCTCATCGTCCAACCGTGAAGGGTGTAATATGAGCCAAAGCAGTCATTTAGCATATCTGCTTGTACTTCTTGAGGCAGGATATATTCTCCTCCAAAAAGTTTTCTTAGTGTTGCATACAAGCCGTTATCCCATTGCTTAGCATCGTTGAATGAATTAAATGCATTATCAAATGGAATTAGTTCTTTTGGCTCACGATCAAGGTTGCAACTCTGTGATAAGGTCGCAAGTCCCAAACCTAAAGCAAGTACTTTAATTATATTCTTCATAATAATCTTCAATTATATTCTTATTAGAAATTTAGTTCAACTCCTAGACTAAATTCTTTGGTATTTGGGTTTGCTCCGACACTACCACGTGGAATTTCGGGATCACTACCTCTATATTTAGTAAAGGTTAAGATATTTCGTCCTGTAAAATAAACTTTCGCAGATTTAAAGACTTTTAAGCTCTTGAGTTGCTTCTTTGGTACAATGTAACCAATCGTTAAGTTCTTCAAACGCATAAACGAAGCATTTTCTAGCATCTTAGTGTCTACATAAGTACTTTGATGGTTGTTGCTACGGACATATTCTAAAGAAGGAAACTCCGTTTGATCACCAGGTTTTTTCCAGTAGTCAAATAAGTTGCGAGATCCATTCCAGTTACCGTCTCTATTTCTAATGCGGTTATCATTCTCAAATTCTCCTTTGTCATAAGAGATTGTGTGTTTGCCAAGAGCATAAGAGAAGTCTGTGTTCATATAGAAACTCTTCCATCTAGCACTGAATCCCCAACCACCAGTAATTGGTGTGTTGATTGCTACACCTGTATTTTGTTGTAGCTGAGCAGAATATTCTGTTGATACAGCACTTGGATCTTTTCGAGTTTCCATAATGCTTCCAGAAGGCTTGTACCACTCTGGTTTACCAGTGTCAGAATTCACACCCTTGTATATAGGTAGAATGTACGTCTGAGGTTCTCCAACGACATAAGATGCTATGCCATCAAAGTACTCTGTTCTTCCATCAAAGAGTGATAATATTTTATCTTGGTTGTAGTTGAAGATGACATTCGCAGATAGGTAATAGTCTTTGTCTTTAAGGATTTCCCACTGTAGTTGTAGGTCAATACCTTGGTTCATATAACTACCTCCGTTTTCCATACGGCTAGTAACACCCTTAGAACTAGGATATGGGCGTTCAAAGTGCATATCATCAGTAACACGTCGGTAGTACTCAAGATTGATGTCTAGCTTATCCCATAGGCGAACGTTTGTTCCAATAGTAAGTTTCTTTTGAAGCTCCCAAGTCAAATCTGGATTTCCAAACGTTGCTAAGCCCATACCGATATCGCTATTCTTCTGACCACTAATACCCACATAGAAGTTGTTTTGATTTGATGTTACAGGCTGACCTTGAGTACCATAACTGACTTTAAAATCTAAAGTGTTCAACCACTTTACGTCTTTCAAGAACTTTTCCTGCTTGGCTCTCCATTTTGTTCCAAGAGACCAAAACACTCCACTTCGATTCTTTTCTGAGAAAGCGGAAGTTCTGTCGTTACGTAGAGTAAAGTCTACAAAATAACGGTTGTTGTAGCTATAAGCAATTTGTGAGAAGTAAGATAATAGAGCGAAAGAACTCAAATCCTCTGTCATTCCTTTATCTTTTGTTAAGTGAGATAGAAGGAAGAGGCGGTCATCAACAAGTCCTCGACCTTGAACAACGAATCCATCACCTTCAATGCTTTGATACTCTTGACCAAGCAAGAACGTTACATCGTGCTTGTCTAGGTTCATCATATAAGTTGCTGTGTTCGTCGTGTTCAGTGTGATAACTCGACCTGCATTCTTCGTCGCATTACCAATGCCATTTCCAGCCTTAAAACTTGGTAATGAACGTGAAGTAATATTTTGGTAGTTTAATTCAACCCCTAATTGAGAACGAAGTTTAAGGTTCTTCATTGGTTTTATTGTGATAGAACCATTTGCAGTAATAACAGCCTCTTCTTGAGAGAATGGGTGCGTTTCAATGACATGCTTAGGTGAAACTAAGCCAAAGTTTGGATCGTAGTCAATTTCCTTCCCCGTTTCTCCATCATAAGGAGAGTAGTAAGGAGAGTTTAGTACTGCTAAGCCTCCTCCACTTCTATCATTTCCGCTAAATGGTGATTTAGCGCTCTTGTCATAAGATAGAGAGGTGTTCAATCCTAGATCAACATACTTATTGACCTTTGAGTTGAGGTTAATACGTCCAAAAGATTTTTTATACTCTGAGCCAGCTTTTAGACCATCTTTGCTTTGCATACCTCCAGAGATATAATAATTCAACTTGTGTGTACCTCCAGAGATTGAAACATCTGCCGAATAAGTTGACGCTGGTTGGTAAACGTATTTATACCAAGAGAAATCTCTTCCTTGGAAAAGCTTGTTCTTGAAGAGGTCTAGTTGATCCTTTGGGTAGATGCCTGTTTGTTCGTAGTAAAGAAGCAGTTCATCTGCTGTCATTAGCTGATCAAAATAGTCTGTATTAGCAAGTGTAGAGATACCATATTGAGAACGAACGGTAATATTGGCTTTACCATCTTTAGATGAGCCACGCTTAGTTGTGATGTACATAACTCCATTCGCAGCTCTTGCACCATAGATTGAGGTTGCCGAAGCATCCTTAAGGAATTGCATACTCTCAATATCATTAGGGTTCATTGCACGCACATTGCGTAAGTTAGATGGCATTCCATCTACAATAACGAGTGGAGCAGAAACCCCTCTGAAGGATCCTTGACCGTGTAGCTTGATTTCTAAGTCTGCCGAAGGCTCTCCAGATACAGAATAAATTTGTAGTCCACTAACCTTACCTTGTATCGCATCAAGGGGGTTGGTAGTTGGTTTATTTGCAATCTCAGCTCCTTTAACTTTAATCACTGATGCCGAAGTATTGGCAACCTTGCGAGGCATATAACCTACGACAACGAGATCTTCAATAGCTGTTGCTTCAGGTTTTAGCTCAACGGTCATATTCTTTGCTGCGAGCAACTCAACGGTTTTGTAACCGACGTAGCTAAATCTCAGCTTAGTACCTTTCTTAACCTTCAGTTTGAAGTCTCCATCATAGCCAGTAATAATTCCCTTTTGGGTATTAGGTACCATTACTGTTGCCCCAATGATGGGCAAACCTGTCTCGTCTTTAACGATACCGCTCGCCTCAATTTCTCCGTTTTGAGCAAACGCTGGAAGAGCTGATGCAAGAAGGGTCAAGAGCAAGACTAGGCTACTAAAAAATCTTAGCTTAACTTTCATAAATCCGTTTATTTTGTTCTATACATTTATATTTTCTAATTCGCAACTAAATAGAAACTATCCCATAGTCAGCTCCAAAGATAGAGAAAAAAAATATATCTCCCAACTTTTGGACGGATTAAGGTGTTTTAGTTGGGGATTCTGAGCAATTTGTTCGTATGCTTATGTTTTTTTTGTATATTTGCAGTATGAATACCTAGATTTAATGAAGTTTTGCTAGATTTTATTGTCGGGGTTTATGAATGGTTCAAGATTTTATTATTAACTCTAAACAACAATTAAAGTATGAAGAAGTTCTACCTATTTACATTGACTCTTTTAGCGACGCTTTCGAGTCTATTCGCTCAGCTTACTGTTGAGCCTAAAACAGAAACAGCTTACAATGCTGAAGCAACTGAGTGGTACCGTATTTTATTTATTCCTGATGCAGGAGGAGATTATTCTGTTTTAACAGCAACAGAAACAGATAATGCTCCTCTAAAGTTAAAGCCTGAAATAGTGGCTCTTGATGCTGAGGGAGCAGCCCATCAGCTTTGGCAATTTGTTGGGACTAAAGATGCTGGTTATGAGCTTGTCAGTAAGACTGGAATTCACGCTTATGTAGATGTTACTGGCTATACTCTAAATGGAGCTAAAGCAAAAACTGAGGCTCAAAACTTTCTTCATATTACCGCGTCTAACAAAGCTGATTACAGTGGTCTTAAGACGCAACAGCTTAGATTAGGGAATTTAACTTATTTTCTTAATCCTGCTGATGAGAAATGTGGTGTGGCACAAGAAGCATCTTTAAAAGCTTCGGTTGTTTTCAAGAAGGTTGCAGTAGGCTCTGAATCTTCTAAAATGTGTACTCTGACAAGTCAGGTTTCTGGTTATGAATCTGCTACGGCAAAGGTCGTTTTTGAGGGTGCTACTGATGGTAAGGTTGAGGAGGGAAAAAAGGTTATCCTTAAGGTTACTAACGACTCAGAGCAGTACACTTCTCCTTACATTAAGACTATCAAAGTTAATGGCGTTTCATTGACAGAAGGTTTTATTTTTGAGGAAACTTACGAAAAGGAAATTACCGTAACTGAAGATACTCAGGTTGAAGTAGAGTTCTTTAAACCTAAACAGCTTATAGTATCATTTATGAATGAAGCTAAAGCTGAGGTTAAAGTTACAGCTGATGTCCCTACTGCTCTTAAGCAGGTTGAAGATTTGAGATATTTGGTCGTTAAGGGGACTGAGGTTGAAGTTAAGGTTACTCCAGAGGCTGGTTATGAATTGATAAGCATTAGTCCATCAGCTAAATTTAAGGTTAAGAAAAATACAACCTTTGTTAAGCTTCGTTTCAAGTCGCTTGTTGCTAAGAAAGTGATTACTATTCCTGAAGTTGAGAATGGTACGATTACGCTTGAGGGGATTAATTCTGGAGATCAAGTTGAGGTTGGCAAGAAGGTTAAGGTTACTGTTACTCCTAAAGAAGGTTACGAGCTAGAAACGCTTACAGTTGGAGGTGTTGATATTAAGGAGACTAAAGAGTTTACTGTTGGTGATAATAATGACATTGTGGTTAAGTTTAAGACTACTTCGGCTGTGGAAGGTCTTGATGCTGTCCTAGTTAGTGTTTATCCTAATCCTGCAACAGACTTTGTTCACCTTCGTGGCTTAACTCCTAATGCTAAGGTACGTCTACTTTCGCTTACAGGTCAGACAGTCTTGACTACTCAAGCTGGTTTTGATGGTTCTGCAACGTTTAATGTAAATAAGCTAGCAAAGGGACTTTACCTAGTTCGCTCTAATAAGACTGTAGTTAAGGTACAAGTTCGCTAGGTTTTAGAATTTGATTTTTAATAGGCTGTACGGATTTCCGTGCAGCCTATTTTGTTTTATTTTAGCCTGTTTTTTGATGTCTTATTCGGAACTAGGAGCTGAAAGCTTTTGTTGTTTTTGCTTTGTTTTAGGCTAGGTTTAAGTGCTTAGTTTTCAAGTCTCTGTATGTCATTGAGGTTTGTTAAAATACTTTTCCGCTAAACTTTTGAAAGTTTAGCGGAAAAGTATTTTGAGTTTAGCGCTAAGTTCAAAAAAGTTTTCCCATAAAGTTTTTAGTGCTAAGTATAGAGGCGGGAAGTCTCTTGTACTCTGAATACTAAGTTTTATTCCTTAACTGATTAATTTTTAGGTTCTAAAGCCCTGAAAATATACCTACGGAAAGATGGGGGTGATTTCTATGAGTGGACTTTTGAAGGAGGCAGATAAGATAAGTTCTAAGGAGCAAGGGGATTTGTCTACAAAGATTTTTGTAGAACTAAGATTAAACATTTCTCCGTTGAGGAAGATACGCAACATTACGGGAGATTTACTTCCTTGTTCTTATAGTTAGAACGTAGGTAAAAAGACACTCTAAAATTCATTTTCATTTCTTCTAATAATTTAGTGTAGCAACTACTACAAAGTTCAACATAAAATTCTGAAAATAAAAGTTTTGAGCAAATCATTTTACCCGTCATTCATTGGTTGTTGTTACTCCTTTTGAAAGTGATAAATTTTGTAGCAAAAGATGTGGCACTAATTGACGCTTTGTTGAATAGTAAAACTTATCATTAAGCAGTCAAAAGGAAAGTCGGTATAAAAGAAAAAACGTTGTAAAACCTAAGTTTTACAACGTTTGACTTATTTCTGAAAGTTAGTTTTGACTTCAATAATAACGTCATCTTGACTTTCTTTGTGGGCCCAATAGGATTCGAACCTATGACCCCCTGCTTGTAAGGCAGGTGCTCTAAACCAGCTGAGCTATGAGCCCCTT
>PDWI01000821.1_pt1 | contig 50485 bp, 36 predicted proteins | sample 1430891 | NCBI WGS metagenome assembly PDWI01 (sample SAMN01162508, study PRJNA174530) | Oral metagenome, whole genome shotgun sequencing project. | biome: Marine environment; feature: Marine mammal; material: Swab sample of the gingival sulcus; isolation source: swab sample of gingival sulcus... | reverse complement strand
AAAGGTGTAACTTGCAGATATTATTAATTTTTAAATTCAATTCATTATGAAAAAATTATTTCTATTGACAATTACGGCCTTTTTTTCGTTAGGCTTGTTTGCACAACAAACATTAAACGAAAAATTTGAATCAGAAACATTCCCACCTCCAGGTTGGAGTATGTCACACAACTACTATAACAAATACGGAGGCGGTAAATACATTGATTGGCAAAATAAATACTACAATATTGACCAACATGTTGCATGTAGTAAAGGTAGCTACGCTAACCACACCACCGCACTAGGAAATAAAGCTAAAGGCTTATGGTTAATTACCCCTCAACTACAGCCTAATGACGGACACAACACAATAACCTTTAAATACAAAGGTTATAACAATGTAAATTTAGATAAAATCAAAGTTAAAGTATTTGACTCAAAACCAGATACTGAAGACCTAAACGCAGGTACCGAACTACTTAACGTATTTCCAGAGGAATTTACAAGCTATTATCAAACAGCAACAATTGATTTATCAGCATATAACGACCAGAAAATATATGTAGCGATAATTAATCTATCGGAAAATATGATGTCTTATATTATATTAGATGATTTTGAAAGTGAAGTACCATTATTTATTCCTAGCAATGACATTGAGCTAACAAAGATTTATAATAAATCGGCAATGGTGGGCGAACATCCTATTAAAGTTCAGATAAAAAACTCTGGAAAAAATGCAATAACACAATGCAAAATAAACGTAAACATTAACGGTACTGATGTACTACAAAAAAATTGGAGTGGTTCATTAGCAACATACGCTACTGAAGATGTTATTATAGGAAACTACAACTTTGCTAACGCAGATAACTACATAATAAAAGTAAATGCTGAAATTACAAATGATGATATTGCAGACAACAACAATCTAACAACAGAAATAGAATGCATGAACCCATTAACATGCCCGGTAAAAGTAAATTTTGAAGGAAAAAATACTATGGTTGGGTGGTTATATAATAACAACGACGTATCGCATTATGAGATATTAGCCTACGAAAAAACACAAGCGTTTAGCGGAAAATATGTTTTACAAGCAAAATATCAACACGACACAATATTCACAAGACCTATAAACGTAAATGCAGGTACTGAATACAATTTCTCAATATGGTATATCATACCAAAAGATAAAACATATAAAGATATTACAATAAGTTATGGTAAAACACAAACTGATGAGAACCTAACTGAAATTGTAAAAATAGATAATCCAGAGAAAAAAGACACATACACAAAAATATCTGGCAATTTCACACCATCTGAAACAGGAGAAATTACAATATGTATAAACTTAGGAGATAAAGGTGCAGGAAGTCTTACCTCACCAGTAATTTACTTTGATGATATGTATATAAAAGAAGCTAACGCTCCTACCACACACACACTAACGTTTAGTGAGGTTAATAACGATGGTGGTACTTTAGCAGCTAAGGTAGATGACAATACAGTATCAACAAATTCAGAAATAGAAGAAGGTAAAAACATTATATTTACAGCAACCCCTAATACCGATTGGGAAGCAAAACAATGGTTTGTAAACAACAAAAAAGTTAAAGGACACAATGAAAACAACTTTACTTTAGAAAATATAAGCAAGGATACTGATGTTAAGGTTGAATTTATGAAGTATCATAAAATTACAATACCAACAATAGAAAATGGTAATGTAAAAACATCTCTTGACAAAGCCATAGCAGGTACACAAATTATTATCGCCACAAATCCTGACAAAAATTACCAACTAAAAGAAGGTACTTTAAAGGTTTTTAAAACTGGAGACGAAAGCACAACAGTAGAAGTAACTGACCTTAAATTTTTAATGCCAGAATTTCCTGTAACTATTACTGCTCAATATGAGCCTAAACCTAAATATAATATAACTATTAAAGAAAACCCCAACGGTACTGTAATAACTGATTTTACAGAAGCTATATTAGGAACTATTGTTCAGATAAAAGCAACACCTAAAGAGGGATACTCGTTAGACCCTAAAAGTGTAATAGTTTACAGAACTAGCGATGAAAACACCAAAGTTAACGTATTAAATGACGTAACCTTTGTAATGCCGGCTTACGATGTTACTGTTAGTGCCGATTTTATAGGAGCTGAAAGATATGCTATAAATATCACCCCTCCTACCAACGGTACTCTTTCAGTTGAAGAAAAAACTGCTTACGAGGGTAAAAAAGTAGCTATTAAAATTAATCCTGCAAAAGGATACCAACTAAAAGAAGGTACATTAAAAGTTCATAAAACTGATGATGCAACTACCGAGATAGCTGTTAATAATAATGATAATACATTCATAATGCCAGCTTACCCAGTTACTCTTAGTGCTGAGTTTGAAAAAGTTGAATACGACATTACAGTTGTTGACGTACAGAATGGTAAAATAAGCACAAATGTTAAAAAAGCTACTAAAGACACAGAAGTAACTATTACAGTTGAACCTAATGATGAATACAAATTAAAGAAAGGTTCTTTAAAAGTGTTCAAAACTGGAGATGAAGCTACTACAGTAAAGGTTATTGACAATAAATTTAAAATGCCTAATTATCCTGTTACTATTACTGCTGAGTTTGAGGCAATAGAATACAACATTACCGTAAATAATGTTGAACATGGTACATTAAGTGCTATGGCTAAAGCTGCTAAAAACACAGAAGTCATAATTACAGTTACTCCAGAGGATGGATACAGATTAATAGAAAATTCATTAAAAGCACACAAAACTGGTGACGAAGCTACTATTGTAAATGTTACAGACAATAAATTTACAATGCCAAATTACGATGTTACTATTACTGCTGAATTTGAAGTAATACCACCTTCAGAGTATGCTATTACAATAGCATCTATTGAGAATGGTAGTTTAAATGCACCTTCATCAGCTACTGTAGGCTCAGAAGTTACAATTACAGTTAATGCTAATGATGGATATAAATTAATAGAAAATTCATTAAAAGTACACAAAACTGGAGATGAGGCAACAGCTGTTACTGTTACTGACAATAAGTTTACAATGCCAGAATTTGCTGTTACTGTTACTGCTAAGTTTGAGAAAATTGAATATGATATTACTGTAGATAATAATGTACAGAATGGTAAAATAAGTACAAATGTTACAAAAGCTACTAAAGATACAGAAGTAACTATTACAGTTGAGCCTAAGGATGAATATAAATTAAAAGAAGGCACATTAAAAGTATTCAAAACTGGTGATGAAAGTACTATAGTAAATGTTATAGACAATAAATTTACAATGCCTACCTATGCAGTTACTGTCACAGCTGAGTTTGAACAAATTGAATACGATATTACTATAGATAATGTACAGAATGGTACAATAAGTTCTAATGTTACAAAGGCTACTAAAGACACAGAAGTAACTATTACGGTTGAGCCTAATGATGGATTCCAATTAAAAGAGGGTAGCTTAAAAGTTTATGAAACTAGTAATGAAAATAATACAGTAACTGTTACTGATAATAAATTTACAATGCCTTCTTACCCAGTTACCATTACAGCTGAGTTTGAACAAACAGAATACACAATTACCGTAGAGAATGTAAATGGTGGAACTATAATAACTACCCCTGAGGCTTCTACCACAGAAGGTACTGAGGTTACAATTACTGCCACTGCTGAGCAAGACTACCAACTAAAAGAAGGTAGCTTAAATGTATATGAAACTGGCAATGTAGGTAATAAAGTAACTATTACTGATAATAAATTTACAATGCCAAAGCATGACGTTACTATTACTGCTAAGTTTGAACAAACATATGCCATTGTTGTAGCTGTTTTAACTAATGGCGATTTAAAACCTTCTGCTGAAAATGCAATTGAAGGCACTCCAATTACAATTGAAGTAACTCCTGATGATGGATACCAATTACTAGAGGGTAGCTTAATGTATTTCAAGTCTGACGAACCATCAGTGATAAAAACTATTAATAACAATACATTTACAATGCCTAATTATGCAGTTAGTATTATGGCAACATTTGAACCTATTCCTGCACCAAAATATGCTATTACAATAGATGATGTAGAAAATGGTCAGTTAAATACTAATATTTATGATACAGAAGCAGAAGAAGGTACTGAGATTGATATTATAGCTACTCCTAACGATGGATACCTATTAAAAGAAGGTTCATTAAAAGTGTACAAAACTGATGAGGAAGCTACTACTGTAACTATTACTGACAATAAATTTACAATGCCAGCTTATCCTGTTACTATTACTGCTGAGTTTGAAGTTGCTCCTACAGAATACGAAATTACCGTAAATGATGTAGAAAATGGTACTTTAAACACATCGGTTTACAAAGCAATAGAAGGTACTGAAGTTGAAATTACAGCTACAGCTAATGATGGGTATAAATTAAAAGAAAATTCATTAAAAGCATACAAAACTGGAGATGAAGCTACTACTGTAACTATTACTGACAATAAGTTTACAATGCCAGCTTACCCTGTTACTATTACAGCTGAATTTATTGAAGATATAAAAACATACATCATTACATTTATAGTTAAAGATGGAGCTAATTTTATAGAAGATGCGACAATATCTATAAACAATGAAACACTTACATCTAACACAAACGGTGAAGCTGTTATTGCTTTAAATGAAGGCGATTATTCTTACACGGTTACAAAAGACGGATACGAAAGTGTAACAAAACAATTAAACGTTACTGCTGACGCTAATGAAGAAGTTAATTTAACAAAAACAGTTGGAATTAACGAAATAGAAACAACTTACCAAGTTATGCCTAATCCTTTCACTAATAAATTAGTATTAAAAGGAATAGCTAATGCTAAGGAAGTTAATATCTATAGCGTAACAGGAACATTAATTTACACAAACAACAACATCTTATCTAACGAACTAACAATAAATACAAACGACTTTAAACAAGGTGTTTATTTTGTTAAAATTACAAACCAACAAGGTAAGACTAGTTTTGAGAAAGTAATAAAGAAATAAACTCTTTATAACATATTAATAAAAGGACTTCCTCACCTATTGGTGGGGAAGTTTTTTTTATAGAAGATAAAAGCCTACAGATAAGCATACACCTTACAAATAATAACATTTCTAAATAATTTATTAAAAAAATAACCGATTTAATAATATTTTTATGTAGGTTTGTAGCCATTAAATGATTAACAAATCAAGAAAAACAAGAAACATGAGTATTAGTAAAGACAAAATGGTATCAGTAACTTACGAATTAAAGTATGCTAACGAAGATGCCCAATTAATTGAGAAAACAGACAAAAGCAATCCTTTAACATTTTTATTTGGTGCAGGACACATGCTACCTCACTTTGAACAAAACTTACAAGGATTAAAAAAAGGTGATGCCTTCGATTTTAAATTAACAGCAGAACAAGCTTACGGACCTGTAACTAAAGAGGCTTTAGTTGACGTTCCTAAAAGTGCATTTGAGGTTGACGGAAAAGTTGAAGACAACTTATTAAACGTAGGTAACACTATACCTATGATGGACTCTTACGGAAACAAATTACAAGGAATTGTTCTTGAAGTAACCGACGATAATGTACACATGGATTTTAACCATCCACTTGCTGGCGAAGACTTACACTTTAAAGGCGAAGTTATAGAAGTACGCGACGCTACACCTGATGAGCTTCAGGCTTGTAACTCTGGCGACTGCGGTAGCGGTGGCTGTGGCGATGGTTGTTGCGGTTGCTAAATAATACAACTGACTATTTGTCGCTAACCACAAATACCCAAAGTTATCATAAAAACAGATAGCTTTGGGTATTTTTTTTATATTACCTCTACCCCACACTACTGCCATTTTGACAAGCTAAACCTATTGGCATACGCTTTGATATTCAAAACAACAAAATATTGTATAATCAAAAAAAATAAAATAATATGTCAACAGGAAAAATTGGAGTTACAAGTGATAATATATTCCCTATTATCAAAAAGTTTTTATACTCAGACCACGAAATATTTTTACGCGAAATAGTATCAAACGCAGTAGATGCAACTCAAAAAATGATAGCAGTAAGCTCTACTGGAGAATACAAAGGAGAATTAGGCGACAAAACGGTAAGAGTAAAAGTAAATAAAGACGAAAAAACAATAACCATATCCGACCACGGAATTGGTATGACTGCCGAAGAGGTTGATAAATATATAAACCAAATAGCATTATCTAGTGCCGAAGATTTTCTTGAAAAATATAAAGATAACATTAGTGCAATTATCGGGCACTTTGGTTTAGGTTTTTACTCATCGTTTATGGTTTCTGAAAAAGTTGAGATTGTAACAAAATCGTACAAAGAAAATTCAGAAGCCGTACGCTGGAGTTGTACAGGTTCGCCTGAATACACCTTAGAAAAAGCCGAAAGAGAAACCTTTGGTACTGACATAATCTTACATATCGACGAAGAAAACAAAGAGTTTTTAGAGGACAGCAAAATATCGGAGCTACTAAACAAGTACTGCAAATTCTTACCAATACCAATTGCTTTTGGCAAGGAACAAGAGTGGAAAGAAGACAAAATGGTAGATACCGACAAGGATAAAATAATAAACAACACACATCCTGCATGGACTAAAAAACCATCTGAACTAAAAGATGAGGATTACAAAAATTTCTATCGTGAGTTATACCCAATTCACGAAGAACCACTATTTAACATACACTTAAATGTTGATTATCCGTTTACTTTAACAGGAATTTTGTACTTCCCTAAAATTAAAAACAACCTTGAAGTTCAGAAAAATAAGATACAATTATATAGCAATCAGGTATTTGTTACCGATAGCGTTGAAGGTATTGTGCCAGAGTTCCTTACTTTACTACACGGAGTTATCGACTCTCCAGACATTCCGCTAAACGTATCGCGAAGCTATTTACAGAGCGACCAAAATGTAAAGAAAATATCAAACCACATAACTAAGAAAGTTGCCGACCGATTAAATGAAATCTTCAAAAATAACAGAACTGAGTTTGAAGAAAAATGGGATAACCTAAAAATGTTTATTCAGTACGGTATGCTTACCGATGAGAAGTTCTACGAGAGAGCAGAAAAATTCTCAATGTTCAAAAATGTTGACGATAAGTTTTTTACTCTTGAAGAATACAACACATTAACAAAAGATAACCAAACAGATAAAAATAACTCGTTAGTATATCTGTATGCAACAAATAAGGAAGAGCAATACACATACATACAAGCCGCAAAGGACAAAGGTTACGACGTGTTATTAATGGACGGTCATTTAGACATTCACTGGGTAAATCAGCTTGAGCAGAAATTAAAAGACACTCGTTTTGTTCGTGTTGATTCTGACATTATTACCAAACTGATACCTAAGGATAACGACAATGAAGTAAAACTATCGGACACTCAGCGTAACGAGCTAACTCATATATTCCAATCGGTAGCTCCAACAACAGCTACATTCCTTGTTGATTTTGAGGATATGGGAGAAAATGCTAAACCAATAATCATAACTCAGAATGAATTTATGCGACGCATGAAAGATATGGGTGGCATGAGTGGAATGAATTTTTATGGAGAAATGCCCGACAGTTACAACTTAGTTATAAATAGCTCAAACCCTCTAATTTTAAAAGTATTAGATAATGCAGAAACTACATTAGGCGACGAGCTGAAAACAATACAATCGGCAATAGCTGACCTAAACCAACAAAAAGCTGATGCTGAGAAAGAAAAAGAGGGCAAAAAAGAAGAGGAAATTCCTCAAGAACTAAAAGACAAAATTGCCGATTTAGAAAAACAAGTATCCGATGAGGTTAATAAAGAGAATGAAAAATTAACAACATTCGGAAAAGGAGACAAACTAACCAAGCAATTAGTCGATTTAGCATTACTTGCAAACAATATGCTTAAAGGTGAAGACTTAAATACATTTGTTACACGAAGCATTGAGCTTATAAAATAGCAGTTTGATTAAACCTTAATTAGTTAATTATTAATAAATTGACTCATAAATAGTCGGAAGTAGGAAGACTGAAATTTTGGGATTAGTAGAATATTAAATAAACATCTACATTACCATATTCGGACTTCATTCTTCCGACTTTATTTATTACCCCTTATCCTAAAATAGTATCATAAAAATTAAACGCCCCATGTTTTACTTGCCAATCGGTTTGTTTACTAAGACAGAATCCTGAATTTTTATACCCCCCCCACCCTTCGGTATAACCACTATCAGTAGTTATAATATCCAAAACAGACTGATTATTTAATACAAAGATATGCTCTTGTGCAATCTGTTTATTTAATAACTCCATTTCATTATTTGCCCCCCATACCGATGTATAAATACCATATTCGGTATCATTAACCTCATTCGCTATAGAATTAAAATCCTTAAACACAATGGGCAATATTGGTGCAAAATGATACTCCTTCCATATAGCCTCATTAGTATCATCGAGCCAAGCTAAAGTTGGCGATATCAAATAAGCATTGCCCTGTTTAGTTACCGAATAATTTGTCAATTTTGCATCATCAAACTTTGTTAAGCGTTCAGTTGCCATTTTTACTAAGGGCGGAATAATTATTGGGGTAACATAATTTCTTTTTGTGTCAAATCCGCAAGTTATATTTTTTAATTTCTGCTTAAACAGATTTTCTATCATTTGCTTATCAACACGCTCATCAATTATACATCGGTTAATACACACAGCTGCCTGACCTGACAGTATAAAAGCCGATTGCAATATCTTATCAACCGCATCATCAAAATTAGCATTAGGCAGAATTACAGCTGTATTATTACCAGCCCCATAAAAAGTTAGCGATTTTTTTCCCTTAAAACTATCAACATACTTATTCACCCAACGGTCGCCAAATATTAATGTATGCTTTATGCTATCGTCGGACAACGATTGATTCATAAACTCCTTTGCACCAAACACAAAGCTAATATTTGGCAATAACTTACTATCAACCAACAACTTTTCTATAAGCCTACCATATTTATTCAATATTTCAGGCAAACCTATTAGCAGATTAACATTTTGCCCAGTAGCCATAATTGCAGGAGCTAAAGCCATACCAAATATACCAAACGAGGGGTCGCCATAACACGAATAAATAGAAACACCTTGCAAATTATTATTGCTATCAGGATATTTTTTTGAGAAAGCCCTTAAACTCGCAACAGCTCTCAACACATTATCTCTATTAGTTTTAAAAGATGTTTGCACATCATCGGTATTAGCTTGTGCTATATCATCAATATTATCTATCAATAAATCAGCAAGTTTAATTAACAATTCAGCATTTCTCATATTAATAAATATTACATATCGGGGTTTAACATAATAAGATAATCGCTAATACTTTACAACGGATTAGCAACCAACACAATCACAAAAGTAGCAAAAAATTAACAACCTAAACTTATTTATAAAATATGTTGTAAAAGCATAAAATTATTTTGCCAGAAGTGTATATATTATAATATATTTGCTCAAATTTTTTCACGAAAACAAACATTAAAAACATGGATAAAAATAAACGTAAAGAATTTTTAAATGAGATATCATTATTTAAAAATTTAGATGATAAAGCATTAGACCTTATCATTGAAAAGCTTGAAGATGTAAAAGTTGCTAAAGGCAAAATTTTATTTAAAGAAAATTGTGAGAGAAATACAATTTACTTTATTCGCTCTGGAGAGATAGAATTATTTAAAACCACACCTTTTGGCGATGAGAAACGCCTATCATTCTTCAGACGTTACGACTTTATTGGCGAAGGTTCTCTTATCGACAACCACCCACATTCAACATCAGCACGAACACTTACCGATGTTGAACTTTTAAAAATTAAAAGTAGTGAATTAGAGGCTATTTGTGAAGGAAACACAACTTTCACTATGCAGATTTACAAGAATCTTGCAAAAATAATTACTCGCCGTATGGCTCACAGCAACGACCACCTTGTACACGTAGGAGCTCAATACGTATCGGGGCGTACTCGTTCTGAGCACGACTTACTTGGCGACCGCGAAGTACCTGCAGAGGTTTACTATGGCATACAGACAATGCGTGCTATGGAAAACTTTAACATAAGTGGTATAAAATTGAACTTCTACCCTATTTTTATTGAGTCATTAGCAATTGTAAAAAAAGCAGCTGCTAAAGCTAACCACGAATTAGGTTTATTAGACGACGACATTGCAAATGCTATCGATTTAGCCTGCGACGAACTAATAAAAGGCAAATATCATAAAAACTTTATGGTTGACATGATTCAAGGAGGTGCTGGAACATCTACAAACATGGCAGCTAACGAAGTAATTGCAAACCGTGCAATAGAGATATTAGGAAAACGCAAAGGAAACTATCAGTATTGCCACCCTAACAATCATGTAAACCTATCGCAATCAACTAACGATGCTTACCCAACAGCAGTAAAAATTGCATTATTACGCAACAACCCTAAGTTAATTGAAGGATTAAAGGAATTAGCCGAATCATTCAGAAAAAAAGGAAAGGAATTTGCCGATATAATAAAAATGGGACGTACCCAATTACAAGATGCTGTTCCTATGACTCTTGGTCAAGAATTTGACTCTTACGCATTTACTTTAGAAGAAGAAATAGCTCGTTTAGAGGACAACATTAAACTTTGTTTAAAAGTAAATATGGGAGCTACTGCTATTGGTACAGGTATAAACTCTGAACCAGGATATAGCGAGAAATGTGTAAAACACTTACGTGATATTACAGGAATGGATATTAGCTTAGCATCAAACTTAGTTGAGGCAACTCAAGACACTGGTGCTTTTGTTATGTATTCAGCAGCTATCAAGCGTTTAGCTGTTAAACTTTCAAAAATATGTAACGACTTACGTTTACTTTCATCAGGACCTCGCACTGGTTTAAATGAGATAAACCTACCACCAATGCAACCAGGTTCATCAATTATGCCTGGAAAGGTTAACCCTGTAATTCCTGAGGTTGTAAACCAAATAGCATTCAAAGTAATAGGTAACGACCTTACTGTAACCATGGCATCAGAAGCTGGACAGTTAGAGTTAAACGTAATGGAGCCTATTATTGTACAGAGCTTATTTGAAAGCGTTGTAATGCTTAAAAACGGAATGGAAGTACTTAAATATCGTTGTGTTGATGGCATTACTGCTAATGCTGAACATTGCCGAAACTTAGTACACAACAGTATTGGTTTAGTTACAGCGTTAAATCCTGTATTAGGCTATGAGGTATCTACTAAATTAGCAAAAGACGCTCTAACATCAGGACGTAGCGTTTACGATTTAGTATTAGAACAAAATCTATTATCAAAAGATGAATTAGATAACGTTTTAAGACCTGAAAATATGATTAAACCACGCAAAATGCGTAAATAAAACACACATAATATCATATAACAAAAGGCTATCCTACAAAAATTGGATAGCCTTTTTTATCTCCGAAAAAAATTATCTAAATTCTTAAGCAAAAAAAAAAACACCACTCAAAAAAAACTCTGAATGGTGTCCATTTTACAACTAAATATTCAATTATTTCTTTTTAGCCTTACCCATTTTCTTCCAGTTCTTTTTAATCAAGCCCTCAGGTTTTTTCTCACTTATCATATGATAAGCAAAATAATATATCTGTGGAGTACCAGCCCCTAATATAGTATTAAAACAACGAGCCTTACGCTTTGAACCCTCTGGACCTACTTTATGTAAGAATACAATATCTTTATTATGGTTATCAATAGCCTTCTCAACATCTGCTTTTTCAACTAATTTAACTTTATAAGGATACACCTTTTTAATTTCACTCATCGATTTAAAATTCTTAGCCAAATCACTTGGAGTAACATACAATGTTTTTGAATGCATATCAGCAGTCATATTTTTGTAGTAATACTTTAATATATTCTTTTTAGTTAAAGAAGGGTTATTTTTAGTTAACTCAATATGGCTTTGTAAAAACTGACAAAGTAAACCTAATTTATAGGCATAAACCGTTTCATCTACATCTTCATACGCCACTGGCACATTAGCTATTTCAGGCATATCATTCACAAATTTATACTTACCACCAAGTATTACATACAGATATTTATATATAGCTTTCGTTTTATCCTTTGAAAACTCAACTGTATTCATTATTAAAAATGATTTATTTGGGTCTAAACGAGCCTCTTCAAACTCTTCGGTAGAAAAGGTAACAAACTTATATGGGGTTATTTTCCAATGTTTTTCAACAGTACGCTTAATTATCTGATTATACTGTAACATAGGGTTCTTCTCCAAAACAATATACGTTGTAGTGTTATAAAAACGTGCTATTTCCTCAGGAGTTCCTACTGCCGTTTGCGAAAATACGCCCAAAACAAACGACATAAAAAATAAAGATAAAAATACTTTCTTCATTATTAAAAAATTTATGATTATACCTAATATTTTATTAGAATACAATCGGTTTTACAAAAAAATTATTACATGTATAGAGAACAAAGCTAATATAAAATATTAAAAAAGATACAAAAACAATATGCTTTTTTTTTGGCAATAAGAAATAAAATTATAACTTTGGTTATTATTAATTATAAAAAATTAAATAACATGAAGAAATTACATTATGTAACCTATATTATAGCTATTATGCTAACAATAGGTTTAATTGCTTGTCAGTCAGCAAACAAACAAACTGAAGAAAACACAGACAAAGTTGAAACAGTAACCACTGAAGAAAACGTTGAAGTAACTGAGGAAACTGTTACAGAAGAGGCACCTGATACTGAAGAAGTTGTTGCTGACTCAACTGCTAACGAAGAGGTAACTGAAGAAGAGGAGATTGTTGAATAACAACAAGCACTAAAAAATTAACGAGGCTGTCCGAAAAATTAAGGACAGCCTCTTTTTTATACGAAAACATTCGTCTTAAAAATTAAAATGTAACTTAATTACAAAATTCAAACAAAACAACATAAACAATGAACATAAAAAAATACAAAACCTTAATTTTTGATTTTGGTGGAGTTATTATGAATATTAACCCACAACTATCAATAAATGAATTTATAAAACTATTAGGGCAACACGCAGTACAAGAATTAATATCGGAACAATTAACAATACAATACGAGCAAGGATTATTAAGCACCAACGAATTTTACACCAAAGTTTGCTCAAAAACAAACACACAAGTTATCAAAGAAGAGTTTTTTAACGCATGGAACAAGATGCTATTAGATTACGAGCCTAAACGCATCAGCAAATTACAACAACTCGCTAAAACACATAAATTGATACTATTAAGCAACACTAACGAGTGTCATTATAACTTCTTTAAGCAAAAACTATATAACACTTTTAAACTAAATTTTGAAGATATTTTCAGTTCAATATATCTATCATATAAATTAAAATTAAGCAAGCCTGACATACGTATATTTCAGCATATTATAGATAAAGAAAATATTACTCCAGAAGAAACTTTATTTATAGAGGACACAAAAGAAAATGTAGAAGTAGCACAAGAACTAAACATAGAAACATTATTAATAAAACGAAATAGTAATTTTTACGAATATTTATAACTCTTTTTTTTGGTTACACAAAATAAAATACTACTTTTGTGCCCACAAAAAGGTCGCATAGCTCAGCTGAATAGAGCAACAGCCTTCTAAGCTGTGGGTCGCAGGTTTGAGTCCTGCTGCGATCACAAAACCGCATTTATGTGCGGTTTTTTTTTAACAATAGGTATATAAAAACATAAAATTATGGCAGATACTTCAGATTTTAGAAACGGACTATGTTTTGAGTTCAACGGGAAATTAGTAACTATAGTTTCATTTCAACACGTAAAACCAGGTAAAGGACCAGCATTTGTACGTACAAAATTAAAAAATATTGAAACAGGTAAAATCTTAGAAAACACCTTTACATCGGGTGTAAAAATCAATCCAGTACGTATTGAACGCAGAGCCTATCAGTACTTATATAAAGACGATTTAGGTTACAACTTTATGAACAACGAAACTTTTGAACAAGTAAGCATAGAGGAAAAAATTATAGACGCTGCAGAATTAATGAAAGAAGGACAAGAGGTAGAAATAGTATTCCATGCCGACAAAGAACTACCTTTAATGGTTGAACTTCCTCCTTTTGTTGAAATGGAAATAACTTACACCGAACCAGGTGTAAAAGCCGACACTGCTACAAATACATTAAAACCAGCTACTATCGAAACTGGAAGTCAGATTATGGTTCCATTATTCATCAACCAAGGCGATGTTATTAAGGTTGATACAAGAACAAAATCATATGCAGAACGTGTGAAAAAATAAAAAAACAATACATTTTATTTATAAAAAGGGCTATTAAGCCCTTTTTTTATTTGTTTTTCTTATTTATTATGTTTTAATTTATATGTTGTAGCACATTTAAATAAAGTCCTTTTGTAAACGTCTCTATGATAGATAAGATTTTAAATATAAAGCGGTTAGAGTACAAATCAACCTTTGCAATTCAGGATTTCAAGAATGAACTAGATGCGATTTTTAGTCAAGGTGTATTCAACTTTAAATACAATTTATCAGGGAAATTTATTAACAATTATGAATTTAAAGTAACTGATAAATGGACAATAGGATTATATATCAGGAGTTTTGAAAATGCCTCTGCCTATTTGAAAGGAAAAATAACAGAGACAAGCAATGGGATAATTTTAAATGTTCTTGTGAGACCAAATTCCATATTCTCAATATTTGGGTTATTATTCCCAATTTTAGGTATTTTTATATTGTTTGAAATTGGATTTGGTATTACAACAGAAGATGTTAAAATAGTAGGTTTTATGTTTATCTTGGTTGGATTATTTTTTTTATTTATTAGGTATATTTCTTAGGAATAGACTAAGAAACAAGTTTGAACAGTATCTTAATTTAGAAAGAGTCGAATAATATAAAATGACTAAAAACTATATGCAATAATAATAATAGTAGTTGTATTGGGAACTCTTTGATATTTTTTTTAGTATTAAAATTTAAATCATCATATGATTGATACGTTTAAAGGGATAATATTTGGGCAGATTTGTTTTTTTTTAATTACTCCATAAATAAAAAATACAACTAATTGAAATGAAATATAAACGAGCTACAAAATAAGTGTATAAATAATGCGGGTAAAATTGTAACCCGAAAAAGTTTACCATTTTGTACTCACTTTTGCATTTATTTTCTATTTTTGGAAGTATAAAAAATAAAAGATGGCAAGTGCTATCAGCCGTGCAGATTTGAAAACTATTGCTTTCCAAATCCAGCACTATTCATAAACCATAACCGTTATATTATACATAAGGAAATATCTAAAAATAGTATATTTTAAGGCGTAAGAAAATTTAAAACCACAGTTTACTATTGTAAATGAGAACTTAACGAAGCTGTCTCACAAATACCTAAAAAAAATAAAAAATTATATTTTTAATTTTAAAATTTTTAAACAACGCCGAAATTTGCATTTTTAGAGGTTACCATAAATAAAACACATAAATGACAAAGAAATCATCATCATCAAAACGTTTAGAATTAAGTAATTTTAAACTAAACACTATATTATCGATAACACAAAGTATAAATAATAATTTACCTGTTGATAAGCTATTAGCTCAATTTGAAAAAATACTAAAAGTAGATTTAAACATTGGCAAATTAGTTGTGTTCAGTTATCATTACGAATGGAAATGTATATTGCAATCAAGCGTATCAAACAAAACAATAAACAATATTGATGTTGATAAAATACTAATACCCTACACTACCATAACCAACGTATTTGCTACAGAATACGACGAACTAAACATATTTGATTTTATAATACCCGTATTCAACCACGACAAAGCAATCGCCTATGTGCTAATTGGCGACATTGATGAGGAACAGGAAGGTATCAGCCCAGCTATAAGGCACTTAAACTTTATACAAACACTTACAAATATTATAATTGTAGCTATTGAAAATAAATATCTTTTTGAAGAAAATTTAAAACAAGAAGCTCTAAAAAAAGAGTTAGAATTGGCATCAAAAATGCAAAGTATGCTAATTCCTGACCAATCGATACTACCAAATAGCGATGAACTAAAATTAGCCGTATATTATCTACCACACTCCGAGGTGGGTGGCGATTACTATGATATATTCAATATAAGTGATAACGAATGTGGTTTTTGCATAGCTGACGTATCGGGCAAAGGAATGGCTGCTGCATTACTTATGTCAAACTTCCAAGCTAACATACGAGCCCTATTTAACACAAACCACTCATTAACCGAAATTGTTACGAACCTAAACCAAGTAGTTAATGAAAGTATGAAAGGCGAGAAATTTATAACCTTATTTGTTGCCAAATATAATGAGAAAACAAAGCAATTAAACTACATTAATGCCGGTCATAACAGACCAATATTATTTGACAAGAACACAAAAACAATATCTCATTTAACTGATGGCTGTGTAGGAATTGGTATGTTAGAAGAAATGCCTATTATAAATGAAGGTACTATAAATATATCAAAAGGCAGTAAATTAATTTGTTATACTGATGGAGTTGAGGAATTAGAAAACGAGCAAGACGAACCTTTTGATATGGAAATTATAAATAATTTAATACAACAGAAGTTAGATATAAAAGATATTATAAAAAATATTGTAGATGCTCTGAATACTCACAAAGGAACAAAAAACTTTTTTGACGATGTATCTATTATGGGAGCGGAATTTTAATCCGCACCCTTATACAATTATAACTTAAACCGCTTGTTCTACATTAAGTACAAAAGCACGTATGCCAACATCGGTATTGATATCATCTAACTTTTTTACTCCTTCTAAAATATCATTTACCTTTTCTTCTGGAACTATTGTCATTACCGAAGAATTCATTTCTGGCCATGTATGGGTTCCCATTCTTGGTTCGCCAGTATTAGTTCCCCTACCCTTTACATTTTCCCACATAGTATATCCTCGTATACCTAAATGGTCTAACAAATACTCTACTCGTTCGGTATGTGCTTGATTAAATATTATAAATACTGCTTTCATTGTTTCTAATTATATAAATAGTACTAAGTATTGAGTTTTTTGAGTGTTTTGGTGCTTTTCTCAAATTACAAATCTAAAAACTTAAAATTACTACGTACCTTATCATTCTTCTTCCTCTCCCCAGTACGCCCTAACATTCCATACATTACTGGTACAATTATCATTGTTATTATAGTTGAAAAAATCAGTCCGCCGATAACAGCAACACCCATTGGTTGCCATATTTCAGAACCTTCGCCTGTGCTTAATGCCATTGGTAACATACCTAAAATAGTTGTAAAGGCAGTCATCAAAACAGGACGTAAACGAGATTTTCCACTTCGTATAATAGCCTCATCTAAAGGAATATTACGGTCTCGCATCAAGTTAATGTAATCCACCAATACAATACCGTTTTTCACCACAATACCAATCAGCAATATCGCTCCAAGTGCCGATATTAAACCAAGCGTTTTGCCTGTAATAAGCAAGGCAAAGATAACACCTGAAAACGCAAACGGTATCGAAAACATTATGATAAAAGGCATTTTAAACGACTCAAATTGCGATGCCATAACAATAAATACCAGAATCAGACTTATCAGCAATAGCAGACCTAAGTCAGCAAAGGACTCTTGCTGTTCCTCGTATGATCCACCTACATTTACAATCACTTCTGGCGGAATTTCCACCGTAGCAATCTCTTTTTTAATCCTTTCAGCTAGCGTTCCTAGTGGCACTTTTGAGGCTTTTGCCTTTACAGTTACCAAACGCTCTTTTCGTTTATGCTGAATGTTTGGCGGACTCCAATATTCCACCACATTACCTATTTCTGCAAGTTTAATTTTCTGCCCTCTTGGGGTCATTATTGTTATGTTACGCACATCGTCAATGCTTTTGCGGTATTTCTCCTCAAAACGCACGATAATATCGTATTCCTCGCCGTCCTCCTTATATTTTGAGGCGGTCATACCCTTTATTCTATTACGAATAAACATTGAAACACTTGCAGTATTAAGTCCGTGCAATGCTAATTTTTCTTTGTCAAGAATAATCTGCAATTCAGGTTTATCTCGCTTTCGGCTAATAGTAACGTCTGCCGCTCCTTTTATCGGAACAATTTTTTTCTTGATAAGAGCCGCTAATTCATTTGTTTGGTCAAAATCGTAACCAAAAATATCAACCTCTACCGAATTGTCACCACCAAAACCACCGCCTGTTGTTTTTATGCTCGAGCTAATTATCTCAGGAAACTGCTTAAAGCGTTCACGCAAATCATCAGCAATATCCCACACGCTCCTGTCCCTTTCGCTCACCTCCTTCAAGCGGACATTCATATTAATAATATGCGTTCCTGTTTCGTTGAACAGCGTTGTAAAACCACCGTCCTCCTCAATTCCTGCCGAAGTGGAAATCAGCCTTTTTTCTGGACAGTAATCTTCAAGTAATTGTTCAATTTTCTGAACAGTTTTGTAGGTTTCATCAACCTTTGTTCCTGTTTGCAGTTCTACGTGAATGTTTAGCCTACTTTCGTCAGATTCTGGCAAAAAGTCCGTTCCTAAGAATTTTACTAAAAACAACGAAAATACAAATATCAGTAAAGATGCAATTAAAACTAGTCCTTTGTGTTTCAGCGTCCACGACAACGTTTTTTCATAAAAATCCTCAATCTTATGTAAAAATTTATCAATCGTTTTATCGTATAAATTTACGGATTTTTGCTTTTCCTCAGTCTTTAATTTTAATAATTTAGATGCCAACATCGGCGTAAGCGAAATCGCTACAAGCGTTGATGTTACTACGGTTATCGAAACAATCCAACCCAACTGTTTAAACATTACGCCAGTCATACCTGACACCAAAGTTAGTGGCATAAATACCGCCACAATTACCAAAGTTGTGATGATTACCGACAACCAAACCTCGTTGGTGGCGTAAATTGCTGCCTCACGTGGCGAACTGCCTCGTTCAATGTGTTTTGTGATGTTTTCAAGCACCACAATAGCATCGTCCACAACCATACCAATTGCAATTGAAATCGCCGAAAGCGATATTACATTGATGGAGTTGCCTGTAACAAACAGATACACAAACGATGCGATAAGCGATATTGGTATCGTTAGCACGATAATTAAAGTTGCACGCCATCTGCCTAAGAAAAACAGCACGACCAAAACCACAAAAAACAACGCCCACATTATGGTTTTTGATAAATTGTTAATTGATTGCTTAATAAACTTCGATGAATCAAAAATCATCTGAATTTTAACATCTGGAGGCAATGTTTGGGTAAGTTTTGCCATTTCATTTTTCACATCACGAGCCACTTTTACGGTATTTGCCCCTGATTGTTTCATTACAACCAAACGTACGCCCTGCTTACCATTGATAGTTTCTTTTATGTTCTTGTCTTTAAGCCTATCCTCAACCTTTGCTATATCTTTCAGATAAATTATTTTTCCGTTAAAATTGCCAATTACCAAATTCTCCAACTGCCTACTTTCCTTAAATTCACCCTGCACACGAATTAAGTAATCGTTTTGCCCCATTTTAATGTTTCCCGAGGGCATATTTATATTTTCTTTTGAGATAACACCACCAATTTGCTCGATGGTAAGATTGTAAGCATCAAGTTTTTGTGGGTCAATATCAATATAAACCACACGAGAAGGAACAGCAGCAATACCAATCGTTCCTATTCCGTCAATTCGGTTTAGCGGATTTACTATTTTTTTATCTAAAATGGACTCAATACCAGAGTAACTTTCCTCTGCTGTAATAGCAAAATAAAGTATTGGGAACATATTCGTGTTAAACTTAAAAATCATTGGTCTGTCGACGCCTTCGGGCAGATTGTCAATCATTCTGTCGATTACGTCCCTAATATTATTGGTAGCCTCGTCGAGGTTTGCTCCCCACTGAAATTCCAATGTTATAATACTGACATTGTCCTGCGATTCCGATTTTAATTCCTTTAATTCATCAACCGAACTCAAAGCATTCTCCAACGTTTTGGTTATGTTATTTTCAACGTCTAAGGCATTGGCTCCTAAGTACGGAGTCATTACCGATATAAACGGAGGGTTTATTTCAGGATATAAGTCGATTGGCAATTTGCTTAATGAATATCCTCCTATAATTACAAGGGCAAGGAATATCATCATTGTTGTAATCGGCTTATTTACAGCTTTTTTATATATGCTCATTTTTTAATTAAGAATTAAGAATGAAAAATTAAGAATGAATGCATTGTCAAATTATCATATTAACAAATTAATTCATTACCACATTAAGTTTGTCTCCGTCAAAAAGTTTGGCTTGTCCTGTTATTATAACTTGGTCGCCTTGGTGTAATTCGTCTGACAATACTTCAACTTTTTCGTTGTAACGATTGCCAATTTTTACATTTATTCGTTTGGCTATACCATCTTTATTTACAAATAAATATCGGTCGTTTGAGCCTTGCATTTTTAAGATTGCATAATCGGGCAACATCAATGCTTTTGTTTCCTTTACGTTTACATTTGCCTTAACAAACATTCCGGGGCGTAACAAATCTTTTGTGTTATTTATTATAAACTCAACATTAAAAGTACGACTCATTGGGTCGATAGTCGGATAAATATTTGACACTTTCGCCTCAAAATTTTGGTTTGGGAAAATATCAGAATGTATCTCTGCCTGTGTTTTTTTGCTGATTAGCGGATAGTAAGCCTCCGACACAGCAATTAATATTTTTAACTTACTGATTTGCGACAAAGTAACAACTGCAGCTTTGCCAGTTAGCGGATTAGGTGCTCCTGAAAACATCTCGCCATTTTCGTAATATTTTCCGCTAATTACACCGCTAAATGGGGCTTTTATTAAGGTGTTTTTTTCTAAAAATTCCACATTGTTTTTTGCTACATCATACTGTGCTTTTATTTGGTCGTACTTTTGTGGAGCAATGCTGTTTGTCTTTTTCAATTCTTCAAAACGTTTCATATCAGCGGATAAACTGTTTAACTGAACCTTAGCTTGTTGTAGCTTTGTATTGTCCATTTCAACAAGCAACTCGCCTTTTTTTACTTTATCGCTAATTTCAACATTTATTTTATTGATTTTACCGGGTGTAGCTGGCGATAAGTGAACCTCTTTAAAAGCCATAAGCGTTCCAGTGTAATCAATTGTTTTATTGACTTTTACATAATCCAGAGTTAGGACTTTAACCACTTTTGCCTCTTCAGGTTTATCCGCTTTTTTGTCCTTTTTGCTTTGGTCTTTTGTTTGACACGATGCTAATATTAGTAGGCTTAATGCGATGTTTAAAATATTTTTCATTTACTAATGTATTAATTTGCTAATTTGAAAATGTATTAATTAGTTGGGACAATTGTAAACTGTTGTGTTTCTAAACTTTGTTGTAACTTTCTTTTCAGACCTCAAAGGTTTTTGAAACCTTTGAGGTCTTTTTGTAAAATACTACAATTTATTATTTACGTTTTCCTTATCCAATTTAACTTTTAACTCTTAATTTTTAACTTTTAATTCTTAATTCTCTTATAAAGTTTTTTTAATTGTGTTTTCGCTGATAATAACTTCATAGTAGCCGAAATTAAATCGGTTTCAGCTTTAACGTAATTATTGTCCGCATTTATTAGGTCTAAACCTGATAGCAATCCTTGTTCGTACTTTTTCTTTAAATTATCATATACTTTGCGTGAAATTTCAACATTACGCTTTTGATTTTCGTAAGTTTCAAAAGCATTTTTATAGTTAAATTTCAATTGTTTTTCTTGTATAGTAAGCTGTTCGTTTACAAATTCTTGTGTGTTTTTTGCCTTTTCAAAATCTATTTTAGCCTGATTGATTTTTGCACTTCTATTAAACCCTGCAAAAATAGGAATATTCAACTTTAAACCGACTACATTTTTAGGCGACATATCAAAATCGGGCTTTAATATTTTATGATTATAATTGTAAAAAGCCGCCAAAGTAGGCAGTACCGATGCTCTTTGCAGATTAACCATCTTTTTGCTAATTTCAGCTTGTTGATTTACGAGTTGCATTTCCACAGTGTTTTGAACGTTAAACTCGGTATTTAGAGTGTTTTGCAAATCATCAGCACTTATTAACTCGTCAAGTTTAGTGGTTAGTTTTAACTTAGCAGTAGGGTCTGTTCCTAGTTGCAAACGCAACATATTATTTGCCATTTCCAACTGTCGCTCTAAACTTTTTACTGCATTAAACAGAGTATTTAACTGCACTTCAAGTTGGTCTAAATCCGTCTGCTCCATTATTCCTACTTTTACCAAAGGGCGAGTCTTTTCCAACAAACTTTTAAGATTTTTTGTATTGGTATTCATTCGTTCCAATAATGCCTCCGAAATTAAAACAAGATGATAAGTTTCACTCGTTTGCGATACAATATCCAATTCCGATTTTTCTCTGTTAGTTTCGGTAAGTTTTTTTGCTAACTTGGCAGTTTGTAATCCTACCCAATACTGTCCGCTGAAAATCAGTTGAGTTACATTTAAACTAAAATTGCTTTGTGGCTTAAATTTAATCTTTTGCTCAGGCATATTTTCACTAAACTTAAACGACATTTCTGCTCCCAAAAAATTACTGTAATCGGCATTAGCATTTATCTGTGGCAGACCGCCTGATATTGCCTCACGTAATACCATTTGTGATTTTCGCACATCTAAACTTGCATTTTTCATCATCTTATTATTCTCAATGGCATATTTACAAGCATCACTAATGCTAATATTCATAATACTATCTTGCGAGAACAAAGCTGATATTGAAACTATTACAAGAAAAATTAAACTAAATATTTTTTTTATCATACTGCAATATATAAAGATTTATTGAACGAATAAATCGGAATTTTTAAATATAAATATTTGCTAATCAATATTTATACCATACTTATAATAAGCATATGTTTTTATACAGAATAGAACATTTATTAATTAATATTGTTGCTAATATATTATTATTTATAGGATAAAAACTTTAAAGGAATGGATTTGACATTTTCTCATTACCTATAGTTGTTTGAGCCCCATGACCCGGAAAAACTTGGGTATCGTCTGGCAATATAAATAATTTTTCTTTTATTGAAGATATTAAACTCTCATGGTCGCCCATAGGCAAATCGGTTCTCCCTATACTTCGATTAAACAAAGAATCCCCCGAAAATAAAATACCTTGTTTTTCATTATAGAATGCGACACCTCCCGGCGAATGCCCCGGTAAATGAATGACCTTTAATTCGGTATTTCCAAATTTAAAAATATCTCCATCATTTAACAAAATATCAGGTTTTGGAGCAGGTTCACTTACTGGCATTCCATAATTTTTTGAATGTTCCATAAAATTATTTATCCAGAATAAATCATCTGCATGAGACGCCATTTTTACATTGTATTTATCAACAAAATGTTTTGCTCCAAAAATATGGTCTAAATGGTTATGGGTATTTAACAGGTATTCTAATTTGAAGTTATTTTCTGCAATAAAATTGTCCAACACCTTAGTCTCTTCAGGAAACAAATTACCAGCATCAATAATTACACAAGTGTTTGTTTCGTCAAAAAGAACATAAGTATTTTCTTGAAACGGATTGAATATGAATATTTTAAATTGCATCTTTATCTATTTTATATTTTTAACCCTTACCCTATCTTACATCTTGTATCCACATCACTTCTTTAACATTTGAGGATTTTTATTTACAAAATCTTTCCACGAGTTATATTTTGTATCCTTACCTCCGTCGATAGGCTTATTATAACAATGACAAACCGCTACTGCTAAACCATCTGTTGCGTCTAAGTTTTTTGGTATTTCTTTAAAATTAAGCATACTCTTTAGCAAATTAGCAACTTGTTCTTTTGAGGCACTTCCGCTACCTGTAATTGCCATTTTTATTTTTCGCGGAGCATACTCAAAAACAGGTATCTCGCGAGATAAAGCCGCAGCAATAGCAACACCTTGGGCTCTACCCAACTTCAGCATTGACTGTACATTTTTACCATAAAAAGGAGCTTCAATAGCTAACTCATCAGGTTTAAAGGATTCAATTAATCCAAGTGTTCGCTCAAAAATCATCTTTAATTTAAGATAATGTCCATCAATCTTCTGCAAGTTAATAACTCCCATATTTATCATTTCAGGTTTGTTATTTACCTTGCGAATAACACCATATCCCATTAGTATGGTTCCAGGGTCTATTCCTAATATAATTGTTTCGGACATTGCTTTAACTAAAAATTACAAGTAAAAAAGTAAGAATAATACAAATAATAAACTGCTCATAAACAAATAATTATTCATAATGTCCCATTGCTGAAAGAACATATACGGTAACAATATTTTCCTCTACTTTATAAATCATTCTATCTTTCTTATTTATATGCCTCGACCAATAACCTGAAAGCTCATATTTTAATGGTTCAGGATTACCTTTACCTGTATAAGGATTATTCTCTAAATCTTGTATAATTTCTTTAATATTGTTTATAGATGTTTTATTACCAGACAATTTATGAGCTTTTATATCCTTTTGTGCCTGTTTTTTGATTATAACCCTAAATCGTCCCATAATGTTTCTGCTGTTACACACACTCCTTCTTCGGTTTCAGCTTTTTTTATTTTTTTTACAAATTCTTCATTATAAATAGTTTTGTTATCTGTTCTATTAACAATTTCTATCTCTTTATTTTCTTTTGCAAAGAATTCAATAAAACTTAGCAAAGTTTTACCAACCTTAGTCCCTACATTTATTTTTACTGTAAGTTCCATATCTTTTGTGTGTTTAATTTATAACTGAAAAACCTGTAAATTTCTGTAAACATTCTGGTATAACAATACCATCTGGTGTTTGATTGTTTTCCAAGATAGTTGCCAAGATACGAGGTAAAGCCAAAGCACTACCATTTAAAGTATGGGCAATTTGTGGTTTCTTTTGTCCATCTTGTTTAAAACGTAACTTTAATCGGTTAGCCTGATAACTTTCAAAATTTGAAACAGAACTAACCTCTAACCAACGCTTTTGAGCTGCTGAAAACACCTCAAAATCAAATGTTAATGCCGATGTAAAACTCAAATCGCCACCACATAAACGTAAAATGCGATAAGGTAAACCTAATTTCTCAACTAAACTTTCAACGTGCTTAACCATACTATCAAGCATTGCGTACGATTTTTCAGGGTGCTCAATGGCTACAATTTCTACTTTGTCAAACTGATGCAAACGATTTAAGCCTCTTACATCTTTTCCGTACGAACCAGCCTCACGCCTAAAACAAGCTGTATAGGCTGTATTTTTTATTGGTAATTGCTTTCCATCAAGCACTACATCACGATAAATATTTGTAACTGGAACTTCTGCAGTTGGTATCAAATACAAATCATCAGCAGTTACATGGTACATCTGCCCCTCTTTATCGGGCAACTGACCTGTTCCAAATCCAGACGCCTCATTTACTACAAGCGGTGGCATAACCTCAGTAAATCCTGCTTTTTCATTTTCCTCTAAAAAGAAATTGATTAAGGCTCGTTGTAACTTAGCTCCTTTCCCTTTATAAACAGGAAAACCTGCTCCTGTTATTTTTACACCTAATTCAAAATCAATAATATCGTATTTTTTTGCCAAATCCCAGTGTGGCAAAGCCTCATCGTTTAGGCTTGGCATATCGTCATTACATTCCTTTATTATTTCATTATCCTCTTCTCCCTTACCTGTTTTTACACTTTCATGAGGAATATTAGGCACTTGTACAAGCAAACTATCCAACTCATTCTCAGCATTATGTAATTTCTCACCAAGTTCTTTTATTGATTCTTTTAATTGCACACTTTTTTCTTTTGCTTCATTAGCCTCATCTGCTTTGCCCGATTTAAATAACATACCAATTTCTTTCGATAAATTATTTAACGATGCTTGTAAGCTATCTAATTCTTTTTGTGTGCTTTTACGTAAATTATTTTTTTCTATTATAGAATTAATTACTTCAGTAGCATCAAAATTTTTAATTTTTAGTTTTTCAATAACTAATTGTGGGTTTTCTTGAATGAAATTTAATGTAAGCATATTGTATTTTTTTGTATTTTATTATAAGTTGTAAGACCGATGTCAGGAATCAGAATATTGATTTAACTTATCATTTATCACCTTTTATTTCTAACTACCGACATTAGTCAATTAATATTGTCAAAAATAAAAAAATCTCCTAACAAAATAGCTTTTGCTTAGGAGATTTTCTATTAATATTTTATTAGGACTATGCGTTTGGTTCAATTGAAACGTAAGACCTATTATCTTTTTTCTTAGTGAACTTAACTGTTCCGTCAATTAAAGCGAAAAGTGTATGGTCTTTACCCATACCCACATTATTTCCGGGGTGGTGTTTTGTTCCTCGTTGGCGTACAATAATGTTTCCAGCTATTGCACTTTGTCCACCATATACTTTTACTCCTAATCGTTTACTTTCTGATTCGCGACCGTTACGCGAACTACCCATTCCTTTTTTATGTGCCATTTTGTTCTCTTTTTATATTAAACTAAGCTGTAATATTTTCAATTTGTATTTGTGTGAATTGCTGACGATGTCCGTTTTTCACTTTGTATCCTTTTCTTCTTTTCTTCTTGAAAACAATTACTTTATCTCCTTTTACATGAGCAAGTACTTTTGCAGATACTTTTGCTCCATCAACAACTGGCTGTCCTACTTTTACAGCTCCATCGTTATCTACTAACAATACTTTATCAAAATCAACTTTTGAATCTACATCAGCTTCCATTTTATTAACGTAAAGCTTTGCATCTTTTTCAACTTTTAATTGCTGTCCTGCTATTTCTACTATTGCGTACATCTTATATATTGTTTAAATATTCTTTTTTAGGACTGCAAAAGTAGGATATTTTATCTTAACTACAAATTTTTTAGACAATAAATTAAATATTATTTTCAACAAAAAATTAACTTTTTGATATTGTATTCATATAGCTTGTTATATCGAAAGCTATTTTTAATATTTTTTCTATGATATTTTCTTCATTATATATTGGTATAAATGTTTCAGACAACCAAATTTCTTTATCATCCACATCTATATTTACAATATTTCGTTTTATTCTACCGCCATTTACTTCTTCCCAAAATGCCTGATAATCAAATTCGTCATTATTATTTTGCTTCCATGTTTCGGATATATGCTGTCCCACCATTAATTCAGGTTCAACTTTAAGCAATGTAGCAAATGGGTTATTTATATAAATAACCTCTCCTTTGCTATCATACTCCATAACAAAAGCATTTTGCTTTAAGATATCAATAAATTCTTTAATATAAATTTCTTTTGACGAAACTAATTCCTCTAAATTCTTAACTTTATTTATATTATTAGAAATACTCATAAGACCAATTATCTTATCTTCCCAATCTTTAATTGGAATTTTTGACAGAGATACCCATTTTGTTGAACCGTCTTTAAGTTCCTTAGCTACCTCCTTATCTCTAAAGCCATTTTGTGTTTCTAATACATATTTGTCTTGCTCAAATTGTTTTTTTGCTACTTCGTCATCTAATAATTCAAAATCTGTTTTTCCTATAATATCTTCGTTATCTAACATTCCAAATTGCAACAATAACGATTTACTTGCATTTAAATATTTCCCCTCGTTATCTTTTACATATACTTGCTCTTCAATATTTTCCAACAAGCGGTTTAATACTACTTCTTGCTTCTTTAATAGATATTGCATTCTTTCATTTTCACTAACTTTCATCTGCAAGTTATCCTGAGTTGTTTGCATTTCCTCCAACCCTTGACGCAACTCCTCTTCTTGTGCCAACAGCTCCTCTTTTTGCAACTTACTATTTTCCAATAACTTATTAGTAGTTTCATTAATCTGCGTTGTTGATATTGACGATGCTATACTTTCTGCTAATAACTCAACAAATTCTATTTCGTGCTTTTCAAAAACTTTAAATGACGCCATTTCTAAAACACAGAAAACAATACCATTAAATATACAAGGTACTATTAGTATGCAGTTAGGATTTGCAGTACCTAAACCTGATGTTATATTATAATAATCGTCTGGCACTTCGGTTAGCAGAATAGTTTTTTGCTCATAAGCACATCGCCCTACAAGTCCCTCGCCCATTTTTACCGATTTCTCAATGTATTTATCGGTACCATAAGCAACGGCACTAATCAAATCGTATTTAACATTATCTTTATCCGTTTCCTCTTCTTCATTATTTAACGCAAATAATGCCATCTGATTCAAATCTAAATAATCAACTAAACTACTTGTAAATGTAAAACTTAAGGCTTTTAAGTTATTGTTGTTTTGTCGTAATATTTCACTAAATTTAGCAATACCCTCATTTGTCCAATTCTTTATATTACTTTCATTAATACGTTGTTGCTCTTCCTCCTCTTGTTTTTTCAGAATATCACGTATTCCTATCATAAATTTACCAAGCTCATCTTCTTGACTTTTTAAATCATATTGTGTGTCAAGATTCCCATTATTTACCTCTACAGCAAAACCACCAACCTGTTTCATGTAATCAATCAGGTTATTTACATGTGTTACTAATTGACTTAATTCAATGGTTCTATTATCGTTAATATTACTAACATCTTTTATTTTTCCTTGCGTAATTTTCCCTAACACGCTATTGGTATTAATTATAGATTTTGTAATATTTTTTGAGATAACAAGAACCACTACTATAAATACCAATATAAATATCAAGCTCAGAATTATCTGATAAACAAAATCTTTAGAACAATACATAAACGTTTTGCTTGGTACTGTTGTTACTATCGACATTGGTTTGTCGCAGTTAGCAAAATACACAGGTTCAAAATACGAATAATACACATTGGTATTTTTTTGTATCTCCATACTAAAGCTCTTTCCTTTAATTATACTATCAGAAACAGCTACTTTTAAACTTTCCATTGGAAAATTCTGCTCAAATGTTTTGCCTAAGGTTGTAGTATTTTTATGCCCGATAAATTCGCCATTATTATTAATAATTGTAATAAAACCATTTTTATATGTATTATTAATTTCAACAAAACTATTCAGAAATTCTAAATTGACTGTTATTCCTGCAAAACCTATTAACGTATTATTTGCTTTGTCAATTATAGGCGAGGCTACATTCATAAACATTTTATCGGCTATTTTATAAGGATTGGAGTACATTGGTGTTTTACTTTCTATTATACTCGCAAAACGTTTATGAAACATTAAAATATTTTTATCGTATTTTATTTTTGAATTATTTTTATTTACGTATGCCAAAACCCAACCTTGAGTACCCTGATCCGACATACCAAGCCTATTCTCATCTAATAATATCCATACGGAATTATTTTCTTTAAATTTCACTAACTGATTAAACATTACATCCTCAATTAATAAATTAGAATTGGTATCTGTACTATTAAATTTATTTGCAATACCACTAAGCATATCTACAAATTCAAATTTTTGACCAAATACTAATTCAAATTTATCGGCATTATTGTGAGAATTTTGTTCCAAATGTTCAACTAAACTATCTGTTTTTCTTCTATATTCATTAATATTTATATAAACAACGAATAAAATAAATAATACAAATAGTGGTACTACTATCTTTACAAGCAGGTTTGTTGTTAAACTATGTTTAGACTTCATATGTTAGTTTTTTTAGACTTTTTACTCCGAATGGAATATTTGTTTATTTGTTATTAGTGATATACAAAATTATTCCATAATAATTATATTGACATAGTCTGTAAAATTAGGTGTTGTTTTGTTTATTGTCAAATTTTTAAAGATAAATTTTATGATATAACAAAAAAAAACTGCCAGATACTTATCTGACAGTTTTTTTTAGGTCTTATAAAATAAGGTGAAAGGTTACTACTTTAGTAAAACATTATCTATCATTTTTGTAAACATTGCTTTAGTAGCTTCTGTTGTTGCTCCTATTCCACTAGACATCTGAGGTTTAGCTTTTTTAGGACAAAACAAAAAAGCAGGAATACTACGAATACCAAATACAGCTGCTAATTCTTGCTCTTCTTGCGTATCAACTTTATATATGTATATTTTACCTTTATACTCTTCTGCTAATTCGTCTAATATAGGTGCTGCCATTTTACACGGACGACACCAATCCGCATAAAAATCGATAATACAGGGCTTATCTCCTAAATAAATCCATTCTTTCGGATTCTTTTCATAATTTGCAACTTTCTCTAAAAACTGCTTTTTAGTTAAATGTATTACCTTACCTTCTTCTTCTTTTGCCGATGCACTTTCTTTATCATTTATAGCTTTTGCACTATAACCAAGCATTAATGTAAATATTAATGTTATGTTTAACAATTTCTTCATATCTGTTTTATTTTTATTTTTTTGTATTAATGATAACAAAAATAATGCCAATATATTAACATATATAAATACTTAAATATCATAAGAGTATTCTATATCCTCTAAGAACAAAGCTTTTGCTGGTACCGATAGTTTTGCTTTGCATCTATCTTTTGCTTCTATTATTTCACAAAATTCTTGTTCCGAAACTCGTCCTTTTCCAACATCTAACAATGTTCCCACAACACTACGTACCATATTACGAAGAAAACGATCGGCTACTATTGTAAATACAAGTTTATTATTTTCTAACAAACACCATTCGGCCTTATATATTTTACAATCATTTGTTTTTGTATCGGTATGCTTTTTACTAAAACTTGTAAAATCGGTATAATTAAATAATTGCTCTGCTGTTTTATTCATTTTATCTACATCAAGTGGATAAGTAATGTATAATGAATAATGATAATCAAATGGGTCTTTATTAAAAGATATATAATATTTATATGTGCGTTTAATAGCATCAAATCGGCTATGGTTGTCTTTTGCAACCTTTACTATTTTATGTATAGATATCTGATTTGATAAAAAAGAATTCAGCTTATATGCTAATTGCGAACAGTCAATATTATGATGTTTTGTATCAAAATGTGCTACAAATTTTCTGGCATGGACACCTGTATCTGTTCGCCCACAACCTATAACATTTACTTCGTCGTGAAGTAATAATGATATAGCCTTATTCAGTTCTCCTTGAACAGTTACCGAATTAGGTTGAATTTGCCAACCATGAAATGTTGAACCATTATAAGAAAGTATTATAAAATATCTACTAACATCATTATCCTGAATTGTTTCTACCATATTATCATTTAACATCTTAACGGCACTAAAACTCTGGACAAGGTATTGGTCGGAACTTCTTTTTTTGTTTTATATCAAATAGATATATAATAGATAGCTCATGAGCTCCCCCTGTTGATGTTATTAATCGTGATATTGTAAAATCATAGCTATAAGCAAAACTTATTTTTTTGTATTTATATCCTGCTAAGAATGCTATAGCATCTCTACGAGGATGTTTCTTTATAAATGGCAAGTCGCGATACCAAACACCTAAGGTTAGTGTATTATATGTCCAATATAAACCTAAGTCTAATTGGTCGGCTGCTCCTTGGTGCTTATAATTAGCAGCTGCTGTTAAATACTGTCGTTTTGTTCCTACTAATCGTTCTCTTTTTGCAAATTTATATCCTCCATACAGGGAGTACTTCATATCTAACCTACTAGTTTTATCGGTTAATGTTATATTGGGTTTAGCTAAGTGGTCAACAGATAATCCTACCCAAAAATTATGAACTAATAATAATGCTGATATACTAGCATCTGCGGCTCCTGCCTTATTAAAATCGGTAGGTATAATTGGAGATACTCCACCTCCGTCAGTATACATCTCACTAACAAAACGTAATTTATCGGTATCTAATGAACGTTGAGAGTAATAAAAACCCAAACCAGGGCGTAAATATATTTTTCTATCTATTTTTACATTATATGAATATACTATACCTACACTATTGGTTGAATATTGCATTGAACCTATTTGGTCACGCATAAAAAATACCCCCAAACCACTATTAAGTGCAGATAAATTATAATCTACTGCAAATTTTGTTGTATAGAATTTTCCACTTACAAGCTTTGGCCACTGATTTCTATAACTTAATGATGCTCTATAACCCTTTATAGCACCTGCAAATGAAGGCGACTGATAAACAGGATTAGAATAAAATTGTGTAAAATGCGGGTCTTGTGCCTTTACCTCAAATATTATTGCTGTAAATAGAAATAAACATATATATAATTTAAAACTTCTCATCTGCTATTATGTTTTGTTATTAAGTTGAATTTTATTATTCTCAACTTTTATTTTTTTGTTATTGTTTCGTGTAATATAAATTAAACTTTATGTTTATTTAATAATTAACATTACATCTCCAGCCTTTTTAAATGACTGACCATTTTCATATTCACCTTTTGCTTTCCAAAAATAGACATCTTGTTCTAATTTTCGTCCATTATTATTATAGCGTCCATTCCAACCAACATTTACATCATCTGAGTGGAATATCTGTTCACCCCAACGATTAAATATCCATAAATCATACTTACGAACCGCATAATATACTGGATGGAATACTATATTTTCTTTATCTGGAATATCATACGAACCATCTTCAGGACTATCCTGATTAGGCATAAATGCATTTGGATATTCAATACTTCCTGCACCACTAACTGTTACTGCCTGATACTGAACTAATGAATCGACACAACCATTAGCTGATGTAGCTATTAATGTTATATCAAATTCCCCTGGTTCTTTATATAAATAATTAGGACTTTCTAAATCCGATGTTCCGCCATCACCAAAACGCCATAAGTAAGATACTGCATCTGTTGTCAAATTAAATGTTTGTATCTGCTGATTTGGTAACATAACAAAATCTGGCGATATTTTAAAATTAACTGTTGGCAAAGGATATACTGTTACAACGGTGTATGCAAACCATGAACCTCCAGCTCCTGTTACTGTTAGTTTTGCATTATAAACACCTGCCTCTTGATATGTATATATTGGCTCTGGTACAGTTGATGTTCCTCCATCACCAAAGTCCCACTCAAAGGTATCGCTATATTTTTGATGTACATTAAATGTTACTGTTAATGGTACACAACCATCTCCCGGTGTTACTTTATCAATAGTTACTTCGGGTTTTGGTGCTAATATACGTACCTTATGTTCTATTTCGCCCGAACAATGTTTACTCTTAGCACTTAATTTAACATTGAATGCAAAATCGTTTTCCTTAGGCCCCCATGTTCCATAAGCGTAGTAAAACTTCTTATCTTTAGTGGTTGATGAATCATTATTTCCAAAGTCCCATAAATACTCCCAAGGACCTTCATTAGTTAAATTAGTATATAAAATAGAGTCGTTAGGGAATACCTGAACAGGGTCGGTCATATCAAAATCAACCTGAGGTTGCAGATAAACCCAAACGGTATCTTGTGTTGTATCCTTACAACCATAATTTGATTCTACATATAAACGCACAATATGTTTTTGGTCGTCAGTTGAGTCATTATGGAAAACATGATTTGGTGCTTTTAGCCCAGATGTATTTCCATCTCCAAAATCCCATTTGTAAAATTTAGCTGCCGCATTTGATTTATTATCAAATTGAGTAATTAACGGACTACATGCCTTATACTTATCCATTGAGAAATCAGCTACAGCTCTAGGGTATACAAATATAGGTACACTAAGCGTATCAGTACAACCATACTCTGTTTCTGCTATCAATGTTGGGTTATATTGTTTTACATCATCTCCTGTTGTAAGATTATCATATAATGGAGTTTCTACTGTTAATTCATCTCTATTGGCTGTATTACCATTATCAAAATCCCACATATATTTTAGATTCTTACCTATTGAATGATTCGATAATGATGCCTCAAATGGAGGACAATGTCTATCTATTGATGGCATAAAATCTGCTAATGGTTTAGGATTAACCCTAATTTTTTTACTAATACTATCAATACAACCATAACTTGTTGTTGTACGTAGGGTTGTTGTAAATATTACTGGGTCTTTATAACTAAAGTTTGAGAATGTATAACTAAAGTCAGATTCTACTTTACTACTACCATCTCCCAATGTCCAATAATATTTAGTCCCCTTATCAACTATTGATTTATCTTTAAACTTAACATTAAAAGGATGACAACCTTCTGTTGGCACGTCAAAGTCTGGGGTTGAACGAGGATATACTTCTAATTTACTAGAATGTTCTTTGCTACATCCGTGTACATTGGTAACTACTAATTTTATATTATAAACCTCATTTTCTAAAGGTAAAGTTACATCATTATTATGATAAACTCTTACCCCCGGTTGTTGCATTGTTCCTGTTTCACCATCGCCAAAGTCCCAAGCCCATGTTCCATCAGTTTGCGATGAATCAACTAATGATATTGAGAATGGATTACATCCTCCTACTATTGCATCGCCTTTACTTGCTGATTTTTTAGCATTCTTTTTAGCATTAGGTTTTGATAAACCAAATGATGCACGAACATGTGAATATACTAATATATCAGACTCAAATTCTTTTTCACAACCAGTATGCTCCTGCATTGCTACTAATTTAACTTTATATGTTTGGTCTGTTTTTTCTAAATGGCTAAATGTATGTGTCGGATTATCTAATAAATCATATTGACCATCGCCATAATCCCATTTATATTTTGCTAAACCTTTACTTTTATTTACAAAATTAACTGTTAAAGGCTCACAACCTTTATTATTATCTGCTTCAAATTTTGGTTTTAATCGTGGATATACATCAATAGTTTTAGTTTTAGTGCTACTACAACCTGTCTGCATATCTGATGCTTCTAATGTTATATTATAAGTTTTTACTTTATCATCTTCAGTATTATCGTATGTATATTTAAACGATGACTTATCAGAATACTCAACAGTATTACCATCTCCAAAATCCCATTTAAAATGATCTCCATTTAGCGCTGTTTTAGGATAACTAAATATAACAGGATAAGGAGTACATTGACCATCTTTTAAGAATGTAAAGTCGGCTACTACCTCCCTATACACTACTACTTCTCTATTTGTAGTAGCCATACAACCTAAAGAGTCGGTAGCTATTAATTGCGCCTTAAACTTTTTATTGTTAGCTGTATAATTTCTATAGGTATGCTCATGTAAATCTTTAGTTTCTGATGATAAATTACCATCTCCATATTTCCAGATATAATTTAATTTATATCCTGTTGATTTATTTTCAAATTTACTATCTAAAGGTGAACATCCAATATTATTATCTACAATATCAAAATCGGCAACTACTGGAGGATAAATAGTTATTTTTTTACTAACAGTACTTGAACAAACGCTATGATTTTTATCAGTAGCCTTTAAAGTTATTGTATATACATCTTTAGCATTTTTATTTGCATTGGTATGATAAAATGTTGGTTTTAAAGGTTCTTTACTTGTTGTAGTTTGTGTTTTACCATCAAATCCATAATCCCATTCAAATATACCTCCATTTAATGATGTGTTTTCTATTTTAACTACCATTGGCGAACATTCACTTTCTTTAAGATAAGTAAAATCTGCCTTAACCTCAGGCCATACTTCAACTTGTTTTGTTATACTATTTGAACAGCCTGCCTTATTAGTTATTATTAATGTAACATCACGTGTAATATCGGCATTACTCTTATTTGAATAAGTATGCTCTACATTTTGTGTCGTTAGGTTATCTGTTTCGCCATCACCAAAATCCCATTTTACTGACAAGTCAGACATTTTACCACCACTCGACTGATTAGAAAATACCACTTTATGAGGTGCACATCCCGCAGCATCATCAATGTTAAAACTTGGTATTAATTTAGGATATATAGTATATTTTTTCAGTATTTCATCGGTACACATATTATTTGATGCTGTTAATTTCACATCAACTTCTTTAACATCATTTAAAGCATCGTTTATAAATGTATGGGTAATACTACTTAAATCAGTTGTTTCAATTGGTGGTGTTCCATCTGTAAATTCCCATTTATATGATAAACCTCCTACCGATTGATTTTTTATTTCCATATCTTCAGGAGAACATATTATATATTTATCGGAAGTAAACTGAGCCACAACTGATGGGTATATCGATAATGTTTTAGTAAAAGTACTCTTACATCCATCAACATTTATAGTTAATGAAACAATAAATTCAGCAGCATCAGTACCGTTACCTGCATTAATAAATGCATGTTTCGGATTTTCCTCTATTGATGTTACGCCATCGCCAAAATCCCAATAATATTCGGCTGTTGCACCTTGTATTGCTTGGCTATTTCCTTTATAATACGATTGATTTGTAAAACTAATTTCCTCATTGCTACATACAAAATTCTTATCATTAGCAAACTTAGCAACTACTTCTGGACGAACAACTAATGTTTTAGAATAGTGAACATCACACTCTGTATGTCCATTAGTATTGGTTAGATTTATTACATGCTCAATATTAGCATTTGTTGCATTTGTATATTCTTTTATAAAAGTTTTGTCTGTAGGGTTAAACAGAACACCATCTTCAGTCCATACTGAAGCTTTAACATTTGCATTTAATGATGTATTATCTGTTATTTCAACCGTAAACGGAGAACAACCTATTGTATCTGGTAAAACAGAAAAATTTGCATCAATATAAGAAAATACTCTAACACTTACTGGTGGCGATACAGCTTCACAACCATACTTATTAGTTACTCTTAATTTAACTTTATATTTTTGGTCTTGATTTGTTTTATTCTCATATATTTTTAGTGCTGGATTAGCCTCTCCTGAACTTGTTCCATCGCCAAAATCCCAATAATAGTTATTAGCAATATCAGGAATAGTTTTTTGTGTAAACACCTGTTCTAATGGCTGACATCCTGATAATGGACCTACCGGATTAATTTGGGTTGTCATCTGAGGATATACTAATATGGTATCAGGTCCGTATTCATCAAAACATTTTGTTCCATCATCATTTAGTTTTGTTATTCGCAATTTAACAAACTGTTCTTGAGGCGTATTCGATGTATTAACAAAAGGCTGTGTTATAGTACTAAAGTTATCTGTTCTATCGGCAGGGCCTGTAAAATCACCAGTATTATTTATCCACCATTCATAGGTAACATCTCCATAAGTATTATTAGTAATATCAACATTTAAAGGAGAACAACCTTTTGCATTAGATATTGAGAAACGAGCTTGAGCTAAACCTGGAACAAAAACATCGTACGTTGTACTACTAGGACAAACACTATCTATATAATATAATGTTAATATTACTTTATAAATAGTATCTTTTTCGGTATTATTCCAAAATGTATGAGATATACTATCTGCAGAAAACTTTCGTTTAACACTTACATTACCTGTTCCATCACCCCAACTCCATACAGCATCAATAAAAGGACCCGATAACAATGTATCAACAGCAAATTTCTGAGTTATGCTTTGAGCACAACCTTTAGGGTCTCCTTTACCTATTTTTGCTTTTATTTCAGGGAAAACTATTATTGTATCTTGATGATAATCACTACAGTTACTTTGTACTGTTAATCCTACAATTATAGTATCGGTTTTTAATGTTTGATTCACGAACTTTCGCGCTGGAGGCATTTTCTCACTTGATGTTACTCCATCGCTATACTCCCAATAATAACGATAGTTACCTTCCTCACCACTACCTCCTGAGGTATTAAATAAAATTGCATCTACTGGAGAGCATTTTGTTGGTGTTACTATATCAAAATCTGATTTTATAGAATCTATCGTTACATACACTGTCATTGTAGTGTCGTCAAAACAAGCTCTATCAATTGTAACGTCGTACCTATGCATTCCAGCATGAGGGTAAATAACAGGTGTTGGCGTATGAATATTATTTATTGAACTATTATTTAACACAGTACCACTATTAGGGTAACAAGACCATAAGAAACTTGAACCTCCAGTTGCCATTAACACCACAGAATCACCCAGACAATGGTCTGCATCCATTGTTGTTTCTGTTTTTGTTGAGTTTGCCTTTCCTCTATTTGTATTATAATCGGAAAAATAGCCATAAAAACAATCAGCATCGCCCATTAATATACCTATATGGAACATATTTGTTTTATTCTTAACAAGTAAAGGTTTATTAATAGGTGCATTATAGCTAATAAAAGCTGCCGACCAATCAGCATTTGGTACAGGACTAAAATCTGATGCTTGAATAATTGTACTTGAACCATTTACCAAGAAGTCTCCTTCAGCTCCTTTTCGTACCAATACTATCATTTTAAATGGGTCAACATCCGACCTATTTATTACCGTTTGAAACGAACCAGTACAACGATAGTCGTCAATAGGTGGTATCAATGCTCCTCCTAACTGATAGCCCATTCCCGAAACATGAAAAACTGAAAAGCGTTTTTCTTTACTCTGACTATTTATATAAATAAAAGGATTATTCTCTAATTGATAAGGATATTGTTCTCCAGCAGTTAGTGTTTTTTTATATACACCATTTACATATATTTTAGTATTATCCTCTGTTGCTAATATATAGGCAGTTTCGGCTCCATCAACACCTGCATTACTAGAACGCCCCCTAATTACAACATACTGAGACCCTAACAAACTATTAGGAACTAATTGGTCTGCTACAAAATCGACACTACCACCTCCACTTGGTGCTCTATACAAAATCAAATCGTCTGTACTTTCAACAACTATTGGTTTATCTGATTTTACAAACGACCCCTCTAATCTAAATTCAGGACCTTGTCCTATATGTCTAGCATTAGATACATCAGAAGGAACAACCATAAATATTTGCCCTTTATTTAATGTTCGTGTAATCTTTTGACCTGCATTAATTATTCCCGTTCCATATACCCAAACCTTTTTAGTAGGGGTTACTTCTATTGAGGTATTATCTTCAGTAGCTAATATTTGTATTGCAGAATAAATATCTACTTTTGAATAATCTCCTGAATTATGATTTTTAAATTGTGTTTGGAAAGGAACATTAAACTCATAACCTTTTGCATTTCTACCCTTTAATGATATAATTTCTCTATTATAGAATGCTCCTATCTCTAAATAACATGTTATTTGCGATGTTGATTTGATCAAGACCCCCTTATTAGAAATATTGTTAGGAACAATAATATTTTCTAATTTATCTAAATCAGTACACCAATTTTGTGATTTTTTACATTCAACTCGCGCGTTAGCATAATCAGGAGAAGTATTTGGATTTACTGCATTACAATAATTATCATGACTACTTAAAGTTGCATCAGCTCTCCAAAACTGATAACTATAAGTTGTATTTGCTGGAATATCAAAAACCAAAGTATCAAATGTTGGGTCTGCTGGTAAAAACATTTTCACTGTTGAGGGCAAATCAAAAGTAGTAAATCGAAAAATAACTGGAGCTCCTTTCCTAGATACATGTGGTGATGCACTATGGTGTACATTATTTATTTCAGGCACAACCGCCCAAAACTCGTTATCTACTTGTGCTTGTACTTGTGTACAGAAACCACTTAACAATAAAATAAGTAGGATATATAGTGAGGTATAAGAGCTTTTCCTTTTCATAACAGATATTAAATGTAATTAATAAAATTATTTAGAACCTAGTTCTAAATAGCAGATTGCTAAAAAATTGTTTTTACCTACAAATATAATATATTTAAACCACATTCCTTATATTAAGGATGCATTTTTTTAATTTTTATATTAATAATAGTTAAATTTAAATGCAAAATACATAAAATAAAAATCTTGCTAAAAATACAATTCATTGATAAATAAAGATTTTTTTTTTGATAAATAGCATAAAAAAAGTTATGATTTATTAGTTTTTATATTTTACCGTATTGCAACTTAAATACTTTTAAGTAATTTTGTAAGCAACAAAAACACATAAAATATGTACACTTACGAACAGATTATCTCCGACATGCATAACAAAATATACAAGCCTATTTATTTTTTAATGGGTGAGGAAGGTTATTTTATCGATTCAATAACAAACACACTAGAAAAGAGCATACTAAGTGATACTGAAAAAGATTTTAACCAGACTATTTTGTATGGTAGAGATACTGATTTAGGAACCGTTATAAACACAGCCAAACGGTTTCCTATGGGAGCGAACTACAATGTTGTTATTGTTAAAGAAGCACAAGAGATTAAAGGTTTAGAAGGAGCGCCTGCGGGAAGTAAAGACCCATTTTTATCTTACGCTGAAAACCCTGTAAAATCAACAATATTAATAATAAACCTTAGGAACAAAAAACTAGATAAACGCAAAAAAATATACAAAACGTTAGACAATAACGGATGTTTATTTTTATCGGATAAGATATACGAAAATAAAGTAGGCACTTGGGTTACTAAATACTTAAAAGATAAAGGCTATAAAATTGAGCCTAAAGCAGCGGAGCTAATAGCTAGTCAATTAGGCAATAACCTTAGCAAGGTTACTAACGAGGTGGACAAATTACTAATAACACACGACCAGAATAAACCCATAACAACTCACGAAATTGAGGAAAATATAGGCATCAGTAAGGAATTTAATGTGTTTGAACTACAAGATGCCATAGGCAAACGCGACAAAAACAGAGCTTTATTAATTGCTACAAACATGGCAAAAAATCCGAAGACAAAGAGCTTAATGCCTATTTTAGCAAATCTGTATAGTTATTTTGCCAAGATATTAACCATACACTATACTGACAATAAATCACCACAAGCATTGGCTACTACATTAGGTGTACATCCGTTTTTTGTTAAGGAGTACATTCATGCCTCAAATAATTTTACCAAAGGGCAAGTAATTAAAATATTCCATCATCTACGCAATTACGATGCTATATCAAAAGGTATAAATTCAGCAACTGTGCAGGAAGAAGAATTACTTAAAGAATTAACCTACGCTATAATTACCACATAAAACAGACTAATAATGAACGGATTAAATATTTGCAAAGCATCTGCTGGTTCTGGTAAAACCTTTAAACTTACTGAAGAATATTTAAAAATCATCTTTGAGCAAAAAGGTAAATTTAGCAACATTTTAGCCGTTACATTTACAAATAAAGCTACAGCCGAAATGCAAGACCGCATACTTAAGGAGCTTTACTTATTAAGTAGCAATAAAGAATCGGCACATTTAGAAACGCTATGCAAACACCTAAACATTAGCCAACAAAAAGTTAGAGAATATGCCCAAATATATTTAAAACAAATTCTACATAATTATTCATTCTTTAACATTAGCACTATCGACAGTTTTTTTCAAAAGATACTAAAAGCATTTGTGCGTGAAATAGGCATAAATACAGGCTTTAATATTGAACTGAGCAACAATATAGTTATTGAAAAAGCAGTAGAACAGTTATTAAGCGAATTACAAAACAACAAAAACATTTTACAATTATTAGAGAGTTTTGCTTTTGATAAGATGCAAAAAGCATCATCGTGGGACATACACAAAGATTTAATAAGTTTTTCACAGACATGCTTTAACGAAGTTTTTTTATCTTTAAACGATAATTACATTCATAATCTGACATTTAAGAATTTTAACACATTAAACAGCGAACTAAATAATATAACCTCAAACTTTATAAAACAAGTTCGCCAATTCGGAAATGATTTTTGCAATAAATTAAAAGAACACAACCTTAGCATCGACGATTTTTCTTATAAAAAAAGTGGAGTAGCTGGATATTTTAACAAAATACAAAACTCAACAATAAAGGACTTTGCTCCCTATGGGAAACGAGTTCTTGACGCAGCTAATTCAGAGGACAGTATAAAAGGTTGGACGTCAAACACTGCAAACAATAAATTTGACATACAAGCATGTGTAAACTCTGGATTACAACAAATTACAAAGGACTATATAAAATTTATAGACGAAAATAAAGAGTTATTTTATACAGCCATTGTTACAAAAGATAATTTAATATCATTTGCTGTTTTTACCGAAATATACAAACATATTCTACAATACTGCAACGATAATAATTTATTTCTACTGTCGATGACCTCTCCCCTACTTAGCAAAATGATAAACGAACAAGACGCTCCGTTTATTTACGAAAAAACGGGAACATTCATACATCATTTTATGATTGACGAATTTCAGGATACATCGGAAATACAATGGAAAAACTTTAGTCCGTTAGTAACCAACAGCATTGCCCAAGGCGACAAAACACTTATTGTTGGCGATGTTAAACAAGCTATCTATCGTTGGAGAAATGGAAATTGGGATTTATTATCAAACAAAATACAACAACAATTTAAAAACTTTAAACCAACCGAGCAAAATTTAGAATACAACTGGCGAAGTTTAAAAAATATCATTACATTTAATAACGCGTTTTTCGATATTAGTAGCAAAACAATACAACAATATAATGCTGAATATCTACAAGGAAATGAATGTATAAAACAACCATCGCTTAATATTGAAAAGATATACGATAACAGCTCACAAAATATACCTAACAAAACAACAGATACTGAGGGTTACATAAAACTTCATTTTATTGAAAAAGAAAAAGGCGAATTAAAAGAAGAAACTACTCAAAAAAGATTAAATTTCTTACACAATGTTATTCTACAACTTGCCGACTCTGGCTATAAAGCAAAAGATATTGCCATATTAATACGCAAAAAAGACGAAGGGCAAAAGGTTGCCGAACATTTAATAAAACTTAGCAAGGAGAACCCTGAAAATGCCGATTTATACAATTTTGTTTCCGACGAAAGTTTAAACTTAAATTCATCGGAATTTGTTAACCTTATTGTACTACTAATTAAATGGTTGCATCAGCCTAACAACTCTATGTTAAAAGCTCAGATAATACAACTTTATAGTTCATTATGCTATGATATTCCCACATCAATACAACAACTAAACACCATCGACTTAACCAATGACGAACAATTTTTCGCAAGCCTTCCTACTGAATTTGGTAAACAATCAAAACTTTTAAAACAATATACTATTCCTAATATTACACAAGAACTGATAAAGATATTCTTTATTGAAAACGAAAAACTACAAAACAAATTCAACAACCACATAGCATTTATACAAACTTTTCAGGATTTAGTGCTAAGTTACACGCAAAAAAATGGCAATAACATTGAGGAATTTACCCTATGGTGGGAAACCGAAGGACAATCAAAAAGCATAAATATATCGGACGAGCAAGATGCAATACGTATTATGACCATACACAAATCGAAGGGTTTAGAATTTAAAGTGGTAATAATGCCTTTTGCCGATTGGGATATCAGTAATAGTAAAAACAAACCTATTATATGGTGTAATACCAATGATAATAAACCTTTTAACAATTTCTCGATATTTCCGATAACATATTCAGAAGCATTATCCGAAACAATATTTAAAAATGATTATTACCAAGAATATTTGAAACAAATAATTGACAACATCAATCTGCTGTACGTAGGTTTTACAAGAGCAAGAAATGCTTTATTTATATTTAGCAAACACTCCGTACCCGACAAGACACCAAAAATAAGTAACACCGCTCAAATAATAAGCCTAACAGCACCAAACATAAATGGTGCAACTACAAACGAAGATGAAAACATATACGAATGGGGTACTTTGCCTAAGATTGAGGCATCAAAAACTACTGAATTAAATCATCAGCTATTAAATTACAAACTATCCAAACCCAACAAGCAATTAAAAATTAAAATGGAGGGTAAAGATATTATCAATAGCGAAGAAGAAAACTCACAAATAATAAACGGAAAAATATATCATAAGATATTTGAATACATAACAACAACTAAAAGCATTGATAACGCCGTAAGTAAAGTTATTCAAATGGGGCTTATTGATACTGGCGAATGCCAAAATATAATAAATCAAATTACCGAATACATAAACAACACCAATGTAAGCGATTGGTTTTCGGACAATTGGTCTATTAAAAATGAACGTAGTATTTTATTACCCTCTGGAGAACAAAAACGCCCTGACCGCGTAATTGAAAACAAAAATAAAATTATTGTTATCGACTATAAATTCACTTCAATAGAACATAACAAATACAAAAAACAAGTAAAGGAATACATACAAGCACTAAAACAAATAAGTAATAAAACTATAGAAGGGTACATTTGGTACGTACCAGCATGTAAAACAGATAAGGTTTAATAAAAAAAAGGGATTGTAAAAACAACCCCTTTAATATTATTAATCTAAGAAAAATTTACTCTGAAACAACCTCAAAAGGTAAATCAAATTCCACCTCTTTATGAAGTTTAATCTTAGCCTTATACTCACCTACCTCTTTTATTGAATCTCCTTTTACTAAGATATTCTTACGGTCAACATCGTAACCTTGTTTCTTTAAAGCCTCAGATAACTGTATGTTATTAACTGAACCAAATATTTTACCTGTAGAACTTGTTTTTGCTCCGATAGTAACTTTAACATCAGCTAATTTAGTTCTCATTTCCTCAGCCTCTTGCTTTATTTTTTCCTCTTTATGAGCACGTTGCTTTAAATTTTCAGCACACATTTTTTTATTTGACTCACTTGCAATAACAGCAAGTCCTTGTGGCAATAAATAATTACGTCCGTATCCGTCCTTTACTGTAATTATATCGTTTTTATAACCTAAATTTGGTATATCTTGATTTAAAATAATTTCCATAAATTTAATCCTCCCTTATTTTAACATGTCAGTAACGTATGGAAGCAAAGCCAAGTGGCGTGCTCTTTTAACAGCAGTAGATACTTTTCTCTGATATTTTAGAGATGTTCCTGTAATTCTACGAGGTAATATTTTACCTTGTTCGTTTAAAAATTTCTTAAGAAATTCTGGATCTTTATAATCAATATACTTGATTTTATTCTTTTTGAATCGACAATACTTTTTCTTTTTAATCTCAACCGATGGTGGAGTTAAATATCTAATTTCTGATTGATTCTGTGCCATAACTTATTCCTCCTCTGTTGTTTTTTCTGGTTTTAAACTTCTTTTTTTATTAGCATACTCAACAGCGTACTTGTCCATTTTAAATGTAAGGAAACGCATTATACGCTCATCTCGTCTGTACTCTGTTTCTAACTTATTAATAAGGTCTCCTTCAGCTTGGAACTCTATTAAATAATAGAAACCTGTTGATTTTTTTTGGATTGTATAAGCTAATTTACGTAAGCCCCAATCTTCTTCATGAATAATTTTACCTCCATTATCGGTAATTACTGTCTTAAATTTTTTAACCGCTTCCTTCATCTGTTGCCCAGATAAAACGGGATTTGCAATGAAAACGGTTTCATAACTGTTTAACATAAACTTAATTTTTAAATTAATTATATATTTTTTTTGAGGTGCAAAGATATATAATATTTATCGTTCTACAAAAAAAAATTTATTCTGACTTATCTATTTTTTTCTTAACAATATTAGCTAAATCATCATAACTAAAATTCTTAGGCTCTACTGGTGATAAGAAATTAACATTTATAGGAGCTCTAAATTTAGGGAAAAAGCGTCCTCGTGGCAGTGCCTCGTAGGCTCCATCAATATAAACAGGAACTATTGGCACATTTAATTCTTTACTTAAAATAGCAAATGTTTGCTTAAAATCGCCTAATTCTCCTGTTTGCGTCCGTGTTCCTTCAGGGAATATCATAATCTTATTACCATTTTTAAGAACTTCGGCTAATTTCTGAATCGATTCTTTTAAATTACTATTTATATCCATAACAATAATATTGTTACGTTTTACCAAGAAACGTGAAATAAAATTATTTACATGTTTCTTTTTAGCATAAAAATATGTTGATTTAATTATTTTTCGTTTCAAGAAACTTATTACAAACACAGCATCAAAATAGCTTGAATGGTTAGGTGCAATTATACAAGCCCCATCAGGCACATTTTCAACACCCTTACTACTCATTTTAAAATATAACTTAAAAATATTACGGAACAAAAATGTTAATATCATATTTGTAAAACCAACACGTGGCAACTTTAACTGAACTTTCTCTTTTAAAATATCCCCCCAATTCAGTTTTTTATCGCTTATTTTCAATTTATTTTCCGATATAAATGTTACCATCTCTTCTATTGAAGCAAAATCCATTAACTGTTCCTGCGACATTTTTAATCCAAATGAACGTTCTATAAATTCTAACAGACTAATTTTTGCTAATGAATCTAAAGCTAAATCATACTCAATATGATGCTGTGGTAAAACATTAACTTCAACATTCTTTTGTAGGAATGCTTTTACTAACTTATACTCTTCAGTATTTGGTTCTTTTATATCTTTTTGTACCTCTTTATTTTTTACTGTTAATAAATCATTTAACTTAAATCGTTGTATTTTGCCTAATCGAGTTCTAGGTATTTCAACATTACTTATAGTGAGTTGCATTATCCTTTTATACGGACTTTGTTTTTTATTAAAAGGAGAAAGAACTTTTTCATAAAAGAATTCTTTTACCGATGCAATATTATCTTGTTGCAACTTATTTTTATTAGGAACAATAATTGCATGTAACTGATTATTATTCATTAATACCGCTACCTCATCTATATAATCGGAAAATGCCTCCAAACCCTGCTCTAACTCCACAGGGTTAACATTCTTACCATTTGAGAGTACCAAAATTTCTTTTTTTCGTCCTGTTATATAAAGAAAGCCTTTTTTATCCAAATAACCTAAATCGCCAGTATGTAACCAGCCATCTTTTATTATATCTTCTGTTTCCTGAGGACGATTATAGTACCCTTGCATAACATTATCTCCTTTTACACAAATCTCCCCATCATCTATTTTTACCTCTGCCCCTGTTATTACCTGACCTGGCGTACCTATTCTATAATTATCAGGGCGATTAAATGTTATCATAGGTGCTGACTCTGTCATTCCGTAACCTTCAAGTATCTTAAACCCTAAATTATGAAAAAATACACCCACTTCATTTGGCAACTTTGCTCCTCCTGAAATCAACATTTGCAATTTACCACCAAATTCTTCATGTACTTTTTTAAATACCTTTTTACCTAATTTAGGACTATGCATTATACGCACAAACCTGTACATAAATCTTGCAAAAAAGTTTGATTGTATTTTTTGCATTATACTTTTGTACATAAGCTCAAATAAACGAGGCACACCTGTCATCAAATATACTTCGTTATTTTTAAGTGAATCCATCAAATCAGTTGTATTCATCGACGGCACAACAACCACTGTACTTCCAACATACATAGGTATAACTAAATTACCCATCAATGAAAAAATATGATGTAAAGGTAAAAACATTAAAACCCTACTTTGAGGCTTATAAATAGGAGAATGCTTTGATACTCCTTCGATATTAAGAATTAAGTTTTTAAAGGCAAGCATTACTCCTTTAGGGTCTCCTGTAGTACCCGAAGTATATATTATTACGGAAGTATCTTCTAGATTATATTTAATCTCATATTCGACATTATCATCGGTAGCTGGTTGTTTATCCTTATCAAAATTCCATAACTTAGGACTATAAGTCAGCAAAGGTTCTATTTGTTGAAATAATTTACTTGTTTTATCACTAACAAAAACAACATCAGGCTTACTATCATTTAGAATAAAAGCCACCTCCTTTACCGAAGCCATAAAATCAATAGGAATAGCTATACTGTTATTGTTCCATGCCGAGTATAAGGCATACGACCATTCTACTCTGTTTTCTGAAAAGATAGCTATTTTTTGTTGTTTTGAAGATATTTTAGAATAAGAGTTTATATTTTCAAATAACTCTTTATATGAAATACTCTTATCTTTAGTAATAAAAGCAATCTCATTTATAAATTCTGTATTTATCATAAATGCGGTGTAGTTTAATGAATTTGAATATTAGCAAAAACTATGCCCTTAATTTCCCAATAAAAAGTTTCATAAACTAAAAAGAGATTGCATACATTATACAATCTCTTTTCTATATATAAGTAAAATGTATTACTCTATTTTACTATTCTTTATCCTCTTTTACTTCACCAGAATCTTTTTTGCCTTCCTCTTTTTTAGCCTCAGTTTTTTTTGCTTTCACTTCAGCTTTTTCTTCCTTAGCCTCAACTTTTTTAGCCTTTGCTTCTACCTTTTCAGCTTTAGCTTCTTGATTTTCTGTTGTTTCAGCTACTGTTTGCTCTACATTAGTTTCTGCTGTAGTTTTCTTTTTGCCACCGCTTCTTCTTCTACGAGTAGTCTTCTTAGCTCCTCCCTTACCTTGAGTATATGACTCGTTATAATCAACTAATTCAATAATACACATTTCGGCATTATCTCCTTGACGTGTTCCTGTTTTTAATATACGAGTATATCCACCAGGTCTATTAGCTACCTTTACTGCTACTTCTCTAAATAATTCCGAAACACTTTCTTTACTTTGCAAGTAGCTAAATACTACCCTTCTTGAATGTGTTGAATCAACTTTAGATTTAGTAATCAAAGGTTCTACATAACTTTTTAGAGCCTTAGCTTTTGCTACTGTTGTGCTAATACGCTTATGCATAATCAATGATGTTGCCATATTCGACAACATAGCATTTCTATGAGCGGCTTTCCTACCTAAATGGTTAAAACTTTTCTTATGTCTCATCTCTAATTATTCTTTCTCAATTTTATACTTACTGATGTCCATTCCAAAATTCAAGTTCATTGAATCAAGTAATTCTTCAAGTTCAGTTAATGATTTTTTTCCAAAATTTCTAAACTTAAGTAAATCACTCTTATTAAATGAACATAAATCGCCAAGAGTATCTACATCTGCGGCTTTTAAACAATTAAGAGCTCTTACAGATAAATCCATATCGACAAGTTTTGTTTTCAAAAGTTGTCTCATATGTAATACTTCTTCATCAAATTCTTCTGCCTGACCTTTATCATCAGAATCTAAAGTTATCTTTTCATCTGAGAAAAGCATAAAGTGATAAATAAGTATCTTGGCTGCTTCTTTTAAAGCATCTTTAGGATGTATAGACCCATCAGTTTTTATTTCTAAAACAAGTTTTTCGTAATCGGTTTTTTGCTCTACCCTATAATTTTCCACCGAATATTTAACATTCTTTATTGGAGTATGTATAGAGTCCATTGCTATTAAACCAAATTCAGCATCTTCAATCTTATTTTCTTCAGAAGGTACATAACCTCTACCTTTTTTGATATAAATATCTAATTGTACTTTTGCCGATGTATCTAAATTACAAATTACTAAATCAGGATTTAATACTTCAAATCCAGTAATGAATTTAGATATATCTCCAGCCTTAAATACTTTCTGATTAGATATTTTAACAAAAACTTTCTCTTCAGTTACATCTTCTGATTTTTGCTTGAATCGAACTTGTTTTAAATTTAAAATAATTTCAGAAACGTCTTCAATAACACCTTTAATTGTTGAGAACTCGTGTTCAACACCTTCTATTTTGATTGCTGAAATAGCAAACCCCTCTAAAGAAGAAAGTAAAATTCTTCTTAAAGCATTTCCTACTGTGTTCCCATACCCAGGTTCCAATGGTCTGAACTCAAATGTACCAACATTATCGTCAGATTCTATCATTATTACTTCATCAGGTTTCTGAAAATCTAATATTGCCATAATATATTACTTAGAATATAGTTCAACTATTAATTGTTCTTTTATATTTTCCGGTATTTCAGAACGTTCCGGAACATTAAGGTACTTACCTAGCTTTGTATCATTATCCCATTCTATCCAAGGATATTTAGTATGATTAGCACCTTTTAAAGCGTCAGATATCACTTGTAATGATTTTGATTTTTCTCTAACACCAATTACTTCTCCAGGTTTAACTGAGAATGAAGGAATGTTTACAACATTTCCGTTTACTGTAATGTGCTTATGCGAAACTAATTGTCTTGCTGCTGCACGTGTTGGTGCTATACCTAATCTATATACAATGTTATCTAGTCTAGATTCTAACATCTGCAAAAACACTTCACCAGTAACACCTTTGCTACGTTGTGCTTTTTTAAACAAGTTTGAGAACTGTTTTTCAAGCAATCCATAAGTATATTTTGCTTTTTGTTTTTCTTGTAACTGGATACCATATTCTGATTGTTTTCTTCTTTTTCTGTCTAGCCCATGCTGTCCAGGAGGGAAGTTTTTTCTTTCAAAATATTTATCCGGTCCGTAAATAGGTTCGCCAAATTTTCTAGCGATTTTTGTTTTAGGTCCAATATATCTAGCCATTTGCTAAAATTTTAATTCATTAAAAAAATTAAACTCTACG
>PDWI01000819.1_pt1 | contig 50541 bp, 42 predicted proteins | sample 1430891 | NCBI WGS metagenome assembly PDWI01 (sample SAMN01162508, study PRJNA174530) | Oral metagenome, whole genome shotgun sequencing project. | biome: Marine environment; feature: Marine mammal; material: Swab sample of the gingival sulcus; isolation source: swab sample of gingival sulcus... | reverse complement strand
GTGGAAACGAGAGACCACTGGATGAGCTGGCAGCTCATCCAGTGCGTGTCTCAATCCCCTACTCATCGGGGATAGGGTGGAAACCGAGCGGCCGCTCGTTGCACTCGACGCGATCGCCGAGTCTCAATCCCCTACTCATCGGGGATAGGGTGGAAACGCCTCGTCGAGCTGCGAGACATCATCGTGCGCTACGGGTCTCAATCCCCTACTCATCGGGGATAGGGTGGAAACACGGGGGGATGGGCGCAGCCACGAGCATTATCGAGATCCGTCTCAATCCCCTACTCATCGGGGATAGGGTGGAAACGCGCGCTGCTCGGCGCGCCTGCTGGATCGACACGATGTCTCAATCCCCTACTCATCGGGGATAGGGTGGAAACTACAGCAGGTCGATCCGACCTGCCGTATCGCCTCCCCCGCGTCTCAATCCCCTACTCATCGGGGATAGGGTGGAAACCCTACCCATGATTTCTACCATGATTTCGTTGCTCTGTGTGTCCATTCCGGCGCGCCTAGGTAATCGGGCGGCCAAATCCGCCTTTTAGGTAAACCAAAAAGCCAAGATTCTGTTTTCAAAGAGCTTTTCGTCGGGCGCACCTTGTCGGTACCCGCAAATGATATCGCATACTTGTGCGACGCAGGGGTTTTTCCCTTAGGTGCGCCAGGGTGGCTCCATAACCTGCTGTGTATATTTCTTTTTCCTGTGTACGCAGCCGAGAACCTCTCGACGCTGTGCGTCGATCGTCGGCGCTCGTCTGAGCCATCTGGGGGCTGTTGACCCTAGCGCTGGCAGAACTCCTTCATCGCGACATGAGGGTTTCCCACCCGGAGCTTCCGTCTCTATTGCCGCCATTTTATACGATAATGACGTTTTCATCACTCAAGATCGGGCCGGTTCCGAAGTAGTCGACTGCGACCTCACAGCGGTGACAGAGGATATAGATGCGGACGTTGTCTGTGCTTTGATCCATATGCCGGAGGAGCCCACGCCGGACTTTTAGCAGGGTTCGCTGGTCGAGGTCGCACTCAAAGACGCTGTATTGGACGCGCGTGCCGTGGTCCTCGAGCAGCGTGGCCACGCGGCCACGACGCTCGTCGCTGTGAATATCGTAGCAGATCAGATAGCGGGTCGTCTTTGGTCGGCTCATTGTCTTGTCTCTGGGCTCTCGCGATCATCGTTGATAGAGAAAAGGGGCGTAGCTTTCATCCCCCCGAAGATGCCGGGCCAGGGCATAAACCTGTTCGCGTAGCACCTGGCGATAGTGCAGCTTGCGCTGCTGTGGGCGGTAGAGCACTTCTTCCTCAAGGCGCCTTTCGAAGGCCATGAGAAATTTCCTGAGCCCGAGCTGCGTGATTAACACCTGGCGCGGCGGTGGCAGCGCGAGCGCCTCCTCAGCGCCGAAGGCCAGTTCTTCGGAAGGGGTGCGGCGCTCGAGCTCGGCGCGCTCGGCCTCTTGCTCGATCGCGTCGTCGAGGTCGCGCCAGAGTGCGTCCTCCGCGTCGGAGGTTGCATCCTCGACCCGCTCGAAGTCCGTGGGTAGGATTGCACGTGTGTGGACTGCACGAAGCATCGTGGCGTCGACGATCACCGGTCGGAACTCTTCGATCAGATCGAGAGGTAGCGAGGGGCGACCATAGTGCGGAGCATGAAGCGCGTCAAGGTAAGGATCTAGGCCTGCCTGCTCACAGAGCCCGTGGACCAGATTGGTTAATAGCGTGTATCCGAGCGATAGCAGTATATTTACCGGGTCGGGCGGTGGGCGTCGAAGCCGTCGTGTGAAGCGGATCCCCGGCGCACGGACGATTTGCGCCAGCGCCTCGAAGTAGCGGGCCGAACCGGCCCCCTCGAGGCCGCGCACCTCATTGAGGGTCGAGCAAGCGTCGAGAGGGGTTATGCAATGGCGGATCGCCGTTGTCGCGCGCCCGACCTGGTCCGAGCGTAAGGTGCGGTTGTGGCGTCGCAGCAGCGAGACGTAGTTGTGTAGTTTGCCGTAGACGAAGCGCTTGGCCAGTGCGACGGTGCCTTCGGGATTGAGCAGCATGGCGAACTGTGCTTGGCGAGCGAAGACGTTGGCGCCCAAACCCGCCGAGAGGCGGCCGAGAAAGCGCCCCGAGCGCGTGAGAAAGACGGTGTCGACGCCGGCATCGAGCAGCGCGCGTACGGCCTCAGTGGAGAGCTGGATTCGGCCCATCAGCACGAGTTGCGACAGCTCGAAGAGCTTGAGTTGCGACAACTCTTCATGGCCTTTCTTGACCACGAGTCTTCCACGACGCTTGCCCACTCGGGAGCCCTGCTCACTGAGGTAGGCGATCATCTCGAGCTCTTCGGCCTTCGATGGTCGTGGTCGGGCCAGGGGAGCCTGGCGAGGGCTGCGACGCGGGCGTCGCGGTCGGCGAGGGCCGCGCGCAGCGCTATCCGGAGGCGGACGCTGGCGAAGGATTCAAAGGAGCAAATGGCGGTGAAGGCCCAGGTGTCTACGGCTTTGAAGAGGGCCTCTCGTGCGGTTTCCCTGAGGCGGAGCAGGAGGACGTCGCGGTCGTTGGTCAAGGCCTTCTGCGGTGCAGGGTCAGCGGCGGAAGTGAGGTAGCCGAGCGCGCTGTGTTCGCGGCAGGCGAGAGCTACGTTGCGCTCGATGAGTGCCTCGTGAGCGGTGCAGAGCTCGCGGTGAAGGAGGCGATTGCCGCGCAGCAGCCCGGCCCAGCGGCTGCGGAGTTCGGCGGGGCGCGGGGTATGAGGCTCGTCTTTGACGAGGCGGGCCAGCGGGTCGAAAAGCAAGAGCGGTGGGCAAGGGTAGGTGAGCGCATGCTCGAGCCGGGCGAGTAAGGCGCGCAGGCGCCATCGTGGCCATAGCAAGAGCGCGGTCAGCAAGGCCTTCTCGTGCAGCGCTGACCTAGCGGCTGTGCCGTCGAGGCATAGCCCGCTGAGCCTCGGTAGCGCGAAGTGGTGGTACTGACCGAGGGTTCCAACGCGGCAGGTAAGCGCCCAAAAGGCGACGGCCGCGAGGCGATCGTCGCCGAAACGGGAAAGCCAGCGGCGCAGCATGCCGAGGGTATGCTCGACGAGCGGTCTCCAGATTGCCTTAGCCGTACGTGGTCGAGCTCGCGGGAGGAGACGCTCTAGACTGTTTTCGCGCGAGATCTGAAAAGAGGGATCACTAGCCTCTAGCAGGTTGACGAGAAGCTCCGGGGCGTCGCGCAGTGCGAAGAACTCGACACGTGTCAAAAGAGGGCGGTGGGCCTTCGCCGAACCGTCGACCGCAAGCAGTGTCATGCGCTTACCTCCAGAAGTAGGGTCGGGCTGGCGCCGTGGTCGAGGTCTTGGTTGATGGAGTGGTCTTGGTCGACGGGCTGGTCTTGGTCGACGGGCTGATCTTGGTCGACTGCCTGGTCTTGGTCGACGGGCCGGTATTGGTCGACGGGCTGGTCTTGGTCGCCTTTTCCGGCTCCGTTACCAGACGCCGTGGTGGTAGGTGCTATGTCGGCGGCCGCCGGCCGCTGGAGGCGTAGCGTACCATAGCTGGTTGTTAGCTCATCAAGCCCCTGAGCATCGAGTAGCGCCAGCAGCTCGCCCTCGAGTTGGGTTCGCCGTCGCTGCAAGCGGGTCAGCTCGGCGCGGGTCGAGACCCAGTCTTTGACCAGCCGATCGGTGGCCAATGATCGGGCGGCGAGGGGCTCCGGCAACGCCCTGGCGGCTGCGGTGCCTCGGGCGTGGAGCAGTGGCGTCGGGTATTCGCCGGCGGTGACGTCAAAGACGCAGTCGCAGTCACACCGCTCAGCGAGCTCGGGCTGACGGGAGCGCAGCTTGGCGCAGCTCGTGGGCATACCGGCCAGCCGACGCTTGAGCAGCAATCGCGGGTCGAGGTCTGGCACTGGGCGCAGGATGGCGTTGACGGCCTGGGCGCCACGGCTGAGACAGCCGAGGGTGTGGGTCAAAGCGAGGCGGCTTCTGTTGGTAAGCTTGCCGTCGCGCTCGGCCTCGGTGACGATTGTGCGCAGCAGCTCACAGCCGGCGAGGACGCGTTGGACCTCGAGGTCTTCGGTGAGCTCGTAGCTCGCGAGCGGCGCCGCAGCGTGGAGGTCGGTCTCGCGCTGGTCGTTGGGGCTCAGCTCAGAGGTCGGCGTGGGAAAAGGCGGCGTGTCGTCCCTTCCTTTTCGGTTGGGTGCCGCCTCGTCGGCCCTCTCGGCCGGCGACTCGTCACGCTCTGGCCTGTCGCGCGGCGGATCCGGTGGGTCGTTCTTGGCCAGTGCGTCGAGGCTGCGCTCGAGGGTCGCTGGGCTGACGCGGCGAATTCTTTCGAGCACGCCGAGTTGGTCGGTGAAGGGGCGCCCCTCAGGGTCGACGAAGCACGCTCGCTGGCCGCTCTTACGGTGAATCCCGAGCGGGAGCTTGACCAGGTTACCCAGCCGGTTACGAGCGATTCGCTCCTGAGCCGGGAAGAGCTCGAAGGTTAGATCGTCGGGCGTGGCGCCGAGGGCGGGTAAGGCAAAGCGGGCAAGTAGGCGTGCCTTCTTGGCTGCAACGGGCTCAGAGAAGAAGACCCAGACGTGGCGGCCCTTGTACCCGCTGTCCTCGATCAGCGCTGGGATGCCGACCTTGCCGAGGAGCTGCTGGAGGCGCGCCGCGTAGCGTTGGCACCGGCCGAGGAGCGCGGCGCGGCGCGAGACGTTGCGGCCGCTGTCGGTAAGGGCGCGCTTGGCGATATCAATGTCGACGCAGAGAAACCAGACCGTGTTGTCGAGCCGCAGTGGGTAGACGCCGGCGGTGAACCGGTCGAGGAGGTGGCGACGTGCCACTTCCGCGGTGAAGGGCTCATGGGTTGGCGAGTACCCGTTGGTGCCACCTTCACCAACCCACTGACGAGCATAGACGCCCTGGCGGCCCGCGAAGAGCCCGGCGAATGTTAGAGTCTGGGCGTCGCTCGGCACACCGAGCACCGGCGCGACGCCAGGGCTGACGGTGGCGATTGCACTGGCGGTCGCTACCTCGGAGGTCGCTACGTCGTCGGGCGCCCCGTCGACGCCGGCGGTTCCGGCTGGTGTCGCATAGATGTCCGCTCCAGCCGAAAAGCTGTCGCCGTTCTCTTCAGCGGTCGGATGGCACGCCAAACGCGCCGCCTCGGCCGCCGCGTTGGCCTGCTGGTAGAGCTCGATAGCGCCTTCGACGTTCCCCGCATCCTCGCGTAGCCGGCCAAGCTCGAGAGCCGCTTCTCCCGCGGTGGGGTCGGTGGCGAGGATCGTTTCGTAGCAGGCTATGGCGCGGGCGGTTTCCCCCTGATCGAGGCGTAGCCTAGCCAGCGCGAAGAGCGTGGTTAGGTGTCGCGGCTCGTCCTGGAGTCGCAGGTTATGCTCATGGACGGCGCGATCGAGATCGCCAGCCCGCTCGGCGAGCTGTGCGAGGTGCGCGTGCTGGGCTGGGCGCCTCCGTAGAGCGGGGAGCCGGGCTAGAGCTTCTCGCGCAGCGGCGTCATCACCAGCGCCGAGGGCGTCCTCGATCGGTTCGCAGACGGCGATGAAGTCGGCGTCCTGTGACGGATCGAGGTGGTCCTCTCGCCGTCGGCGACCACGAGCCTCGGGTTCGTCGCTACCAACGGAGGGTAGGGCGACCAACTCGGTGCCGGTAGCGGTCTTCAGTGTCTCCATCGTGCTGCCTCCACCTCGACGCCACGCACAGAGTCGCGGTTTTTCTTCTTGTCGAAGGAGCTGACCACGCGACAGGCGACCCGGTCGCCATCAGCGAGGCCGGCGGCGAGGTCGCGGGTCAGGCAGAAGACCATCTCCTTGCCCACGCGGATGAAGCAAAAGGGGCGGCCGGGATCGGGGTGGTGCAGCTTGCCTTCGACCTGTTGGCCAGCGGCGAGGAAGCTGCCCACGGGAGGCTCGGCCTGGTTGGGCTGTTTCGACTGTTTCGACTGTTTCGACTGTTTTGACTGTTTTGACTGTTTTGACTGCTCGGCTCGAGCGATGCCCGCCCGTTCTCGCCAGAGACCACGGCAGGTCTCGAGCCGTGCCTTACGATCGACGCAGGCGATGATCTCGCTATCGGCCGTGGCCTGTAGCACCTCGAGCAGCTCGTCGGGCACACGCCAGCCTTTTTCTCTGCGGATCTCGACCACCAACGCTGCGCTGTGGCCGGCCAAGCGATGCTCTCCGAGCTCGAGGGCGACGGTGGTGAGCTTGGCTAGCAGGCGAACACCCATCTCAACGCGGCGGACGTTGCAGGCGCCGCGACAGAGAAGCTTCAGCGCGAGCTCCCGCTCTCCTCGCATCGCTAGCAGCTCGCCATGCTCATGGAGCAGCCACCAGTCGGGGCTTCGGCCGCGAGTCAGCCGCTGGTAGAGTACCAGAGCGTCATCGAGGCGGCCGAGCTGTACCAGGGCGCGGGCTTGCCAGCGGGTAAAGAAAAGGCGCTGGTTGGGGAAGGCTTCGGCTGCACGCTCGGCGAAGGGCAGCGCCTGGTCGGGGCGGTTGGTTTCGAGAAGCGCCGCGGTGCGCGCGGCGTACCAGCGGGCGCGGTCGCTCCAGCCCTTGGGATCTTTACCATAGGCGCGGGTCGAGAGGCGGCTTGGGTCGAGGAGCTGGCAGAGGTCATCGATCACCGGCCAGGCCTTTTTCTGCTTGGCCGCGCGGATCGCCGCAAAGACCGCCTTGCGGCGCACGATCGCGTCCGTCGTGCTCTGGACGATCTCGCGGGCGCAGAGCGCCGCATTGTGGACCATCCCTTGCTCGACATAGTTCGCAAGCTCGCGCTCGATCCGCAGGTAGCCGTTCTCGGCGGCGAGTGCGCCGTTTTCCGGGTAGGCAGCGCGTAGCTCGTCGAGGCGATCGGCGGCTTCGTCGAGGCGACCGAGCTTACGAAGGCAGCGGACGAGCGCGCGCCCGACCTGGGCGACCGGGGCCTCGGCGTAGAGCTCTTGGAGGTTGCCCAGCGCCCGTTCCGCCTGGCCGACCTTGGCCCTTTCGGAAGCCGCGCCGAGGCGCAGCCGCTGCTCGACGTCGAGTTGGGGCTCGTAGGGCGTGTTGGCTGGCGCGGCGGAGGTAGGCGCCTCTGGTTGCCCCGGTGTGGTATCGAGCTCTAGATCGCAGTCGGGCTCGACTCGCGGCTCTTTAGGCTCGGGCGCGTTGACAGTATCGATGGCGACGAGCTCGGGTAGCGTGTCCCGCGACGAGCCTTTGTCGGCGATCGCGGGCCGCGCCGTGGCCATCGGCCGCCGTTCGGAGGGAGCTATCTCGGATTCGAAGGGGGCTACCTCGGATCTTGAGGGGCCTGCATTGAAGGTCGAGGGGGTGACCTCGATCTCGGTGATAGCCTTGGAGGTGACCTCATCGGTGAGAACGAGAACGGAAGCTTCGACACTGGAATTGGCCATCTGGTCGCTCCCTTTTTGCTCGATATTGATCTGCGGACTTACTCGAGCGCGCCCTTTTCGTTGGCGAGGACGCCGATTGCGGCCCCCGCAGGCCCCTCTTAGATAGAGCCGAATATTCCGCAAGCCAGCGCGCGAACGCCGCCTCCGAACTCTCGGTTCTTGTGTTTTCCCGGTATGTGTTTCAGAACCTTTTCGGCGTTGTCGTTATTGACGCTGCCTTTCATGGTTTGCAGCTCTCCAGGTTCGTCAGCGCTATGTCGTTAGTCGGGTTATTGTGCGAATCGCTGTTCATTAGGTGGTCTTTTCAACGCGAGCGAGTTTTCGCTGTCCTTCGGCGAAGTACGTGCTAGCGGACCAGCCCACGGTTTCCGTGAGAGCCGCGGCGGTGCTGGTTTTGATCGCGTTGCCCCAGCCAGGGATCCAGCCAACCAGAAGCTGGCTGATCCCGCGCCCTGCGGCCGTCGCCGTGAAGGTGAGGAGCAAGTCGGCGGCTTCGGTCTTGGTGATCGAGGCCCCTTGCTCTTCCGCGATTGCGATGATCATCGTTGTCTGGATAGTGGCGATGAGCGGAGCGTCCGAGCCGGGGATCTGAGCCAGCCCGGCGCCTACCGCGGCGGCTCCGGCGGCGGAGGTGTGGATGATGCCGTGTGCCTGTTGACCCCTTTTTGCCATGACCGTCTCCTTTCGCGAAGCCAACGCCGTGTTGACGGATAAGACCGGCCTGATCTGACCGGCCCTATCTTCTTCTTGCCGGCTCTATCTTCGCTCTGTAGTAGAGACGATTCGGCCCGTTGCCTTCTGACAAGGGCTCCAGACCTTTTTAGAAAGGTGTGGGAGGAGAGCGCCAGGCTTGACCCCCAGGCTCGAGCGTTGAGGTTGGCCCGCCGCGCGCTGTGATGGCCACTCTCCTTTTTGCGGCGCAACGCGACGAGATGAGTGGAGGAGATGCGCGCTGTGTCAGCTCAGCGGTGGGTATTCTCGCCATTTTACAAAGCGGAATACGCTCTGGCGCTCGGCCGACCCATCCTCACGCTCGGTCTGAGTTACTTCCCGCTCGGTGGTCGCGCTGAAGCAGCGCACGTCGCGGGCCTGCAGCGCCGAGACGAGGGCTGCAGTTAGCGTGAACTCTCCGGCGACGAAGGCACCAGCCGCGTTGAGCGCGAGGGCCTGTTCGGCGAGTGTTGCGGCGATCTCTTGGACCTCATCGCTTTCGGCATCGGGGGGGACGAGTGGCATGCCCTGAGGCAAATCGATCGGATCTCCGAGACCGAGCGCCCGTGCGGCTTCGATTTGGTCGCTGGACCATTGCTCGAGGGGGTGGTTCGAGAGGTTGATGAAGCCGCGAGAGAAGCCCTCGCAGATATAGCCGCGAACCTCCGCTCGAAGGGAATCGAGATCCTTGCGCAGTTCTTTGGCTGACTGTGGGCCACCATTGATTCCACAATGCTCGATGTCATTGCGAGCTTGGCTTAGCTGCGAATAGAGTTTGGCGAGTTGTATTTGATGAGCAGCCCAGCCGTTGGGCGCTTGGCGCTTGCTCGCGACCTCATTTGCCAGCCTACCGAGAAACCTCTCGGGTTGACTTCGCGCGTCACGGCAACCGCCCAATCCTGGTTCAACGCGGTCTGCGCCCATCTCGATCGCGGTCTTGCCGATCACCGTCTCTCTCAGCAGCGCGGCGAGCTCCGCGAAGCGCTGAAGCCGATCGTAGATGTCCGCCAATGCGACGCTCGACTCCAGGCCGTCCTGCTCGAGCACCGACTTCGAGGAGAGGGGCTTGATCCAGTCGGCGAGCTGATCCATCGCGGAGCGGATGGGTGGGAGTCGCTCGATCAACGATCGCGCTTGACTGCTGGCGAGGAAGTCTGCCAGCCGCTGCGCAGATCCATGTCCCCTTTTTCCTCTGAGCAGATCTCGCAGGCGGTTGAGCGCTAGATCGTCGGCAAACTCGCGAGCACGTTTGCTCAATACGCAAGCGACGCTGGCCTCTTGGTGGAGCTCTGCGCCGCTCTTGCCCTGCTCGCGCAGGCGTTTTAGCTCTGCTTGATAGTCGACCTGAGCGAGGACCTCGAAGTCGTCTGCGCGCCCGAAGCGCATCAAGGCGTCGAGGGCCGCATTCCAGCGGGAAGCTAGGACAAAGGCCGTGAGGTCCCAGACCGGGGCGACACCTCCATGGTTTGCGCGGTCTTCGAAGGCGCCATATAGCACCCGAAAGGTGGAGGTGTTGGCGGGCTCTTCGTCGTCGCGGTCGGGTTGCTCGTCGTCAGGCGCTTGTCGTGACCACTCACCGAGCACATGATTGAGGGCCGCCATACCGAAGAGAGGCTGGGCACGAAAGCCATGAGTGACGTCAAAGATGACCGTTTCGGGCCCGACGGTCTCACCGGCCTCGTGAATCGGCTCGCGGGTCAACGCGTCGATGATGCTGCTAAAGAGCCCCCAGAGCTCGGTGGTACCATGTGGCGTCGTGATCTCGCGAAAGAGGTATACTTGCCCCTCGGGTAGGTAGCGCTCCAACAAGCCGCTGTCTACCCAGCGAGCTTTGACTTCCTTGGTTCCCAGGACGACCAGCGAGTCGACCTCGAGCAGCTCACAGAGCGCGGTCTCGAGCAGTGGTGTCTCCGCGGCTTCTTTTCCGTCGAGGCGATAGCGGGTGGGCGTGTAGTAGGGCTCAGGCCGGCCCGTTGGGCCAAGGCCAAGAAAAGAGACGAGTCTTTTGCCTTTGCGGACGCTCATTGCGAGAACTCCAGGTCTTCGGTGACGTCGATCCAGCGTTGGTGCTCACCGTTGAGCACCGATCCAGCTTTGGCTTCACGCTCGTAGACGGCATGATCGAGCCAGATCTGACGTAGGTAGAGAGTGTCGTGATGATCCTCGTGGCGCCAGGCGGCGCGGAAAACCTGCTCGCCGCTTGAGCCCTTATAGAGATGAAAGCGAGTGTTGTGGTGTTTGAAGTTGGCTTCGTGGTGCAAAAGGTTGCGGTTGGCTTGGAGGTTACCCAGCCTATCGATGAGGTGAAGGATCTCCCGGGAGACGACGCTGTGGTGCTCTTTCAGCGTGGAGACAAGCGCGGTGTCGAGCATGACGCGAGTACCGAGAATTGGACGATATTGGGGTTCGTCGCGCAAGAAGACGCCAAAGGCGTTGAGGTAGAGGAGTTCGTCGTCTCTCTCGAAGAGAAAGGGGCTCTCGGTGAGGGATCGCCGCTGCGACGCGTCGAGGCTAGCGATTTCTGCGCCTGCCGTGGCACGTCGGACGAGCGGAGCGAGAGCTCGTAGCGCCTTGGGATCGAGGTTCAGGGGAACCCAGGGGATCTCGTGGAGGACCTGGTTGCCCTCATGAAGGTACGCTGTGGGGTAGCGCATATAGGCGCCGGCGACGTAGCCGAGGGATGTCATCACCTTGAAGCCGCCAAGGGGGGCAAAACAGGTGCTCCGTGGCTCGCCCGCGCGTAGCTCGCTCGCGACCAGGCCCATAAAGGCGCCGAGGCTTCGCCGCATCTTTGGGCGCGACATGACGTTGAGCTCGTCGACGTGACGACGGGTGACCGTCGCACCGAAATCACGCTGCAGTAGGTCTCCAATGATGTCCGTAGCGGCCTGGCCAATCGGCGTGTCGGTCGCGATTAGCACCACCACCGGGTTATCGGCCAAGCGGTTGGCTGCGCGCAGCGCGAGTAGCATCGAGTACTCGGCGCTGATGGCGCTCGGGTCTTCGAGAGCGGGGCGGTCCTTTCGCCAGGCGGCATGCAATGCCTCGCGACCGGCCTCATCGAGGTCCTTCTTGCTTGTGGGATGCAATAACTGAAAACGCTCGATGCGCGCGACGTTCGTGGCCTCCTGACGCAACCACTTACCAGGTGCGTTATTCGGTCCGAAGGTTGAGATCCCGGCGGTCATGACGATGCGATGGTACATAGATCCTCTTCTTCGAAGCGGTCGTGTGTCGTCTTCGTACGGAGACCAAGAAAAAGGCGTCCAAAGCGTGGGGGACTAGGCTTCGCTGGCGAGGCGAGCGGGAAAAAGAAACTGGCGTTATCCGACGGCCGAGCATGCCAGCGGAGACAAGTCTCAGCGAGCGTTTGCCCTCTTGCCAAGAGCTTTGCGCTTAGTCGGACTGGGCCTTTGCCGCCTTGCGAGCGTCCTGGAGGCGTTTCTCGCAGCGCTCGTACTCGTTACGCCACTTCTTGATCTTTTTCCTTTCTTTCTTGTTGGGCTTTCGGGCCTTGAGTTCTTCGAGCTTCTTTTCGAACTCGGCGACGCGCTTCGACGGTGAGCTGGCTGCCGTCTTCTGTTTCCAGTCTTCAGGCACCGCTGCATCAAGAAACGGGCAGGTCGTGGCAAGGTGGATGAGCCGTTTGCGACATAGGCGTTTCTGTTCTGCTTCGAGCGTCACCACACGACCCACCAACTTCTGGAAGAGGGGGGCCTTGAACTCCTCGTCTGCGGCAAGTTCAGTAACCAGCTGATCGAGTTGGCTCAGCTCTCCGGGGGTTTTCGGAAACACAAAGGACGCCATCCGCGCTTCTCGGTCTTGTCGACGCTCCTCGCTCGGACTGAGTTTTCGCTTAATCGACATCCGTCCATAGCCGGACGAGGTCTTGGCGCCCACACCCTCCTCAGTGAGTGCCTTCTCGAGGAACTCGTAGGCGATTTCGAGCCAGCGCGTTATGGTCTCCTCATCGGCAAGGCCGCCGCACCAGGTGATCGCGGAGACGAGCTTTCCGCCAAACGAAAGAAAGGGGATGGGCGTTGGGGTGTCCCAATCCGCGGGGGGCTCGCTTCCTTTCTGATAGTAGGTGGGATGATGGACGGTGATGGTGTCGAGGTGGAGACCACAGGTAATGGCGCCTTTGTCGTGCATCCAAAGGGCGTCGTGAAAGCAAATCAGCCCGCGCTCCTCGGTCGTGCCGAAGAGCAGGTTATGCCAATCGCCGCCGCCTTCTTGCTTCTTTTCGGGTCGCCGGCGCCATTTCTCATCCTCCAGCCGTTTGTGGGCATAGGCCGCGGCGACACCCTTCAGCGCCGTCCCAGGAACGATGGGGACGCCCCAGGGGCGCTGCAGCGTGATGCTGTTTTCCCAGGGTGTGGCGGCGCCGATGCCGACGATGGTCCTTTGCTTCGTCTCGAGCTCGAAGATCCACGTATGTGCGAGCTGCCTTAGCGCGTGTTCACGGGCGCTCTCGAACTCGGCGTAACCGTCGGGGATCTTGATCTTTAGCGACGCATCCAAATGCCGGGTCTTGGCGCTCCCTCCCTCGTCGGCGTCGCCACCGATCTGGGCGAGGAAGCTGTCGAGCCAGAGGCCACGGTTGGCGGTGCTGGGTGGGGAGTTCACCTCTTCAAAAACGGATCGCCTGCTCATCCTGCTACTCCTCATCCGCAGCCGAGTGGATCTTGAGGACCGATTGGACGAAGCGGCGAAACCAAACGAGGGTGGCCATCACCTCACGCGTCAGCACCATATACTCTGCCATCTTCGCCTCGCGAGCGCGTTTGGCGAGCGACTCGAGGTCTTTGATCTCCGGGTCGACGCCAATGAGATGGCGGGCGAGCTGCTGGAGGAAGCGCTCTGCCTGCTCCCTCTTTTCGGCGTTACTGAGGGACTTGAGAAACTCGATGGTTTGCACCAACCCTGAGTTATGAATCAAGGGAATGCTCTGGTAGACGACGGTCGCGTAGCGCTTTCGTTTAGCTTCCTCGTCCTTGGAGACGGCTTCGACGGCGCGATGGGCGGCAATGGCCCGGACCTGTTCGAGGCTCATGCCTCACCTCCCGTGAGCTTTAGCCGACAGAACCCCTTGCCGACGGTTGCCTTCCCGCCAAACTGCGTCATGCCCTCGAGGCCTGCGTCTAGGTGCTCGAGCGCTTTGGCCGCGTCGAGATTGGCCTTTTTCGGCGGCGCCGCGACGACGAGGGCGGCGAGGATCGACTCGGCGGGGAGGCTCTCTTCGTACCAGAGAGCCCCCTTGGCGACTGTCTTCGTCTCATCCTTGAGCCGAATACGAGCGGCGACATCGGTGGCTTTCTCGAGCAAGAAGGACATCACGTCGTCGTGAACGACACAGATGCGGCTCTGCATCGACTTGGCCAAGCGCTCGCCTCCGACCGCTTGGCCGAGATCCTTGCCGAAGGTCGCCAAGGAGTCGAAGCCTCGTCCGTCGAGGTCGAGGTCTTCGAGCACGACCTTTTCCTTCCCGCCGAGCTCCTGTAAAAGCGCCGACGCCGTAGCGACGTTTGCCATGTTTCGTCCCAAGAATTCATCCTTGGGAAACGAGAGCGCCGTCGCGCTCTCCTCTAGATCGACCGCGAGCCGATCGAGGAGGTACGGTGAGGTCACAAAAGCGAAAGTGCCGGCGAGCGATCGCACCGGCAGGAAGACCAACCTCCCGTCGCCGAACTGCAGCGATCCAGCGTAGTCGGAGGCGTTCTCCGTCGGGGGGCCGAAGAGCTTCTCGGTCAGCTTTTCGTCACGTGAAGAAAAGCGATCACGGAGGACGCCCTTGATCGAAGATCCTGGCAGATAGGGGATATTCGTTGACTTCTCTCGGGCGATCGCCAGGTCGATAGCTCCAACCGATTGACCGCTGCCGGGGTGCAGGGGCGAGAAGGCGTGAAGAAACAGCAGACGCGTGTTCATGAGGGATCCTTATCGAGGTTGACGTTTAGAGGTGTTGCGGTTTAGCGGTAACCTTTGGACGTGAGGAAGGCCAAAAAGGACCTCAGGGGATCGGGATCGGCATTCAGGGGGGCACGGAGCGTGGCAGCCTCCGCGGACGTGAGCTGTACCTCGACCGACTTTTTCCCCTTCGGCGCTTCAAAGACGATCCCAGCTCCGAGGTGGTTGAGGTCGGGGCGGTTGCCGAGCACCAAGGCGACTCCACGCACCTGTTTGCCGTTGCCGACGGGTCGGAGTATCAGCGGAGACGCGAGGCGTTCATGGTCGTGGGGTTTGAGGGTGTGATCCGAGATCTTCTCGATGAAGTGAAAGATAATCGGCATCCCGAATTGGGCGCGAGGGGCCTTGCGAATCGCGGTGATGCGCGCTTCGTGCTCAGGCGCGCCAGTGAAGCCGGGCCAGAGATCGTGGCGAATGACGTCGGGCTCGGCCCAGCGTGAACGACCCGCCCATTTGCCGCGCTGCGGAGGATTCCGCCCAACGCCCTCGCCCTGGCGAAATGAATGGTAGCGCTTCGCGAGGTCTTTCCATGCGTCGTCAGCGTTTTGCGCAGTCCCGGATGCTAGAAGTGTCGCGCCAGCGCTTGGCGCGAGGGAGGGCACGCCATCAACAGGGGGCGTGTCGATGATATGGGGATCTTGGAGCAGGCTCTCGAGGTTCACATCGTCTGTGGTGGAGATCGCGCCAAACCCTCTGCGCGTGCGTCCGCCGATGCCTCCAAGATGAGCCCAGGCCCAGATGGCCGCCTCCACGTCGTCGCGATCATCGTTGTTTTCAGGGGATAAGGTCGCGATGAGCGTATGCGTGCCACGGATCTTGATAGCCGGTTGCGCAGAGATACCAGCCTTGGCATCCTCATCGGATGGCTTCAGTGGGAAGCCGAGGTACGCCAGGTCAGCCAGAGGCTTCTTCGGGCGCCATCTCCCCTTAGAGTCTTTTTCGAAGTACTGCTCTTCGCTGAACCCGGTGCCTTTGGAGTCGAGGCGTAGATTGACGACCCCTGGCGAGGTTCCCTTCCCCCATAATTGAGCCTCACGCTCACTGAGTTTTTCAAGAGAGTTGAACTGACCAGCCCGTGCGGCGCGCCACCAAAAGCGCAACTGGCCACGGATCCCGCTGACACGAAGCGGGTTGTCGCGGTCGTTGTCGGAGGTTATCGCCTTGCGACTTCGCGCAGCACCGCCGAAGATCGGCGTCAAGAGCTCAAACTTGTGATCGATGATGATCGAGGGCTTGGCCTTGACCACGATCTCGACTGCCGCGTCCTTGATTCGCTCCGCTCTATTTCTCTTGCTCATCAGCGCACCTCCGAGGAGAGGTCGGGATCTGTGCCAATCACGCATAGGCCGAAGCCGTCGCGGCGGGCCTGCTGGTCGTCGCTAACGCAGCGCCACCAGAGCTCGTCGACCCAGGATCCAATAGACGCGTCGTCGCCGTCGAGTCTGACGAAGTAGACCGACCCAGCTGGTACGAGACGTCGTGTAGGCTTTGGCTTTCCCGCGACCAGGTCCCAGCCACTGACGACCTCCGGCCGCGGCACGCACGCGCCAGCGAGGCTGACGGTGAGGCCAGGGTTCGCCTCGAGCAGCCAGGTGGGCTTCCAGCCGCGGGTAAAGGCGGCAGGGGTGACGCAGATGATGCGCGCGCGCCGTTCGCGGATTACGCGATCTCGAACGGCCGCTGGCAGGGCAGGAGACGATTCAGTGGCAGCACGAAGCCGCACCAGGCGACGCTCGCCAGCGAACGGCACAGCGCCGGGCTGGATGCTGGAGGCGTCACAAGCCGCGGCGATGGCCAGGCGACGGGTGTTGCTGAGGCGGTCGAAGGGGCTCTCCTCGGCGGTTGGGAGATACTGCTGGTAGCGTCGATGCTCCACAGAAAAAAGAGCGCCGTCTTCCCCGGTGAGCGTCTCAGGATTGATCTTGACATGGGTCCGCGGCTCGACGGCGGGGTAGCTCATGCCAAGCTTTCGAGGCTCTACAGGCTGCGGAAACGCGTTGGGATCGATCAGCCAGGCCTCGAGCTGGGACCAGCGCCAGAGCGGGACGGGGTTGCGCGTGGGCTTCGACTTGATGGCGCGAGGGGGACCGATCAGCGAGAGATGCTGGCGCTCTTCGGCGGTCAAGCTCTCCTCCGTTCGAAGATCGGTCTCTTCACCGTCGCTCAACGGGGGTAGGCGACCGAGGCGGCTGAGCTTCCCTTCCTCGAGCTGAAGCGCGTCGCGCGGGGCCGGCAGCAGGGGGACGGAGCCGGTGGCCGTGAGCTCGACGAGCCACGGCCCGCGGACCTTTAACTCGAGCAGCTTCCTGCAGGCCTCGGTGTCGCCAGCGTGCTTGAAGCGACCCTCTCCATCGGTGGCGCTGCGGGTGCGGAAGAAGCCGGCGATAGCGGAGGGAAAGGGTAAGGGCAGGCTCTTCATCTGCAGCTTGGTGCCACGCATCGGTCTCCCATCGCGGAGGACAAGGGTATCTCGTGGCTCGAGGTGCCAGATGGTCATGAGGTCACCTCCTGCACGTCAGGCTCGACTGAAACGAGCTGGCTGGTGCGGTGGAGTTCGAGGGCGAGGTAGAGCTCGTTGCCAAGGCGCTGGATCCGCGAAAAGAGGCCTTGATCGCCCTTCTCTCCTTTGAGATAGCGCCTTATGCTCTCTGTGGCCTGCTCCTGTAGACCGGTGGCATCAGGGCTGGCACCGGGCTCTTTGCGCGCCATGATGCGTCCGAGCTCATGCTCCAGCAGATGGGCAACGTCAGGTTCAACGTCAGCTTTGGACGCTCGCTGGTGGAGGCCGGGCTGGAGGATGTGGGCCAGGTGTTCGACCTCGCGGAGGAATCCATGGCTGACCTCCTGCTGGGCGATCAACGTCTCCCAGACCTCCAGGCGCTCCTCAATCGGCCATGACTCGTCCCAGCCTGTGACGAAGGAGCGCTCGCCGCCGCTGCGCTTGTCGACGATCACGGCCAGCGCGTTTCGGCGCGTCTTGGCGAGCGTTTCGGCCCGCTTGGCGACCTCCCGGACCTCGGCGAAATGAGTCGAATGATGGACGACGGCGACGCCGCAGGAGAGCGTCGGTTTGACCTCGTTCCCTGCCTCGTCGAGGCCAGCGTACGCGATGAGCTTGGCGGAAAAGTCGCGGCGAAGAGCCTGCGCGCAGGCCAAGGCGTTATGGAGGGGCAGCATTGCGAGCACATCGTCACCACCGGAGTAGATCAGGCTTCCGCCGTAGCCATCCTCGACGATGCTCTTGGCGTTACGAGCGAAGCTGTCGAGCGCTTTCGAGAACGCGGCGTGGTCTCTCGCGCTCTTTTGGCTGTCGATCACCAAGCCCATGCGGTCTCCGTCTGCCAAGAGCATCGCGTAGTAGGCGCTCGGCTCGCGATGCCCGATCGCTTCGAGCAAGTCGCGCAGTTTTACGCGGCAGGTGTTTAGGTGCTGGCGCCGTACGGCCTCGTCGTCGATCCCCAAGATCTGCTCGAGGAGATCATCGAGGCGACCCTCGTAGAGCAGAGAGCCGTCGTACGGACCAGGATGACGCTCACCCCGGAGGCCGTCGCCGCCACGGAGCGCGAGCGCGTCCAGCTTCTTTGGGTTTCCCCCGCCCATGGTGATCAGGATGTCGAGGAGTTGATCGAAATGCTGCTGCACGTCGTGGCGTGCGAAGTGGCCGAAGAGCGGCGCCGCCGCCATATGAGAGGTGCTATGGAAATGGGGGCGGCGAGGGGTGTCGAGGGAGTCGGACTCGGTGCCGAGGCGCTTGAGCAGGCCGACCCCACAGAGCCGCTCGGTCTTCTGAATGCCGAATACTCTCCGGCATGTTTCAGCAGAGATGCGGCTCTTGTGGTCGTAGACGCGCTCGTCGATGACCGACTCCCGAAGCCCGTCGAGGGAGCTTTTAGGCACGCTGTCGGCCCAACGCGCGGCCGAGCGCCAGGCCTTCGTGTTCTTACGCGCGGCGAGGAGAGCCTCGGCGCGGTCGCGGGCCGCGGTATAGGCGTCGCCTTCCCGTTCAGAGCAGGGGACGGCGACCCATGGACACTCCATCAGCGACCCAAGCTGGTCGTCTGCACGAGACCGGAAAAAGTAGCGGCCGAGTTCTGAGGCTTCAATCCTGTTGAAGATGCTATCGGCAAGCTCGAGGAGCTCTTCGCGGACGAGCTTCTTTGCGCCACAGCCGAGCTCTCGGGCGCGCGCAGCCGGAACGACCGCGGCGATCTTATTGGCCACCGAGACCTTATCATCGAGGCGCTCGCTGCCGGGAAAGACCATCGTGATCTCACCGCCAGATTCGGCGAGGAAGGAGGCCACCTCGCAAGAAAGGTGGCTAAGGAGATGCGAGCCGAACCACAGATCTTGGCATCGACGGGCGCTGGCGATGAAGTCCTGGATCGGACCGAGCGATATCAGGAGAAAGGCTTGTTCACTCATTGTCTGGATCCTTCACGCAGGCTGACTCCATGTCCGTTGAGGTGAAAAGGGTTGGTTGGTTGATGAGGAGCACGGCGCTGGTTTCGCGTCGATCGACAGTGCGCTTGTTCATCTTCGAGGAGGCCCCCCTGCAAGGCTCAAAGCTATGCCTCTACGACGGCCAGAAGACGTCGTTGTCCGATGTGCTTTGGTTCCTGAACGCCTATTATCCGCGAAACCTCCGGGATCGTCTAGTCCCATTTTTCGTTTTCGCCTATGGATCGGTCGTCTCCGCACGCGTCGCTCGCCGCCATATTGAAACGTAGACGTGCGGCAGCGGACAACTCTGACCGTTCACTCGTTGGGTCGAGTCTCTTGACGTCCGCATCAGATAGGAGACGAAGAGGAGGCGGCGACGCGGTTGCCATATGCCGTACCTGATGGATAGGAGGGGTGTCAGAAGTCGCGTGTATCTGCGTAGGCTGGTCGCGTGCCTTGCTCAATACGGCTCGCGCTCGAGCAGCGCGCGCAGGGTGCTAGCGTTTGTCTTGCGCTGGAGGTTCTCTAGCTCGTTATCGAAGTGGCGTTGTTGTCGAGCGGCTGGAGGGAGCGCTTCTAACGCACTCTGAAGCGCCTTTGTCGCGTTCGGCGATCCCTCGCGGCTGGTCGCCGTGAGGGCGAGCACGACCTCAACGCTGGAGAGCGCCGTCTGCCAGAGTTCGATTGGGCTTTTCCAGCTACGAGCTTGGTCGATCTCTTCGTTGATCGCTGAGAGCAGCGCAGGAGCACACTGCGGTGCGGCCCAGGCGCGAGCCGCCCAGGCGACACGACGCAGCCCGGCGCCCGGCCAGCGCAGAAAACCTTCGGCGGTGCTCTCGGCGCGTTCGGCGAGCGTCTGCCACTGCGTGATGCTTGGAGGATCGCGGCGGTAGGCCAGCAGCTCGCTGCTCAGCATGGCGTGGTCGAGGTAGGCGCGGTTGAGGCGCCGCTGGGTTGGCAGGGCGACCGTTTCGTTGGCGCGGCGACCGCGGCAGGCCTCAGCGCGGGCACGCTCGAGGCGCCCGAGGCGCCCGAGGCAGGCGACGACGTAGGTGTGGTTGCGCGGGCTCTCCGAGGAGCGCCGTGAGGCGTAGTAGTCGCGTGCGGCTTCGAGATGTGGCAACCCTCCGGCAGGGTCGCCACCAGCCATGAGCAGCAGGCCGAGGGTGCTGCGGGCGTTGATCGCACTCTTGGGCACTCGGAATCTTTCACCGAGCTCCCAAGCATTGCGCGCTTCACGTGCGCCTTCGGCGAAGCGGTAGCGGTCGCGTTCACAGCTCGCGAGGTGCGTCCGGGTCTCGACCTCATCCTTTGCCGAGAGGGCGGTGGCACCCAGATCGAGGGCCCGGTGGAGCAGCTCCAACGCCCGTGAGTAGTGGCCGATATGGGTCAGGCAGGCGCCGGCCCGGGCCCAGGCGAGGGCGCGGGCCTCCTGGAGCGCATCGTTTTGGGCCAGGTGGATGAACTGGCTCGCCAGCTCGGGCCAGCGCAGGCCGCCGCCTTCTTGCCAGTAGGCTCGGTCGAGCGCCTCGAGGGCGTGGTGGACGTCGAGGTTGACGGGCGCAGGCCAGCGCTCGGGGTCGGTGAGCATCTCAGGAGACGAGAGCCCAAAGGCATGCAGAAGCGCCTCGCCCGCGGTGCTACAGAGAAGCTGGCGAGAGCTGGATCCGCCGGAGGCAGAAGGGGGTGGGTTGTGCGCGGGAGTACGGTGAGCGAGAGCGCCGCCGTCTTTGGGTTCGAGCAAGCGGGCATCCGCCGCGGAGACCTCGCGGCGTTTGTCTGAAAGGTGATGGACTGGGAGGACCGGGCAGCAGGCCGCCGGCAAGGCTCCGCTGCGGGCGAGGGCGCCGGTCGCGACGAGGTCGCTGGGGAGGGGCTGAGCGGCGAGCAGTGACCAGGCGGCGCAGAGCGCGCTGAGGCCGAGGGATGAGCCCTGAATCGTATCGGCTCGATCGACAGGTTGACCTCGTGCGTCGCAGAGCTCGATCGCGATCTCGGTTGTGGGGTCGAGGGGGGTGTGGTGCGGGTAGAGCAAGGCGGAGAGGCTCACAGCATAGCGGATCGCGTCGACCGAGGTCGCGGCGAGTGCCGAGGTAGTGGGCGCCGAACTGCCATCTGCGGCGGGCTGCTTGCGGGCCAGCCGCAACCAGACGAGGTAGCCCTGGTGCATACCGGGATCGATGACCACGCCCGCGGCCTCGCCGGCCTTTGGCTTTCGCAACATGAGAAGCCCGGCCTGGTCGAGGTGTTCGAGGTACTGCTGCTGGTCGGCGTCGACCCATAGCGGGGGGGCATGCTCGAATGTCTGGCGCAGCGGGACGAGGTCGCGGGGAGCTTCGCTTTTGCGATAGCGGTCTAGATCATCGGCGAGGCAGCGGCGCAGCTCAGCGACGGTTGGCAGCCCAGCCTCACGGATCGGGGCTTCGCCGTTCATCGCATCTCCGAAAGCGCTGGCAACGGCAGCTCGATCTGCTCGGTTCCCGAGCTGACCTCAACAATCGTCTCCGGAAGCGCATGGGCTTGCACCATTCGCGCCGTAGCGTCGCGATAGATCTCGTCGCACCCGTTGAGCTGCAGCTCTTCGTTGATCGCCGTCTTGCCATAGAGGCGTAGCAACCAGCGCCCACTCGAGTCGTCGGTCTCGGCATAGAGGGTGCTGCCGTCGGCGAAGGTGTGTACGTGGGCGTTATCCGATGGGCTGCTGTAGATCGGGGCGGCGTCAGCCGCTGCGAGGCGCTGTGGTGCAGCGTCGGGTTGGGCTTGTGGCCAGCGAGCTGACGAAATAGGTACCCTTGGGATCGAGCCTTCGGCGGGGGTCAGCGAGACGGTGGTGGCGTTGGACTCTTTAGCCGCCGCGCAAGCGATCATCTTACGAGCCAGGTGCAGTGCCTGCAAGTCGATCACGCCAGCGGGGGGAGCGGGAGAAGCGTGCCAGGTCTCGAGGTCGGCTAGCAGCCCGTCATAAGAGCTGCGCAACGCGTCGTCGCGCTCCAGAGCTGCGGTGACCTGCTGCTCGAGGGCGGTGTCAGCCTCTCCTTCTATCACGGCCAGAAGCTCCTCGTCGAAAAAGCGCGGCGCGGCGGCTAGCAGGTCGGCGATTGGGTCGTCAGCGGCGTTATCGAGCACGTCGAGCGAGATTGCACGCTGCAGCTCGCGGCCCTTTTGGGCGACACGAGCCCAAAGCGAGCCTCCCCCCCGTGTAGACTCGGTAGTCTCGACAGTCTCAGCAGCCTCGGCCTCCTCTCGCTCGGCGAGGCGGCGCTCGGCCCAGCCGAGGAGCTCGTCAAGCTCCGCGGTGGCGAGGATCGTGCGCTCGAACTCGTTTAGCTCGGCTCGGGCGCGAGCGGCAAGTGCGTCGCGTTCGAGGGCGTCCAGCCCGAGGATTCGGGAGTCGCAGCGCTCGACCTCGTCGATCAGCTCAGCGAGGCCTTCTTCGGCCTCGCGGGCCGCGAGCGGATCGGCGTCGCCAAGCCGTGGGGCGAGGGTGCTCCATTGTTGGTCGAGGGTTTCGACGCCGGGCTCGAGGGCGGCGGCGAAGAGTTCATCGTCGCCGACCATCCGCAAGGTCGCGTCACCAGGGAGCATGCCCCTGGCCCGCTGGGCGGTCGCGTCGTCACTGGCCTGTCGTTGGTGCTCACCGCGGGCGAAGAGCGCGGTGGCGAGGGTGTCGAGGCTCATCGAGCTCTCCTTGGCCTGTGCGGCGAGGGTGGCGGCGAACTCAGCGTAGAGCTCGGCCGCGCCGATCGTACGGCCATAGGGGTCTTCCGTGGTATTTTCGGGCATGGTGGTAGGGTCCTGCTTGTCTCTGCTCGTGGTCATTGACAAGCCCTGCCGATCCCCCAGGCCATCGGGCTATGAACCGTGAAGGGAAAATCGCCGCGGCGGATGTCCCGGGTCACCCTGCGCCACCGCTTGCGACAGGTTTTCAGACCAGCACCATGCTCACCCAAGACGACAGCGTCGAAGGCTGTTTTCAGGTGGAGGGTTCGAGTTTTTTCGCCCTGGGTGGCGATGAAGAGTCCACTATCGTCCAAGAGCTTTCCCGTCTTGCCCTCGGCTCCGAGGTGTACATGGCGGGCATGAGGTCGCTCGCTGGCCGAACGGATCGCGTTGCCAACCGCCCGAAGGTAGCGTTCACGTAAGGGACTGAGCAGCGCAATCGAGGCGAGCATCCGTGGACGCGCCATGCCTGCGTAAGGGTCGAAAAGGCGGTCGTTTAGCCGCTGCTCGGCGTAATGCCTCAGCCCTTCAAAGGCTTGGCAGTTCTGAGCAGAGAGCTGGTTTCGGATGGCAGCGCGGTCCAGCGATGTGCCGAGCCGTCGCTCCCAGCGCTGGCGGCTCGCCTCCGGATCATGCTCAGGGGCGGCTCCTAGAACATGCTTGATCAGCTTGCGATCAACAGTGCGCAGGTTGACCACGCCAACCCAACGCCGGGTGGGGCTGTCGTCTTCGACGCTGACAGCGAAACGTTTGGCGAGGGCGAGGGTTCGCGCCGCGCGGCTGCGCCAGGGCGCCGCCGTGATCGGGCCGGCTAGGGCATCGAGAAGCTCGGCGCGGGGGGCTGCGGGCCATAAGGCCACGTGGCGCATATCAGCGTAGCTGACGAGATCGTCGAAGCGCGCGTAGACCTCTCGGTTATCTTCGTCGATGGCAAAGCACGCGACGAGGCCGCCGGAGCGCAGACTCCGGGCCTTGTGGGCTTCTTCTGTCAGCCCTACGTAATGTACCTGGAGAAGCTCGGTGGTTGGGGCGTTGTTGTTGGGAGTAGCGCTGTTCGTATTACACATCGCTCCCACCTCTGGAGATCAGTCGGTCTCCCTGTGGCTTCGTCTTGGCTCTCTTCTGAGGAGCCGAGGCGTTCGCGGCGAGCTTCTCGAGCATCTCCGTGTGGTCGCTAAGCTCGGGATCACGCGCGCAACGCCGCGCGCCGAGGGCGACGCCCCAGGCGCCGCGCTGAGCGCGCTTGGCGACGCGGTTGCGCAGCACCGACGCTTCGGCAGCCTGGTGATTGGCGCCAAAGAGCTCGCGAGCGACCTCGAGGGCGTCGCGCCTCTCGACGCGGACCTGGTGCCAGACGCTGATGTTGGCGCGCACGGCGTCGGGCTTGCTGCCGATCTGTTTTTCACGCGAGAGGATATAGAGGTCTTCGGGATCGTGCGTCTCGACCAGAGCGACCGCGCTGTCGATCGAGAGCTGATAGACGCGGGCTGCCGCCTCCTTTTCCTCGTCGACGAAGACACCCGGCTCTACTGTCTGAATGGGCTGTCGGCTACGCTCGTGCTCCGCGCATTCTTGCCGACGCAGAGCCTTCCGCGTAATGCTGATTGCCGCGTTACGTGCGATCATACAGAGCCAGCTGCCGGCGGCACGATCATCCTGGCCTCGGAACTGGCTGGAATAGTTGAGAATCCGAATCAATGCGTCCTGCAGCGCGTCCTCGGTGTCGCAGTGGTTGGCGTTTTTGTGTACCACCGCCCGCAGCCGAGGACGCACTCGAGCCACCAGCTTGGAGAAGGCGGCGTCGCGCCGGCGAAGATCGCCTTCGGCTTCAGCGCGGGCGATCGTATGGAGGGTTTGGGCGAGCGGATGTTCGCCACCGGCGACCCCGTTATCCGTTTGGATTTTCGTCATGATAACGTCCCAGAGAGAGGGCAATGGATACCATGACTTTACCTCTCTGAGCAACGGACAGAGGCGCGACGGCAGGCGCGTAAGGCGTGGAGAAGGAGGGGCTGAGGACATGAGCTGTTGTCGGAGCATCTCTTTGGGGAGACGCGTGAGGCGAGGCCGGTCTGACGTGCTCAGCTAACAAGCTGTTAACAATCGCTCGATGATCTGTTAGTTGAGGGCGCCGTTGTTACGATTCGCATGCGCCCGAGGCCGAAGCTCGTGCCCTTGCCGATATGGACAATTGAACCGGCCTCCACGAGCGGCAGGAGCTCGGCGAGCGCTTCGCCGCGATAGGTGACGTGACCGACGAGGCCGCGCTGGGGCGTCCGGCGTCGCTGGCGAGCGCTATATCGAGTCTGATGGACGAGTTTCAGGGCGCTCTCGACGGTTTCGACGGTCTCAGCGCGCGTGAGCAGGCCGTAGTAGTCGAGCGCGAGTGAGCCTCTATCGCCGTGAAAGGCAATTAGCGATGAGATGCGTCGGAGCAACGCTCTCGAGAGCTGGACGAAGCTAGGCTTTATAGGAATAGAGCCATCGACTTTGATCTGTGCGGGGGTGATGAACTCGATGGTCAGGTGAGATGTCTCGCTGAGCCTAGCGGTGGGGTGGGGTGTTGTCGGCGGCGTGGCCAGATATGCAGATGCAAGATATCTGGATAAAGGCGCGCTCGTCGGAACGCCTCGCGGTCCGCGACGGTCAAGAAGACGAATGACTACACCGTCAGCCGCGAGCTGCTCGATGCTCTCCAGAGTACAGCGTGTGCGCTCCGGGCCGAGGCCTTCCTCGGCGAGGTGGTAGAGGGCAAGGAGGAGTTGTGGATAGAATACGAGTGCTCGTTGTCCGAGCAAGAACAGCTCGAAGCGAAGCGAGTCGCCACGCTCTAGCGCAGACGGGACCCACGACGGTGGACGCAAGACAAGGGGCTGAGGGACGTGACTCGACCGGCGCAGCACGTTGGCGTCTGCTGGCCGCGGGCTCTCGAAAAGCTGCACGTAGGCCGAATACTCGGCGGCTGTCTCTGCGCTGACGGTTTTCAACGCGGCGCCGAGGCATCCGCGGAGCAGGTTCCCTATCGCTGGAGGCAGCGGGCCGCTCTCGTCTGCGCGAAGGGTAATCGTCAGGGGACAGATGGGTAACGTCTCAAAGGCATCGCCAAGAGACACAACTTCAGTGCACATCCTTTCGACGTTTCTCTCCTCTACGCTGCTCAATAGAGACCTTTTTCCTATGGCGGTATCGGACGAAGAGCGTGATGCGTTGCTGAGATGGTTCCTTCATTCTCTCTTGAGAGCTCCCCTACACGTTTCTCTCGTCGCCGGGCGCGCTACTGCCGGCCGCTTTCTAGGCCTTAGAACGTTCGCCGTACCACCCGTATGACTCATGTCTTCGGCTATGAAATCGGCTCGGCAGCTCCCGGCCCGGTCCCGGATTTGTAGGGGTGCTCTTTGAGAGTACGAAATTATCTCGCAGGTATGGCTCAGTTGTCCATTCATTCCTCTGAGAGGGACTCACTGTCCGGATGACGGGATGTTGTTGACAAATGAAATGACCGGTCGTGTTTGACAAGTAATCTATTCGGTTTCGATTCAAGCAACCTTGTTGAGGACTTGGGTTGGTCGGCCTTTCGTGTTGACGCTGATGGTGGCCAGCATGTGACAGACCAGCTAGAGCGCTGACCCGCTTACCTCCCGTCGCCGCGCTGGTCTGCGACATCACAGCGGTTGATCGAGCCCTCCCGTTGCGACCAGCCCTTCGAACCGAGCTCTTTGTCGCTCAAACTCGCCGTAGCACCACGATGGCTGCGTTTTCGCTCCGCGATCTCGGCTCGAATGACGTCGCCTCGCTCGGTCCGGCCCTAGGAGGGCCCCTACAAAGCCCTCCCGTCGCCGGGCACCGCGCTGCCGGCCGCTTTCTATACCTCAGAACGCTTGCCGTAACGCCCGTATGGCTCGTTTCTTCGGCTACGAAAGCGGCTCGGCAGCTCAGCACCCGGCTCGGTCCCGAGTTTGTGGGGAAGCTCCTAAATCAAGAGACTGCTACCTAGCGATGAACCAGGCCGGAGGTGGTCGAGGCGCCGACCGGAGCCGCTGCCTTGCGCCGCGTGCCGATCGCGTCGCCTCGAGTCGTCGCGCGGGTATTCGCCGCGGAGCGGGTCCACGGTGGGAATGTGCTCGCGGCCCGCGGGGTTAGGCCCGCGAGTTCAGCTGCGTCGGGCTCGTCGCCTCGTGCTTGATTGCGGGCTCTCCGGCGCTGTGCTAGAAGCCAGGTCCGGCGGTTACAGCCTGGATAATATTTGCGTTTTCAACCAACCGGCGTACGGGTCGAGCCCTGGACTCGACGGTTGGGACCCAACGATTGGGGTCGAACGGATGCGGCAGGGCACGGAGCGGACGCGATGCAATCGGAGCTTCGGGCCATCAACGAGATGGTCCAGCAAGAGAGCGCCTTCGTCGAGCAGCTGACGGCCGAGATCGCCAAGGTGATCGTCGGTCAGCGCTACATGGTCAAGCGGATCCTCGTCGGCCTGCTCACCGGCGGCCACGTGCTGCTCGAGGGGGTGCCCGGGCTAGCCAAGACACTCACCGTGAGCACCGTCGCTGACTGCATGAAGCTCGACTTCTCGCGGATCCAGTTCACGCCAGACCTGCTCCCCGCCGACATCATCGGCACCACGATCTACACGCCCCAGACCGGCGAGTTCACGGCCAAGCAGGGCCCGGTCTTCGCCAACCTGGTGCTCGCCGACGAGGTCAACCGCGCGCCGGCGAAGGTGCAGAGCGCGCTCCTCGAGGCGATGCAGGAGCGGCAGGTCACCATCGGTGACACGACCTATGAGCTGCCCAAGCCCTTCATGGTGATGGCCACGCAGAACCCGATCGAGCAAGAGGGCACCTACCCGCTGCCCGAGGCGCAGCTCGACCGCTTCATGCTGATGGTGAAGGTCGGCTACCCGACCCGCGAGGAGGAGCGCGAGATCATGGACCGCATGACCGCGCGCTCGACCCCCGAGGCCAACCCCGTGGTCTCGCCGGAGGAGCTGCTCAAGGCGCGCGAGGTCGTCAACCAGGTCTACATCGACGACAAGATCCGCGACTACATCATCGATATCGTCAGCGCGACGCGCGATCCGGCGCGCTACGGGCTGACGCAGATGGCAGACTTCATCGAGTTCGGCGCCAGCCCCCGCGCCTCGATCAACCTCAACATCGCGGCGCGGGCGCACGCCTTCCTCGAGCGCCGCGGCTTCGTCACGCCGGAGGACATCAAGAGCATCGGCGCCGACGTGCTGCGCCATCGCGTGATCCTGACCTACGAGGCCGAGGCCGAGGAGGTCACCACCGAGGACGTGATCCGCAAGCTCTTCGAACAGGTGGAGGTCCCGTAACGCCAGCGCGCTCGCCGTACGCCGGCGGGTTGACGCAGCGAGGGTTTTTTCGATGCTTGCCCGCGAGCTGATCCGCAAGATCCGCAAGATCGAGATCTACACCAACCGGCTGGTCAACGATCAGCTCGCCGGCCAGTACCACTCCGTGTTCAAGGGCCGCGGCATGGCGTTTGCCGAGGTGCGCCAGTACCAGCCCGGTGACGACATCCGCCTGATCGACTGGAACGTCAGCGCGCGGATGAACGACGTGTTCATCAAGCTCTTCACCGAAGAGCGCGAGATGACCGTGATGCTGTTGGTCGACATGAGCGCGTCGAACCTCTTTGGCACCTACGCTCAGACCAAGCGCGATCTCACGGCGGAGCTAGCGGCGATCCTCGCCTTCTCGGCGATCAAGAACAACGACCGCGTGGGGCTGATCATCTTCACCGATAGGGTGGAGAAGTTCGTGCCACCGAAGAAGGGCAAGAAACACGTCCTGCGGGTGATCTCGGAGATCCTCTCCTACAGGCCGCAGAGCAGGAAGACCGACCTCGCCGTGGGCCTCGAGTATCTCGGGAGGGTGACCAAGCGCAAGAGCGTGGCGTTTCTGCTCACCGACTTTCTGCAGCCCCCGCCGCGAGACGCGCGGATCGATCCCCGAGCGCCGGTGGGCTACACGCGGCTCGAGCACGCCTTCAAGGTGATGTCGCGCAAGCACGACGTGATCCCAGTGACGATCACCGATCCGTTGGAGGAAGAGCTGCCGCCGATGGGGCTGGTCACGCTGGTGGACTATGAGACCGGCGAGCAGCTGCTCTTCGACAGCTCCGGCCCGGAGGCGCAGGCCTTCGCGATGTACCAGCGGCGCGTGCGGGAGGCGCGGCATACCCTCTTTCGGCGGCTAAAGATGGACTACATGGCGCTGCGCACCGACGAGGCCTACGTCGGCAAGCTCGTTGATTTCTTCCGCGCTCGCGCGGCGCGGATGAGGCGCGGATGAGCCGCGGGATCGTCCATAGCGGCGCGCTGGCGCTGGTGCTGCTCGCGGTCCCGCCGGTCTTCGCCCAGAGCAAGCCGGCAGCCACGTCAGGCAAGCCGGGCGAGGCGCCGGTGACGAAGCCGCGGGACGGCGTGCCGATCCTCGGGCCAGGCCAAAAGACGCCAGCAAAGGGCCCCGCGAGCCGACCTGCCGGGAGTCGGCCGACGAGCCCGCCCGCCGCGAGCCCGCCCGCCGCGAGCCCGCCCGCCGCGAGCCCGCCCGCCGCGGGCCCGCCCGCCGCGAGTCAGCCAACGAGCCAGCCCGCCGCGAGCGGCGCCGCCGCGAGCCGCCCCGCTGGCGCCCGCCCAACGAGCCAGCCGACCGAGCCGAACAAGAAGCTGCCGGTCTGGGCGCCGAAGCTCCGCGCGACGATCAAGCCCGCGGCGGCGTACGTCGGCGATCCGATCACGGTCACGATCACGACCCGCTACAAAAAGGGCGTGAGCGTGACGCTGCCCTTGAAGCTCGAGCTGGGCGAGTTCGCCGAGCTCTCGCGCAAGGAGTCGCGCCAAGAGAGCGGCCGGCAGGGGCATATCCCCAACGTCGAGCATACGTTCACGCTCGAGGTCGGCGCCTACAAGCTCGGTGAGCTCGAGCTGCCGCCGATCGAGATCAACGCCCTCGGCCCCGGCGGCGAGCTGGTCACGCTCAAGACGCCGGCGCTGCCGATCCAGATCAAGACGGTGATGCCCAACGAGCCGAAGCCGAAGCTCAAGGAGGTCGAGAAGCCGGTTCGGGTCTACCAGCGGACCTACTGGCTGCTCTATCTGCTCTTGGTCGTGGGCGTCATCGGGATCACGGCGATCATCACGCTGATCGTCCGGCGCCGGATCGAGCAGCGACGCAGAGCTGAGCGTCCACCGCCGCCGCCGCCACCACCGCATGACGTCGCGCTGCGCCGGCTGGCCGGCCTCGACGTGGAGCAGTATATCGCCGACGAACGCTTCAAGGACCTGTACCTCGAGCTCTCGGAGATCGTGCGCGAGTACATCGGCGGTCGCTTTGGCTTCGACGCGCTGGAGATGACGACCACCGAGATCAACGAGACGCTGGAGAAGCGTCACGTCAGCCTCGCGCTGCGCCAGCAGCTTCAGACCTACTTCAACGACTGCGATCTGGTGAAGTTCGCCCGCTTCCGCCCCGAGGATGACGACGCGCGGAGCGCAGCTCAGGAGGCGGGTCAGCTCGTTCGCGATACCACCGCCGCCTGGGGTCTCCCGCCGACGCCTGGGGCCGCCCAACAAGACGTCGCCGCCGTGGGGGAAGCTCCTAGGGCGACAGGCGACCATGCGACGGGCGATGAGGTGACGGGCGACGGTGCGACGGGTGATGAGGTGACCGGCGACGGCGCGACCGGCGATGAGGTGACTCACCACGAGGTGATGAACGGCAAGAACACCGACGCGAACACGAGCGATGCGGTGACGAAGCCGCCCGCCGCCGCCGAGGATAGCGAGAGGCGCTCATGAACCGGGATATCAAGCTCTTGATCGGCTTGACGGTCCTGGTGCTGCTGCCACCAGCGGCGTACATCATCTGGGACCTCTCCCACGCCGGCCGCGTCGAGCTGAGGAGCCCCTGGACGCTGCTGATGCTGCTGGCCGTGCCGCTGGCCTATTGGGTGCAGCTCTTCGTCTCCGGTCGTCGCGCCGCCCTCGGGTACTCGTCCGTTGGGCTGCTGGCCCGCCTGCGCCGCGGCCCTGCCGCGCTGCTGGCGCCGCTGCCGCCGATCCTACGCGTCGGCGCGATCGCCCTGCTCGCCGTAGCGCTGGCTCGCCCGCAGACCCGCGACCGTGGCTCCCGCGTCGAGGTCGAGGGTATCGACATCATGATCGCCCTCGACATGTCCAACAGCATGGAGGCCTCCGACCTCGTGCCCAGCCGCCTTGAGGCGGCCAAGAAGGTGATCGATAACTTCATCCGGCGGCGAAAGAGCGATCGCATCGGGCTGGTCATCTTCGGTCGCGAGGCCTTCACCCAATGCCCTTTGACCCTCGACTACTCCGTGCTGCGTACGATGCTCAGCGAGCTGCGGATCAACCTGATCGACGGCTCGGGGACGGCGATCGGCAACGCCCTCGGGGTCAGCCTGGCGCGGCTGCGGAAGAGCGACGCCAAGAGCCGGGTGGTGATCCTGCTCACCGACGGCGATAACAACGCCGGCAACGTCACCCCGAAGCAGGCCGCGCGCTACGCCTCGGCGATGAAGGTCAAGGCCTTCACGATCCTGATGGGGCCCTCCGGCGACACGGTCAACGCTGGCCGCGACATCCTCGGCCGGCCGATCCGCGTGCGACGCCAGTTCCCGGTCAACCCCAAGCTCCTCGAGGAGATCGCCGCGCGCACTGGCGGCAAGGCCTATCTGGCCACCGACCGGCGAGCCCTCGAGCAGAAATTCGAGAAGATCCTCGACGAGCTCGACAAGAGCACGCGCCGCGACGTCGCCGCCGTGTTCAGCGACGCCTACCGGCCCTTCGCTTTCCTCGCGCTGCTGCTGCTGGCGCTCGAGGCGCTCTTGCGGCTGACCCGCCTGAGGGAGTTTCCGTAACGTCATGCGCTTCGCCAACCCACAGGCTCTCTGGCTGCTCGCCCTCGTCCCGGCGCTGATCGTCGGCATGGCGCTGCGCTACGGCTGGCGCCGCCGGACGCTGGCACGCCTCGGCCACGCCGAGCAGGTGCAGCGCCTCGCCGCCTCGATCAGCCACGGCCGTCGGCTAGTCAAGAGCATCCTCTTCATCGTCGGCTTCACGCTGCTGCTGCTCTCCCTAGCGCGACCGCAGGCCGGTGAGCGCTCGACGCTAGCTCCGTATGTCGGCATCGACGTGGTCGTCGCCCTCGACTTCTCCAAGAGCATGTTCGCCCGAGACGCCTACCCCAGCCGCATCGAGCGCGCCAAGGCCGAGCTCAACCGGCTGCTCGACACGCTGAGAGGCGACCGCATTGGGCTTGTGGCCTTCGCCGGCGAGACCATGGCCTACCCGCTAACCACCGACTACGCGGCGGCGAAGCTCTTTTGGCGTCATATGACGCCCAATGATATGCCGGTCGGCGGTACGGCGATGGGCAAGGCGATCGTCGCTGGCACGCGGCTGCTCACCGCCGTGCGTGGCAAGGGCCCGCCACGGAGCCAGGTGCTCTTGCTGCTGACCGACGGCGAGGACCACCAGAGCGATCCCCTGAAGGCCGCCAAGGAGGCTGGGCGCCGCGGCATCCGTATCTATACCGTGGGCATTGGCTCGCGCTCCGGCGAGCCCGTGCCGCAGGTCGCCGAGGATGGCACGATCACCGGCTACCTGCAAAAGGACGGCAAGCCCGTAACCTCGCGGCTAGACGCTGAGACGCTGCAAAAGATCGCCGAGGCGACCAAGGGCAAGTACATCGAGATGGATCCCAAGCGCTTCGGCGTCGAGCCGATCCTCGCTGAGCTGAACAAGCTGACGAAGTCCGAGATCGAGTCGCGGCTGGTCAAGCACTACGACGAGGTCTTTCAGTGGTTTCTGCTGCCGGCGCTGCTGCTGCTGCTCTTCGACGCCTGCCTCGGCGAGCGTCGCAAGCGCTGGCAGGTCGAAGGGGAGGAGGTGATGCCATGAGGAGCGACCGCTCGGACGCCCAACTCCGGCGCCTCGCGCGCGCCACGACGGCGCTGCTGCTGCTGCCGCTGCTCTGCGCCTTCGATCCCTTCACCACGACCAACGACTCGGTCGAGCAGGGCAACGGCAAGGTCAAGGCCGGCAAGCTGAAAGAGGCGCTGAAGCACTACGACAAGGCCGCGAGCGAGCTGCCTCACGAGCCGGGGGTGCACTACAACCGGGGCGTCGCGCTCTACAGCCTCGGCCGCTACGTCGACGCCCGGGAGGCGCTGCTGAAGGCCACGGCGACGCAAGATCGCACGCTGAAGGCTCGCAGCTTCTACAACCTCGGCAACGCGCTCTACAAGCTCAAGAAGTACAAAGAGGCCGCGCTGGCCTACCAGCGGGCGCTGCGTCAGGAGCCCTCGCATCAGGCGGCGAAGTGGAACCTCGAGCTGGCGCTGCGGCAGATCGAAAAGAAGAAAAAAGAGAAAAAGAAGAACAAGAAGGACAAGAACAAAAAGGACAAGAGCGACGACAAACAGAAGAAAAAGAACCAAGACAAGAAGCAGCCCCAGCCAAAGAAGCAAGACGACAAAAAGAAGCAGAAGCCCAACAAGCCGGACAAAAAGCAGGAGCCAGACAAAAAGAAGGGCGGCGACGACAAGCGCGACAAGAAGCGCGACAAGCCGAAGCCGCAGAAGCCAAAGCCGAAGCCGCAGAGCAAGAAGCAGCGTGACGAGCAGCGTCGGCGGAAGCAGGTGCTCGACGCCCTCGACCGTAACGACAAGAACCTGCAGCGGCGCCGCGCCCGGCGGGCCCGCGGCCACGGGGCCTACCGCAAACCGGCGAAGGACTGGTAGGGTCCGGCGTCAACGATCATGCGCTGCTTCATCTTCATAGCGCTCCTCGCCGCGCTGGCCTTCGTGGCCCCGACGCCTGCGCACGCTCAGGTGGCGTCGATCCGCGTCGAGGTCGACAAGCACCTCGTCGCTCCGCAGGAGGCGGTGACGATCACCGTGCGGCTGACCATCGAGGGCCGCGCCGGCTACTCGCAGTACGCGCCGCCGACGATGAAGGGACTGCGGGTCTCCTCCGGCGGCATGAGCTCGCAGCGGCTGGAGGTGATCAACTTCCGCGTGCGCCGGCGTGAGAGCTACAGCTACACGGCCTATCCGATGGAGGTCGGTCAGCTCAAGATCGGCCCCGCGGCGATCCGCGTCGGCGACAAATGGGTTCGCTCCAACACGGTGACGATCACGGTCAAGAAGAACGCGGGCGGCGGCAACGTGGCGCCGGGATCGCCACCGAGCGACCACACATCGGGGACGCCGGGTCGCCCCACGACGCCTGTCGATCCGACGGCGCCAGGCGCCGACGGTCGCACGCTGCCGCGGGTCTTTCTGCGCGGGGTGGCCACACCTCGTAAGGTCTACGTCGGTCAGCAGGTGCTCGTTCATTGGGAACTCTACACCCAATCGGACGTGCTGGGCTTCCGCACGTTGAGGCAGCCGACTACCGACGGCTTCTGGGCTGACGACCTACGCTCCCCGCGGCGGCTGCAGTTCGCGCGCAAGGTGCTGCAAAGCCGCGTCTACTACGTCGCGGCCCTGGCCAAGAAGGCGCTCTTTCCCCAGCGCCCGGGGAAGCTGAAGGTCGGCCCGATGGCGGCCATGGTGCGCACCCTCAACTCCTTCTCCGGTTCGGCCAAGCGCCAGAGCGAAGAGCTCGAGATCGAGGTCTTGCCGCTGCCGGAGCAGGGCAAGCCCAAGGGCTTCGCTGAGCAGAACGTTGGGCGCTACTCTCTGGCGGCGACGCTCGATCGCAAGACGGTCAAGGCCGGCGACGCCGTGACGCTGAGGATCGTGATCCGCGGCGCCGGCAACCTGCGGCAGCTGGCGATGCCCAAGCTGGGCACGGTGCCGGGCTTCAAGGTCTACGAGCCGAAGGCCAAAGAACGGATCAACAACAGCCGCCAGATCGAGGGCGAGAAGGTGCTCGAGTACCTGCTGCTGCCAACCCGCAGCGGCAAGCTGACGATCCCCCCGCTACAGCTCGACTACTTCGACCCAAAGGCGGCGCGCTATCGCAAGGCGCGCAGCAGGGCGCTGAGGCTGATGGTAAGCGGCAAGCTCCCCGGCGGTAACCCCCTGCGCGGCGGCGCCAAGAGCAACGTCCTCAGCCGCGACATCCGCCCGCCGCGACCGGCGCGCAAGCTCTCCCATCGCGCCCCCACCGGCCCCCTCGGGCCGCTGCGGCTGGCGCTCGTGCTCTTGCCGCTGCTGGCGTTGCTCACCGTCGCCGGGGGCGAGCGGCTGCGCGCGCGGCTGGCGCGACAGACCGAGCGCTCGCTGGGGCGCGCGGCGGCGCGTCGCGTCCGTGAGCACCTCACCGCAGCAAAAGAGAAGCAACGCGCGGGGGACGCGGCCAGCTGCTTTGGCGAGGCGGCGGCGGCGTTGCGGGAGCAGCTGGCCCATCAGATGGGCGAGCGCACCGAGGGCTTGACTCGCGAGGAGCTCCGCGAGCGGATGGCCACCCTGGGCTTCGACGCCACGCTGATCGAGGAACTCTCCGACGAGCTCGACAGCTGCGACTTCGCCCGCTTTGCCCCGAGCGCCTCTGGTGGCCGGCAGCTCGAGCAGGCGGTCGATCGCTGTCGTGATCTGGTGCGGCGCATCGGGCGTACGCGGGTGGCCAAGGCCAACGGCGCACAGAGCGATCGCAAACACCCAGGTGGTACACACGGCGGCAAGCAGGCTGGCGGCAAGCAGGCAGGCGGCAAGCAGGCAGGTGGTAAGCGGGCAGGTGGTAAGCGGGCAGGTGGTAAGCGGGCAGGTGGTAAGCGGGCAGGTGGTAAGCAGAGCGGAGGTGCCGCGTGAAACACACGCGCCTCATCGCGACCTTCGGCGCTGCGCTGCTGGCGCTCACCTTGCTTTGCGCGCCACGGCGAGCCCAGGCCGAGACCGTCGAGCAAGCCTACGCTGCCGCCCTGAAGGCCTACTACGCCGGCAAGTACAACGACGCGATCAAGAGCCTCGAGCGCCTGGCGGCGCTGCCCCTCGCCCATGAGGAGCTGTTCTACAACCTCGGCTGCGCCTACTTCCGTCGGGGGGATCTCGGCCGCGCGATCTTCAACTTCGAGCGGGCCCTGGCGCTCGATCCGGGGTTCGAGGACGCGCAGTTCAACCTGCAGACGGCGAGAGCCCGCGCGCGAGGCAAGGTCAAAGACGTGCTGAAGGGCATCGCCGCCGAGGGCTGGTGGCGCTCGCTGCTGGGCCTGCTCTCGCTGACCGGCTGGTGGTGGCTCTTCATCGTCTTGTGGTGGCTGGCGCTCGGTGTGCTCTTCGGCCTGCGCCATGTCAAACCCGGCCCGGCCCGCGCGGGCCTGATCGCGACCAACGTGCTCTTCGCCGTGCTGGCCTTGATCGCCGGGCTGCTGCTCGCTGGCCGGATCTACGCCGGCCGCGGCGTCTCCGAGGGCATCGTGCTGCCACAGACGATCGCCGTGCGCGAGGGACCCGACGCCTCGGCTCGCCAGGCCTTCAAGCTCCACGCAGGGATCAAGGTCCAGCTCAAGGCCGAGTCCCCGGGCTGGGCGCGGATCCGGCTGCCCAACGGGCTCGAGGGCTGGATCCCGCGCAAGGACCTCGGTGTGCTCCCTCGCTGAGCTGAGCCTCTTCGACAAAGGGCTGGATTTTGGTCGCAAGGTCGGGGCATGCTTGGCCTATGCAAAGCTCTAGAACTTTGAAAATACTATCGATTTTGTTGGGTTTGACGCTCACGCTCGTGTCGGCTGGGTGTCCAAAGAAGAAGGCCAAGACGCCGAAGGCCAAGACGCCGAAGGCCAAGACGCCAAAGGCCAAGACGCCGCCGCACACGCCGCCAACGGCAACGCCCGGCAAGCCCCCCGCGAAGCCGGCCGGAGCAGACGAGGCGAGCAAGGACCTCGAGCAGGTCAAGCGCGCAAGAGCAGCCCTGATGCCGCTGAAGAAGAAGCTGATGGGCGAGCTGAAGGTGGCGATGAAGGCCGGTGGCTTCGAGAAGGCCATCGAGGCGTGCAAGATCAAGGCGCCGGCGATCACGAAGGCGCTCAACGCCAAGGGGATCCGTGTCGGCCGCGCCAGCCATAGGGCTCGTAACGCAGACAACGCGCCGAAGGCCGAGTGGTTGAAGCGCGCGATCGAGACCTACGCTAAGACGAGCGTCGCTGAGCTCGAGGCCAAGAAGGTCAAGCCCTACCTGCTCACCAAGATCGGCGATAGGTTCGGTTACGCCGAGCCGATCTACGTCAAGCCCCTCTGCCTCTCGTGCCATGGCGACAAGAAGACGATCCCGCCGAAGATCGCGAAGCTGATCGAGAAGGCGTACCCACAGGATCGCGCGCGCGGCTTTCACGACGGCGACTTCCGGGGCCTGTTTTGGGTTGAGTTGCCACGACAGGATCCGAAATAAATTCTTGCATTTGTTTCGTTTTATCCTTTCTGCGGCTCTCGCCCTACTCCTAGGACACGTCGACCTCCTAGGACACTTCGACGCAGCGCGGCAAGCCGATACTCCAGCGGTCTCATCACCGTATAGCTAGGGTATGGATGGCGTGGGTATGGATGGCGTGGGTATGGATGGCGTGTTGGTGTCGGTTGGGTCCGTGGAAGCTTCCCCTCGTGCTCCCCAAGCAGCGCCTCCTGACATGTTGCAGCAGGCGTTTCACGACGCTCACGCGCTCCAGAGCCAGCTGCGAGAAGCGCGGCAGGCCCTCCGCGACTTGCAAGACCAGCGCGCCGCCGAGCGCCAAACGCTCGCCGAACACCTGCGCGAGCTGGCGAGCCACCCCGCGACCGCTGGCACCACGACGGCGCTCGAAGCGCTCGCTGACACCCTCGCTGCCGACGAGCAGCTGCTCCCCGACGAGCTCGAGGACGAGCTCGGGCGGCTCTTGGCCGCTCGCTGCGAGGGTCGCCTCCAGTATCGAGCCCGGATGACGGTTCGCCCCGAGCACCTCACGCCGCGTATCGCGAGAGGCCTGCGGGAGTTCGTCCGCGAGGCCGTCGAGTGCATCGCGACCATGAAGGTCGAGCAGATCGGTCTGAAGCTCGAAAACGACCATCGAGCGTTGCTGCTGCGGATCACCGACGACGGCGTGTCTCCAGCGAGCGCACCCGCCGAGCGCGCACCATGCATTGCAGCGCTCCAACATTGGGCGAGCCAGCTGGGTGGGACGCTCTTTGTAACCTACGGGCGACGCGGGACGGCGCTGCAGCTGCGGCTCCAGCTCCGTAGAGCACCGCCGGCCGCTTTCTAGCAGCCTGTTGGTCAAAAGCACTGACCAACTTACCTCCCGTCGCCACGCTGGTCTGCGACATCACAGCGGTTGTCGCTCGTCGGTCGCGTGCTACCAGCAGGCCCTTCTCGCTCCTACGCCGTGATGCCGCATCCTTCGCGCAGCTCGGTCCGGTAAGCGGATCAGCGCTCTAAGGGCCAGCGCTGCTAACATTTCGGGGTCGCTTCTGCCTATAGTGACCTAGGAGGCGTGCGCCTCCTTCGTTCCCGTCGGAAAGGTGACCGTATGCTCCGCTCTTCGCTGCCCTCCAAGTCCTTGGTTGTCACCGCGCTGCTGCTGTCGCTGGTGCATCCTGCCGAGGTCGCCGCTGCTGAGGCCGAGCCGTTCGTGATCGTGATCGGCAACAACCTCAGCCTCGACAAGGGCGTCAAGCCGCTGCGCTACGCCGACGACGACGCCCTGCGCTACGTCGAGCTCTTCTCGCTCGTCTCCAAGCGCGTCGCGCTCTTCACGGTGGTCGATCACGACACGGCGCGGCTCCACGGGCGGCTGGCGCGCGAGGCTCGCCCGCCGGAGATGAAGGCGATCCTCGCGACGCTGAAGCGCTACAACAGCCAGATGAAGGCGCTCGCGGCCAAGGGCAAGCGCAGCGAGCTGGTCTTCGTCTACGCCGGCCACGGCGACATCGACAAGAGCGGGGAGGGTTACATCAACTTACAGCGAAGCAAGCTACGACGGCGCGACCTCTACAAGACGATCATCGCCCCTTCGCAAGCGAGCTATGTCCACCTGATCATCGACGCCTGCAAGAGCTACTATCTCGTTAACCGTCGTGGCAAGTGGAGGCGCGACGAGAGCAAGGGCACCAAGGCTGGCGACGCCGAGCTCGCCGCCTTCCTGAAAAAAGAAGATCTCGCGGCTTACCCCAAGGCGGGCGTGATCCTCGCCACCAGCGGTGATGAGTCGACCCACGAGTGGTCGCGCTACCGTGGCGGGATCCTCAGCCATGAGCTGCGCTCGGCGCTCTCCGGGGCAGCGGACGTCAACGGCGACGGCAAGATCGAATACAGCGAGGTCCACGCGTTCATCGCCGCCGCCAACGCGCGGATCCGCAACGCCAAGGCCAAGCTCGCGATCTGGAGCCGCGCGCCGGCGGCCAACCGCAACCAGCCTCTCTTTCGCCCAACGAAGGCCCGGCGAGGGCGGCTGCTTCGTTTCGACCACAAGGTCGCCGGTCGCTTTCATCTCGAAGACGATCGTGGCGTGCGCGCCCTCGACCTGCACAAGGCCCACGGGCTGAGCTTCGACGTCGCCCTCGATCGGGGCCGCACCTACTACCTACGCCGCGCGAACGAGCAAGCGCTGATCAAGCCGGGCAAGGCGCGCCTCGCCGTCGCCTCGCTGCGTTTCGGCCGCGCGACCCTCGCCGCGCGCTCAGGCAGCCTCGACCGCACCTTTCGCCGCGACCTCTACCGTCAGGCCTTCTCGCGCGGCTTCTATGACGGCTTCGTCGCCCGCACGGATCACATCGCCGTAGCTGCCCCCAGCCCCAAAGACGGCGCGGGCGGTGTGAACCCGGCGGCCGCCCCGGGCGCCACGGGCGCGGCAGCGAGGAGAAGCAGCAGCAAGGGCGCCAAGCCGACGGTGGCGGTGCTCTACTTCACCTACGAAGGTAACGACAAGCAGCTGGTCGTCCTCCGCAAGGGTCTAGCCGAGATGTTGATCAGCGACCTGGCTGCGATCGAGGACGTGAAGGTCGTTGAGCGGATGCGCCTCGAAGCGCTGCTGAAGGAGCTGAAGCTCAACCGCAGCCGCAAGATCGACCGCAAGAGCGCGAACAAGATCGGCAAGCTCCTCGGCGCGCGCTACCTGGTCTGGGGCGGCTACTTCAAGGTCTTTGGCAGCGTCTGCCTCACCGGCAAGGTCGTCGAGGTCGAGACCGGGACCACCCTCCCCGGCGGCAAGACCTGCGGCAAGCCGACCGATTTCCTCTCGCTCTACACGAAGCTCCGCCAGCGCCTCGAGACGACCTTGACCACGCGCCTCGAGGCCGCGCCGACGCGGCAGCCCCAACGCAAAACGCGCCCCAGCAAGAAGGCGCGTCGCGCCCGCGTCAAGGCTCGCCTCGCACGACGGCAGCGAGCGCGTCGCAAGCTGCCTTTGCGGTTGACCACGCGCACGGCCCTGGCCTACGCCCGCGCCCTCGACGCCAAGGACCGCGGCGACACGCGCACGGCGAAGCGCGAGCTGCACAAGCTGCTCGCGCAGCAACCCGACTTCGACCATGCCAAGCGCCTGCTGGCCAAGCTCGGCAAGTAGGCGACTACCTACTGAATAATCCTCTTAACTGTCCAACCCAAGAGTTCCTTGTTTGGGTCTTATGATTTGATAAAGCGTCCGACGTCTCGATGAATGATCATTGTTGGAGAGCGATCTCTTAGCCTACACATTAGAGTGCCGTCTGCTCTATTTTTGTCTATTGCAAGTGACATGAATCTGTAATGATCGGCCATAAACCTGGGAGAGGCGATACTAACGCATTGGCCTCGATGATCGGTGCTCGAGCAAGAGAGAGGCGGCTCACGCAGCCGCCGCTAACACGCTCGGTTAGGAGCACCCCTACAGATCCCTCCCGTCGCCGGGTAGCGCCCTGCCGGGCGCCTTCGAGGCCTCAGAGAGCTCGCCAGACCGCCCGCAGGGCTCGTTTCTTCGGCTACGCAATCGGCTCGGCAGCTCAGCGCCCGCCTCGGTCCCGGATTTGTGGGAACCTCTTAGCTTAGAGTGACGACAATGACGCTCACGCCGGACGAGCTGCTCGAACGCAGCCAATGGGATCTCTTCTGGGTGCCTGACGACGTCACGAAGGTCGTGCGCGACGAGCTCGCCTACATCCACTGCCCTCGCGATCGGCACTACTTAAACATGGTGACGCGCACCCGGGCGGTGGCCGAGCGGCTCCCCGGCCTGGTCGACGAGGTCTCCCGCGCTCACGCAGGCAGGCGATCGCGCTGGCTGGTGCCGCCGACCTATGACACCGCGCCCCTCGAGCGGGCCCTCGCCAACGGCGGCTACGCCCGAGACGACGCGTATCGTGTCAGCGTGATCGCCTGCGACGCCTACCGCCGACGGCCCTCGCCCGGCGGGATCTGCGTGACGCAGGTGGAGACCCTCGACGAGCTCGAGCTCTCCTTCCGCGCCTCCAGCGCCGCCTTTGGCGATCCCGGCCCGCGAACCTCGGACCAACCCCAGCGTGACCTCGCGCTCTGCTCGGGCCCCCACCCGCGAGTGGTGCGCGTGCTGGCCACCGACGAGATGAGCGGCGAGGCGCTGGGCTGCGGCAACATGACCATCTTTACCGAGCTCCGCTTTGGCTTGCTCTGGGGCGGTGGCACGGCGCCGGACGCGCGGGGGCGTGGGATCTACTCGGCGCTGCTCGCTCAGCGCATCGACGCCGCAGCGCGCCGCGGCCTCGACCGCGTTGGGTTGCTGGCGAACGTCGAGACCTCGGCGCCGATCGTCGCGCGGCAAGGCTTCGAGCAGCACGGCCTGGCTCACTACTGGGAGCGGCCGGCCCTCCTGTCGCGCTGAGTAGCGCGATAGACCACAGGGCAAGCGTCGCAATGAAAGGGCGAGACCAACAGGCTGCTAGCGCGCTGACCCGCTCACCTCCCGTCGCCGCGCTGGTCTGCGACATCGCAGCGGTTGTCGTTCGTCGGTTGCGTGCTACCAGCAGGCGCCCTTCTCGCTGCTACGCTGTGATTCCGCATCCTTCGCGCAGCTCGGTCCGGTAAGCGGATCAGCGCTCTAGAGTTGGACGGCTCTTCGTCAAAGCGAGTATCAGCCGGCGGTCTCAGAAGTACCAGGGGAAGCGCCGGTAGTCCTGGGGGCGCTTCTCGAGGAAGGCATCGCGTCCCTCCTGCGCTTCGTCGGTGCCGTAGGCCAGCCGCGTGGCCTCGCCAGCGAAGAGCTGCTGACCGACCAGCCCGTCGTCGGGAAGGTTGAAGGCGTACTTGAGCATCCGCTGCGCCGTCGGGCTCTTGCTGTTGACCAGCCGCGCCCACTCCAGCGCCGTCTTCTCGAGCTCGTCATGCGCCACCGCCGCGTTGACCATCCCCATCTGGGCCGCAGCTTCGGCGTCATAGTCGAGGCCGAGAAAGAAGATCTCTCGCGCCTTCTTCTGGCCAACCTGCCGCGCGAGCAGCGCCGAACCGTAGCCGCCGTCGAAGCTCGCCACGTCGGCGTCGGTCTGCTTGAACACGGCGTGCTGCTTGCTCGCCAGCGTGAGGTCGCAGACGACGTGGAGGCTGTGGCCGCCGCCGACGGCCCAGCCCGGCACCACCGCGATCACAACCTTGGGCATGAAGCGGATCAACCGCTGCACCTCGAGGATGTGCAGGCGACCGAGGCGCGCTGGGTCGACGTTGCTCTCATCGTCGGCGTATTGGTACCCCGCCTTGCCACGGATCCGTTGATCTCCTCCCGAGGAGAAGGCCCAGCCGCCGTCTTTGGGGCTCGGGCCGTTACCCGTCAGCAACACGCAGCCGACGTGGCTCCATTGGCGGGCGTGATCGAGGGTGCGGTAGAGCTCGTCGACGGTCCGCGGACGAAAGGCGTTTCGGCACTCGGGGCGGTCGAAGGCGACGCGAACGGTGCCGTGGTCTATGCACTCATGATAGGTGATGTCGGTGAGATCATCGAAGCCCTCGACGGCGCGCCAGCGCGATGGGTCGAAGAGCTCGGAGACGGTCTGGCTCATGGCGTTGCTCCTTGCGGTTGGCGGGGTAGACCATACCCCCTGAGCCACCGATGGCAACGCACCTTCACCTCGACGAGGACGAGACCGTCGCGGCGTGATTCACGTCTCTAGAGGGCTGACCAACGTCCCTCCCGTCGCCGCGCTGGTCTGCGACATCACAGCGGTTGTCGCTCGTCGGTTGGGTGCTACCAGCGGGCGCCCTTCTCGCTGCTACGCGGTGATTCCGCATCCTTCGCGCCGCTCGGTCCGGTACGCTGATCAGCGCTCTAGAGGATCTCGAGGGTGAAGGCGCCAGCCGCGCTCGTGCTGTCGACGACGACCAGGTAGGTCCCATCTGCCGGGGGCGTGAAGGTCGTCACCGCCGGCTGGTTGAACAGCGAGATCGCCACCGCGCCGTTGGCGCTCTGCGGATCACAGTCGGCATCGATGGCTTGGCCCTTGCAGTTGTTGCGAGCGACGTAGACCCGGCCGTTGCTAAAGAAAGGGTCGAGGCGGATCGTGTAGGTTCGCGCCGCCTTCAGATCGACCTTGTAGTAAAGCTGCGGGCCGTCGAAGGCGCCGCCAAACTGACCACAGTTGATCGCCTTACCAAACTCGTTGGGCACGCCGCTGGTGTCGCCGGTGATCGTCGTGGTTTGACCGGGTGGTAGCACGGTCACCGTCTGGGCAGCGGCGCAGGTGCCGTTGGTCGGTGGCGTGTAGGTCTCGATGGTGAGATCGAAGGTGCCGAACCAGGAGCTGGAGCGCGCGTCGACGGCGATGGTGTAGGTGCCATCGGCGGCAGGCTTGAAGAACGCCGTCTCGCTGTTACCCGCGTTGACGAGCGTGCCGCCTGGGCCGTACTGACCACATTGCTGGTCGATCTGTTGCGGCGCGCAGGTGTCACCGAAAAAGTACCAGCGCGAGGGAAACTGCGGCTTGAGCGTGATGCGGTAGGAGTCGGCCGCCTTCAGCGCCACCTTGTAGTAGAGCTGGCCGCCCTGGAGGCTGAAGTTCCGCGAGCAGCGGATCTGGGTGCCGAACTCGTTGGCGATGCCGGTGGTGTCGCCCTTCACCGAGCCCTTGCCGCCGGTGAGGGTGATCGTCTGCCCCTGAGCGCAGGTGCCGTTTTGCGGGGGCGTGTACTCCTCGACCGTGAGCTCGAAGTCGCCAAAGCTGGTGGTGTTGCGGCTGTCGATCGCGATGGTGTAGGTGCCGGTGACCGTTGGGCTGTAGGTCCGTACCATCGTGTCGCCGGGCATGACGAGGTCGCCGCCGATGCCGCTGGCCGCGCAGTCGGTGTTGATCTGAGCCGGCTGGCAGACGCCGCCGAAGAGGTACCAACGCCCGGGGTACTGTGGCGAGTAGGTCAGGCGGTAGGTCTTGCCCGCCGTCATCGCGACCTTGTAGTAGACCTGCGGCCCGGCCATGTTGACCATCGGTGGCCGGTCGCAGCGGATCTGTGTGCCGAACTCGTTCTGGGCGCCGAGGGTCGTGCTCTTCACCGTCGCCGCGCCGTTGGTCAAGGTCAGGGTCTCGGCGTTGGCGCAGGTGGTGTTCTTCGGCGTGGCGAACTCCTCGATGGTGAGATCGAAGTCGCCTGAGAGGGTCGGGGTCGTGCCGTCGACCGCGATGGTGTAGGTCCCGCTGACCGTCGGGGTAAAGATCTTGGTGCGCGTCTCGTTGAAATCCGTGTCAAACGAGATCAGGCCGCTGGCGCCCTTCGAGCTGCAGTCGTTGTTGATATCGGCGGGGTTGCAGCTCGCGCCAAAGAGATAGAAGCGCGCGTTATTGTAGCGCGAGGTCATGGTGATGCGGTAGCCCTGGCCGGCGGTCAGGAAGACCTTGTAATAGACCTGCGGGGCGCTGAGCACGGTGTTGCCGAAGCCGCAGTTGATCTGCGTGCCGAACTCGTTTTGCGAGGTCGCGGTCGTCGCGCCGATCACCGCGGCCTTGCCGTTTTGAAGCGTGAGCGGCTTGGCGTTCTGGCAGGTGGTGTTGGTCGGGGGCGTGAACTCCTGGACCGTGAGGGTGAAGGGACCGGAGCTCTGGCTGCTGCTCGAGACGGCGTCGAGCGCGACGATGTAGTCGCCGTCAGCCGGCGGGGTGAAGAGCAGATCGTTCTCCGTGCTGGTGGTGGTGTCGCCGGTGGCGCCGCCGCTGCCACAGTCGGCGTTGATCGTGGCGATGCCGCAGGCGCTGAAGATGTACATCCGCTCGTTGGCGTAGTTGTCGGCGAAGGTGAAGCGGTAGCTCTTGCCCTTCTTCAGCGCGAACATGTAGTAGCGCTGGGCGCCGTTGTAGGTGCTCGTCAGCGAGCCGCAGTTGATCGCCGTGCCGTATTCGTTTTGAGCGCCCTTCGTCGTGCCCGTGATCTGCGCCGCGCCGTTGGTCAGGGGCACCATGGCGGCCTTGGCGCAGGTGTCGTTGTCGAGCTGACCGAGGTCGGGCTGGACGACGGCGTCGAGCGTCAGGATCGTGTCCGGCGGTGAGAACGTGTCCGTAGGCAGGAGCGCGTCCGGCGGCAGGTGCGCGTCTCGCGGCAGGTGCGCGTCGCCGATGAAGAAATCTGGCGGGCCGTCGATCACTTCGGTGTCGCTGATGATCGGAGCATCGTTGACGATGCTGTCGATCGAACCACCGTCGGAGTGATTTGGCGCGTTACGACCACCACAGGCGGACGCCGCGATAAGACCAAAGCACAGAAGTGCGAGGAAGCTCTTGCGCATCGGATGTTTTCCTCGTTTTCAAGACCGCGTGACGCGGCGTGTGGCGCAAACAGGCACCTGTTTCTAAGACCGCGCTCGACGACCCGAACTCAAACAGCCAAGATAGCGCGAGTGTTCGAGATTCTCCTTCAAGCGCCGACGTCTCGTCAACAACACGACTCGTCAACGAGATGTATGCGTCGCGTGTGGTTTGTGAACGTCAAGAGGAAAGCCAGGGATCATGCGAGCGAAGGGCAGGGGGGATACAGGGGCACGGTGGTTGGTGGGTTTGGTCGCGAGCGTCGTCGCGCTCCTGGAGGGCGCCGAGGCCCCGGCTCGGTCCCGAATGCGTGGGGAAGCGCTCAAGGTCAAGGGGTTTCGTCCTGCGATCGTGGTCGCCCCGAGGGCGGTCAAGGGGACGAGACCGCTGATCGTCGCGCTTCATGGCAACTTCGACCGACCGACCTGGCAGTGCGACGCCTGGCGCGGTGAGGTCGCCGGACGAGCGTGGCTGCTCTGCACTCGAGGTCGACCACGGCGCGATGCCCCAGGCCTGCGTCGCTACACCTACCGCTCGCCCAAACAGGTCGACAAGGAGATCGCAGCGGCCCACGCGGCGCTGGTAGCCCAACAGGGTCAGCGCGTCGCGAAGCTGCCCCCGGTGTTGGTGATCGGGTTCTCGTTGGGCGCGACCTATGCGTCGCGATTGGCGGTGCGACAGCCCGCGCGCTACCCACGAGTGCTGCTGGTCGAGGGCGGACATACCATCTGGACGGTGAAGCGCGCGCGTGCCTTTCGCCGTCGCGGGGGGCGAAGCGTAGCCTTTGCTTGCGGCAGCGGCTGGTGTATCCGACGTTCGAAAAAGACCTGCCCTCGGCTACGGCGCGCCAAGGTGTCCTGTCATGTCACCTCGGTGCGCGGGCTGGGGCATAGCTACGGGCCGCGACTGGCCAAGCGGGCGCGGCCGCTGATCGACGCGGCGCTGGCGGGATGGTCTGGGGCGGTCACGCCGTAGGATCCACCACGAACAGCAAAAGACGCGAGCGTGAAGTGCTGGTTTTTGGCGCCTTGCAACCAAACGTGCGCTAAATCACCGCATACGAGAGCCCGTTGGATCACCATCATGGAGCAGCAAGTAGATGCTCCTTACGTCGACCTCGTCTCCCGGCTCGGGTGCTGCTAGGCGACACGTAACAGCTTCATCAAGCGGAGGAAACCGAATGCGACGATCGCTGAGCTTTGGACTCGCTGGCTTCGGACTGCTCGCCGTGCTGCTCTCGAGCAGCGCCGCCGAGGCACAATTCGCACGCTACTATCTGCCGATCGAACGCGGTGTCGTGAAGAGCAAGATCGAGCTGCAGACGCATTACTCGAGCGTCGGCGACACCGACTCCATCTTCTTTGGCATCGCTGGCCGTTACAACTTTGGCAGCCTGGCGGTGGGGATCAACGTCCCCTTTGCCCAGGGCTGGCTCACCGACCTCGACGACTGGCAGCTCGGCGACATCCGCCTCGACGCCAAATACAAGGTCCTCGGCATGGGCGATACGTTCGGCCTGGCGATCTTTGGCAACTTCTACCTGCCGACCCACAGCGGCGACGGGACCCACGAGTGGTTCACCGTGCAGACCGGCGTGGCGGCGTCGTTCAAGCTCTTGGGCTTCGAGGTCGGCGGCGGCATCCAAGCCCAGGGCCTAATCATCGGTGAAGGGGGCGACGATACCTGGAGGCTTGGCGCCTACGGTTTCGCCCGCGTACCGCTGCTGGGCTTTATCGCAATCGCCGCCGGCCTCGAGTACTGGAACTCGCTGACCCACGATGGCGAGCTCAACGAGTTCTACCTCACGCCGATGGTCGAAGCCTCGTTCATCGGTCTCCACGCTGGCATCGGGACGCGCATCGCCGTCACCGACGACGCGCGCATCGCGGGCCTCGGCCGCGCCTCGCTGCTGATCAACGTCGGCTACAGCTGGTAGCTTTCCGCCCCTTCCCTCCTTCGGTCATCGCGAGCGCGAGGACACCAAGCTGAGCTACTGGGCGCCGACGCCGGCGTCGAAGGGGCCGATGATGTTGCACTCAGGGTTGTAGCCGGTGCCGGCGTCGACGTTGACAAAGAAGCAGAAGCCGCAGCGGGCCGCGATCTGGGGAAACTTTTGGGCGGTCTCTTGATCGCAGATCACGTACTCGTCGGGATAGCAGCCCGTGCAGAAGTAGCGACAATCGTTGTTCAGCGGGTTGCAGGCGGCGACCCGCGTTGGGCCGCTGCAGGTGCAACCGGGGCAGAACCAGGTCGTCCTACAGGCCGTGCCGTAGGGGGGCGCGGTGCAGAGCGACAGCGGCGGCCGCTTGCAGACGGGACCGTCCTCATACGTCGTCTGGTCTGGGTTGTTGCCCCCATCTTGATTGGGTGGGCTCGTGTTGTCTTTGCAGCCGCCGATCAGGGCGATCGGTACCGCTAAGCTCAGCACCACGGCGATCACGCCGACCGTCGACCCCACGCGCTTGCCCGGCTGCATCATGCCCCTCCGTCGAGGCTGGCGAGCGCGACGGTGATGTTGTCGACGCCACCTGCCTTGTTGGCTTCCTCGATCAGCTGCGCGCAGGCTCGGTCTAGATCGATCGACGAGCTCATCACCAGATGCAGGATCTCGTCGTCCGAGAGCATGCCCGACAGCCCATCCGAGCAAAAGAGATAGATGTCGCCCAGGCGCGGCGACTGACGCTGGCAGTCGACAGCGACGGTCTCCTTCATCCCCAGGGCGCGCACGATCACGTTCTTATGCGGGAAGCGATCAGCGTCTTCCGGGCTGATCCGCTTCATCTTGATGTAGTCGTTGAGCAGCGAGTGGTCTTCTGACAGCTGCTCTATCGCGCCTTCGCGAATGCGATAGATCCGGCTGTCTCCAACGTGAGCGAGCATGATGTCGTCGGCGCAGAAAAAGCCAGCGACCACGGTCGTCCCCATCCCCTGCCGCCGACTCTCCCGCTGCGCCGACTCGAAGATCTTCAGGTTCGCCAGTTTGATTCCCGTGATCAAACGGTTTTCATGCCGACGGTTCTCTCGATCGAAGGCGAAGGGCCAGGTGATGTCTCGATCGTGAGCAGAGGCTTGGAAGAACTCGACCACCGTCTCGACGGCCATCCGGCTCGCCACATCGCCGCACGCGTGGCCTCCCATGCCATCGGCCACGATCACCAGCCGCTCGTCATCGGGGATATGGAGAAAGTCCTCGTTGTGCGTGCGCTTCATGCCGGTGTCGGTCAGCCCGGCTACCCGCAGAGTCAAGCCGTCGAGGGAAAACGACGTCGCCATCGTATCAAGAAACCTCGCCTTTTGGCGTTCCTGTCCGTTATTGGAGTGCTCGCAGCGTATCAAAGACCCACGCGAAAGGCCACTCGATCGCCGAGCACGGTGCCGCTCTCTGCCAAGACCCCCGCTGGCAACTCGAGGGTGGCCAGGGCCGATCCATAGATCGAGCTGAGGCGCCAAGGTCGCATCGTATCGACGCCGACCACCTCGCCCCCCTCGGCGAGGAAGAGCACGTCGATGCCATAGCCCATAAAGCAGGTATGGACGGCCCCGCAGGGTCTCAGCAGCATCGCCTCTCCCTCACCCAGCGCTGGCCCTCCGAGCAGCCCACGTGTGCGTTGCCAGACGCCGAAGGCGAGCCGAACCTCTCGCGCCAAGATCGCATCTCGGGTCAGGTTGACCGCCGACACCCGGTCATCGCGCGACAAAGACGCGATCGGTAGCAAGCCGTGATTGTTTGACATGCTCGCCATTGTGCACCCACAATAACGCCGCCAGCAACGCGCCGTGGCGCTGTCTCCAAGAGGCGAGAGGACCATGCAGATCACCGAAGGTTGGCTCGACGCCAACATGATCGTCGTCGGGATCGCGCTGATCGCCATCGCGATGGCAACCATCGTCTACCTGTTGCGCCGGCTGCGTCGCTGACCGAGGCGGACGCGAGGAGTCGCTTTGGAACCTGAAACGAGCGCCAATCCGGCAGGCGTGCAAGGGGATCTACACCAGTATCCGCTGCCTCGGCTGCTCTTTCATCTGCTGCGGAGGGTCTTCACCGGTGTGCTCCAGCTCGTCGGCGCAGGTGGTCGACCAGCCAAGGTCTACTTACGCGACGGTCTGCCCTGTTTTGCAGACCTCCCGTCGATGGAGGACGTGCTCGGTCGTGTCCTCGTCGAGCGTGGGGTGATCGATCATCAGCAGTACAACGAGTCGCTGCAGCAGCTCTCTCTCGGCGGGAAGCTCCATGGCCAGATCCTCCGCGAGATGGGCGCGCTCAGCGAAGCTCAGCTCGTCGATGGTCTGCGACTGCAGCTCCGACGCAAGCTCAACCGCCTCTTCTACTATGGGCCAGCCACGCGTTTCTCGATCGTCCAACAAGGCCATGAGCACGGGATCGACGCCGAGGCCGCGCAGGTGCGCGTCGATCCTCTCTTGGTGATCTACCATGGTGTTCGCAACGCGTTCTCTCCGCAGCAGCTCGTCCCAGAGCTGAACAAACTCTCGGGGACGCTGCTGCAGTTGCATCCGCAGTTCTCCACGATCGCCCAACGTTTCGCCTTTGGTCAGGATGAGCAAGCCCTGCTCACTGTTCTCCAGGCCGGCCAGATGCCCTTCGAGCGCGTGTTCCGGATCAGCAACCTCTCGGTGACCGAGACGCAGATGCTGCTCTACACGCTGCAGATCACCGAGACGCTGATCGTCGAGCAAAACCCCAACGCGCAGGTGGCTCAGCCGATCGCGCCCACGCCCTCGCAGCCGGGCCCGCAGCCGCAGCCGATCGCGCCCACGCCCTCGCAGCCGGGCCCGCAGCCGCAGCCGATCGCGCCCACGCCCTCGCAGCCGGGCCAACCAGTCGTCTCCCCACAACCGACAGCGGAGCAGCCGATCGCGCCATCTCCATCTCAGCCGATCATCATGCCGCCGCCACCGGATCTTTCAGCACCGCCGGCTTACGGTACACCTTCATCTCCTTCGACGACACGACGGAGGAGCACCCCGAAGACCATCCGAGTCGCTTCGACCACGGTGTCGTCCCTGATGATGGCGAAGATATCGTCCTCGAAGCGCCTACGGAGAGCGCCGCTGCCGACCACTCCATCAGCCACGCCGACGTCGAGTTCGAGGGGCGTCAGGGCACAATGGACGGCCTCCCCAGCATCGGCGCGCTGGCGCAGCAATTCGAGGTTGACCCAAAGACAGCCAACAGCGAGCCGAGACACGCCGAGAGCGAAGCGCCGCTGACCATCGAGCTTGATGACAATGACGATCTCAGCAGCACCGGTCCGCGTCGGAGCTATGGGCGTCCGCGCCGGTCTGCTCCGCCGCCGCAGCAAGACGACGAGCTGCTCTCTATCGATCTTGGCGAGCAGGATCGGCTGAGCACCACTGGGCCCCTACCGAGGGACGCGATCCCCGGGGCGAGACCGATGATCACGCCGCCCCCACCCTCGGGTTCGGCGATCACACCCCCTCCTCCGGAGACGGCATCGGGTCTCCCTGCGGGCGGCGCCATCGCGCCCCCGCCGCCCAGCGGCGCCATCGCGCCCCCGCCGCCCAGCGGCGCCATCGCGCCCCCGCCGCCCGGCGACGGCGCGCCCTTCCTGCCGGGACCTCCCGACGGTGGCGTCATCGCGCCCCCGCCCGGCGGCGTCATCGCGCCCCC
>PDWI01001151.1_pt1 | contig 50589 bp, 61 predicted proteins | sample 1430891 | NCBI WGS metagenome assembly PDWI01 (sample SAMN01162508, study PRJNA174530) | Oral metagenome, whole genome shotgun sequencing project. | biome: Marine environment; feature: Marine mammal; material: Swab sample of the gingival sulcus; isolation source: swab sample of gingival sulcus... | reverse complement strand
GTTTCTTATTTATCAGATAAAATAACTTCTAAGGAAACTCAAATAGATAAAAATGCCGGCGTTTTAAGAAAACAGTATGAGGCAATGCAGATGCAATTAGTGGAATTACAAGAAATGCAGGGTGCATTCCGATTAGCAGGAATTGGTTAATGGCAAATATAAAATTAAAACTTGATGAACTAAACGGGGATTTAAAGGAAATATTGGTTAACTTAAATACTTTAAATGATTCGAATTATAGTAAAAGTTCAAACAATATAAGGTCTTTGATCTCTAAAATTCAAGAAGAAATAAAAACTATTCGTGAAGAACCTGATGGGAATCAATATCTGAAGAGAAGTGAGTTATATCAAACCATGACTAAACAGATTAACGAAAAGTTCGATAGTATAATTGAGGAAAAGAAGAAATTGAAAAACAGTATTGGTAACGAGTTATCCAAAACTATAAATAAGAAAAAAATAATTAACTATCAGAGGTAGCATTATGAACATTAAAGGAGTGGGAAATAATCTTAACCGCTACACTGAACTTTATAGAAAGCAAGAGGAAGCTAGTAGTAAGCGGACTCAAAAAAAAGCTGATAAGTTAGAACTATCGGATGCAGCTAAAAAATTAAAGGCTCAGGGTGTGGAATCTAAAAAATTTAACGAAGTAAAACTAAAAATTGAAAGCGGCTATTATAACAAAGATGAAGTCATTGATAAAGTCGCTGATGAAATCCTCAAAACATTTAACCAAGAAAACTAAATAAAGACCACTTTATGTGGTCTTTATCATTTCAAAAAAAATACTTCAATATTACATTTTTTTGTAAAATAAGTTAAATTATAAATTGTATTTTTTTAATTTATTTTAACAGGCGTAATTTGATAGACAAAGTACACGAAAATAAACTGCAAATATTAGGTAAATTAGCTGCCACTCTTACACACGAAATTAAAAATCCTCTTTCGGTACTTAAATTAAATTTAGATTATCTAAAACTCGGCAAAGATAATTATGATGCAGAAACTAATGAGTGTATAGAGTCATCAATAGAGGCTGCCGATTTAATTAATCAACTGGTTTATAATACACTGGAGTTTAGTAAAAAAAACGAAGATTCATTTTCTTATTGTGATCTAAATAGTATAGTTAAGAAATCACTAAAAATTATGAAAGGTCATGTTAAAACTAAGGCAATAAGTTTGCAGTTAGAGCTTAGTGATGATTTAACACATATTACAGGTAACGAAATAAATTTGGTTCAAGTTTTTATTAATATAATTTCTAACAGTATTGAAGCAAGTAATAAAGGCTCTAAAATTATAATTAGAACTTATTCAAACTTAAATAATGTTTGTGCCGAAGTAATTGATGAAGGAAAAGGAATTAACAAAAATGAAATAGAAAAAATTTTCGATGAATTTTATACGAAAAAAAATAAAGGTACCGGCTTAGGATTAAGTATTTGTAAAACAATTCTGAATAAACACAACGCAAAGTTTAGTATTACTAATAACAAGGTAAAAGGTACTAAGGTTAAAATAGAATTTAGCAACAATATATAATTGGAGAAAAATGAAACCTAAAATTCTACTAATAGATGATGATAATCTTATTGTATTATCACTAAAGAAAGTTTTAATAAAATTAGGATACGAAGTTGATGTTTGTATGGACGGAGGAAAAGTTGAAGAAGCTGTAGAAATGCACACTCCGGATATTATTTTTCTCGATATTTATCTTACCACACATAACGGATTAGATATATTAGCTGAGCTGCAAAAAAAATATTTTCAAATTCCCGTAATAATGATAACAGCTTATGCCGATGTGAAAATTGCTGTTGAAGCAATGAAGCTGGGAGCATTCGACTTTTTATTAAAACCGATTGAAATTGAACAACTTGCCGTAGTTTTAGAAAAATGTGTAAGGCATCTTAGGTTAAAATTAGAAGTAGATGGTTTGCATGATTTAATCAATACAAATGAACTTAACCGTAATTTTTTTGGTAAAAGTAAGGCTATTCAAAAAATACTTAATATTGTTGAAAAACTTGCCAAGAGTGATGATACTACAATACTTTTGGAAGGAGAAAGCGGAACCGGTAAAGAAGTGTTTGCCAAGTATATACACCAAACAAGTCCAAGGAAAAATAATGTTTTTATACCTATAAATTGTGGCAGCATTCCAAAAGATTTAGCGGAAAGTGAATTATTCGGTTACGAAAAAGGTGCGTTTACGGGAGCCGCTCAAAAAACTAAACTCGGAAAATTTGAACTTGCAAATGGCGGAACCATACTATTAGATGAAATTGGGGAGTTAAGTTTAGAACTTCAGGTAAAATTATTAAGAGTTCTGCAAGAAAGAAAGTTCTACAGGGTAGGCGGCGAAAAAGAGATAAGTGTTAATGCAAGAGTAATTGCCGCAACAAATAAAAGCTTAGAAGAAGAAGTAAAAAAAGGTACTTTCCGAGAAGATTTATTTTACAGATTGAATGTTGCCAGCATAAAAATACCTTCCTTGCGGGATAGACAAGATGATATTCCGATTTTAACATATTCCTTTGTACAAAAATTTTCTCAAAAATTTAACCAAAAGATTAAACATATTGATGAAGATGCAATTGAACTTCTACAAAAGAATAGATGGAAAGGCAATATAAGAGAATTAAAGAATGCGATAGAAAGAGCGATTTTAATGATGGAAGGTGATAGATTAAGAGTTCAGCATTTTAATTTTCTTAAAGACAGCAGCTCCTCTAAATTTGATGAAAATAATAATTCTTTCGAATTGAAAATTCCGCCCGGCGGAGTTAAAGTAGATTTGGTACTAAAAGAATTAATATTAAAAACGTTAACTATTACAAAAGGAAATCAAGTCAGGGCGGCTAAAGTATTGGGACTTTCAAGATCAAAACTTCGTTACAGAATGGAACAACTCGGCATAGAAGTTACAAAATCAATTCAATAAAAAATTAGTGAAAACTAATTTCCCATAGTTTTTTAAAATTTATCTCACATCAAAAGCCTTTTTCATAAAGGCTTTTTTTATTACTACTTTTAACATATTGGTTAATATTGAACTCTTTCAAAAAATATTTTATAAAAAAAAAGAAAATAATAGACAAAAAGAAGGGCTTAGTTATTGATTTATGGTAAAGTATTTAAAAGAATTACCGATAATTATTACGTGGAAATATATAAAATGCTGAAAATATGCAGCCATTTAATGAGGTATAAATGAACGGTAACTTTGAAGTTATAAAAAAAATACTTAATACCAACGATGCGGAGCAGATAACAACAACTGTTGAAAATTTTCAACTGATTGAAATGCCCGATCAAGTAGTTGAATATGTTGCTGAGAAATTATTAACAGATGATAACGGTGTTAAAGATACAATTACCAGGATACTTATAAAAAATAAAAATAAAAATATTCCTAAGTATATTGTAAAATACATCTCTTCAGAAAATATTGCAGCCAGAAATCTTGCCGGTGAGATTTTAATTTGCCGGGGGGTGCAATCTATAGATGCTATGCTGAATAATCTTCCTAATGCAAATGATGACGACCAAAAATTTATTATAGATATATTGGGGTTAATTGGGGACCCGAAACCTGCCCAAGAAATTATTAACGTGTTGAAATATACCAGAGACGAAAATGTAATTCTTGCATGTGTGGAAGCAATGGGAAATATAAAATCGGATTTTGGTTTAGATCAACTTATTAAAGTTTATGAACAAAATGAACTTTTTAGACCGACCGTAATTGAAGCATTTGGAAAAATAGGGACTCCTGCATGTGTGGATTTCATCAATCAAAATTATTATGGTGTTGATGAATTAACAAAATATTCACTTATTGAGAGTCTTGGTATAATTGGTAATGAAAATTCATTCAATATGCTGATCGATGATCTTAAACATTTGGATAATGCTTACAAATGGGTTGCCATAGAAACAATTGGTAAACTTAAAGAGAAACTATCATTAGAATTACCGGTAGATGCAGGATTAAAAAATGCCCTTTTGGAAACTCTCGAAACAGCCGATAATGAGTACAAAAAATCAGCCGTAAAATTAGTTATCTTATTTGATGATGAAGAACTTTTTGAAAAAGTATTAACCGTTTACGGAAATGATGATGAAATAGATAATAAACTAAAAGAATATTTTGCAAGCAACTTAGTTACATTTTTGAAAAAATGTTCTAAATATTTAATAAACGAACCGAAAAATATTAAAGAAACTTTAAATCTGCTTAAGGAGATGATTCAAATTGATGGTGGTATTAGTTTGCAGGCATTAGACCAAATGGAACTTAGAGCATTTGTTGAACAATTTACGGTTCAATTAAATAATCCCGATGAAGAAGTTAGAGCCATGGCAATGGAACTGCTCTTCTTCTTAGATATTGAAACAGCAATAATGTTTAGTGATGTTATGTTAGAAGATACGGTTTCGTGGAATAGATTAAGATTATTGGATATTATTCAATTTAGTGATCAACCCGAAATAGTAGAAATCATAAAAAAACTTACCGAAGATGATGATGAATTGGTTAAAGAAAATGCCCAATCGATTTTAAACGAAAGGGGAATTAGTAACTTAGAATTAAAGGATAATAAATGTTAAACTCTACCGCTACTTTGAGACCTGCTGGATTGAGCGGGAAAAGTTTTAATTTCAGCTTATCTAACGAGCAAAAACTTTCTCCTCAAAGCTTCGAAGAATGGAGGAATTTTATATATAATTTGTGTGGAATTTATTTTAAAGATAATAAAAAATACTTATTAGAAAGCAGATTACAAAAAAGGATTAAATATCTAAATCTTGCTAATTTTGATGAATATTTGCAATATCTTAAAACAAATCCTAAAAAAGAACAAGAAAAAGAGCAGCTTTACGAAGCAATTACAATAAACGAAACTTACTTTTTCAGAAACAAACCGCAGTTGGATGCTTTAATAACCAATGTAATACCGGATCTTTTAGAAAAGAAGTCGAGTAGTTTACACAAAATAAAAATCTGGAGTGCCGCTTCATCTTCGGGAGAAGAAGCATATTCTATTGCAATGATGATAGACGAAATGATTCTTCCGAAATACCCGAGATTAAAAGTAGAAATAATAGGTACCGATATAAACTATACAGTAATTGAAAATGCCAGAAAAGCTGTATTTAAAGAATATTCCATTAGAAACACGCCGCCTGTTTACCTAAAAAAATATTTTAAAAAAGACGGCGTAAACTACATATTGAACGATAAAATAAAAAATATGGTAAGTTTCAAAGTATTGAATTTATATGATGATAGAGCAATTTCAATTATGACAAAATCTGATGTGATTTTTTGTGCAAATGTATTGATTTATTTTGATACCGATTCGAAAATTAAAGTGGTAAATAATTTATATAAAAATTTAAATCCGGAAGGATATTTATTTATTGGTTATTCGGAAACACTTCATGGAATTTCGAAAGCATTTAAACTAACAAGTTTCCCAAAAACAATTGGATATAAAAAAGGGTAATATTATGAAAAAAGTAATATTAATTGCCGATGATTCTCCTACGATCAGAAAGTTTGTATCATTTTCTCTTAAAGCTAACGGGTTTGAGGTTATAGCCGCTTGCGATGGTATGGAAGCGGTAGAATTATTACCTACTAAAAACGTTGATCTAATTATTACTGATCTCAATATGCCTAATATGGATGGATTTGAATTAATTAGAGCAATTAGAGAAAACGAAAATAATAAAGATATTCCTATAATAATTCTTTCTTCCTTAAAAGGGAGTGAAGAAATTGAACGTGGAATAAAAGTTGGAGCAAATTCATATATGGTTAAACCGTTTGATCCTAAAAGGATACAATACGAAGTAGCAAAATATATTAATTAAAAATGACAGGTATTAAAAAATGGAAAAAAAATTTTTAGTTGTTGACGATTCTGTAACAATGAGAAGAATAGTTGTTAATACACTAAAAACTTTAGGTTACAATCAATATGTTGAAGCTGAAGATGGTCAAGATGCTTTGAACAAACTAAATTCCGATACAGCAATTAATTTTATTATAACAGATTGGAATATGCCTGTAATGACAGGATTGGAACTAACACAGGCAATAAGAGCAGATGAAACAAAAAAAACTTTACCAATACTAATGGTAACAACTCGCGGAGTTAAGGAGGATATTGTGCAGGCATTACAAGCTAAAGTATCAAATTATGTGGTAAAACCATTTACTCCGCAAATTCTAAAAAGTAAAATAGATTTAATATTATCAAACTAAGGTTACAATTATGAACAATTCAGCAGCCAAAGATCTCAAAGATATAGTTGTAAAATTACAAGACATAGACAAAGCATTTAGATTCGGTGAAAAAATGCTACCTTTAATTGAAGGATTTGTGTCATTTATTAGTGATTTTATTCCATTTATTGAACAAGTGAGCGGTTCAATCGAAGATTCCAGAGCAAAGATACCTGAAGCAGCGAATCAGATTGATAAAGTAACTAACGCTACTGAACTTGCTATGACTGAAGTTTTGGATAAAATTGATGAGATAAATGAAGAATTAGCTTGTGTAAGCGAAAATATTGGTACAATAGACGAAAAAAATAGTAAATCATTGGAAGTAATAAATGAACTGAAAGAAAAATTTAAAGATGATATAGAAACTAAAAGAGTGCTTAAAAGAATTGCCAGAAATCTTGATATAAAGAAACAATCCGGAGATGTAAAAAATAAAATTCAAGATATTATGGCTAATACCGATCAGATAACAATGTCGCTCCAAGTCCAAGATATAACGGCACAACAATTAGCTGCCGTAAATCATATGATAATTTCTATTCAACATAAATTAAGTAATCTTTTGGAAGCTGTTGATGCGAGTGATTATAAATCCGGTGATAGTTTAAAAAGAGCCGAATTACCTGGCGAACATTTCGATAGCAGTGCATCTTACACAGAAGGTGTAAAGCAAAACGAAGTAGATGAAGTTATTAACAGCATTAATGTAAATGCTTCGCAAGAGGAAATAGACAAATTATTTTCATAACCTAAATTAGAAAGAGAAAATGGCAGATTATTCATTATTACAAGATCCTGAAATGACAGAAATTTTCGATAGTTTTATTATAGAAACTAAAGAAACATTAGAAAGTCTTGATCTAAATTTAGTAGAGTTAGAAAACAATCCGGAAGATGCGGACTTATTGAACAAAATATTTCGTTCATTCCATACAGTAAAGGGAACCTCCGGTTTCCTCGGATTGGTTAAAATGCAAAAATTAACACATAGACTTGAAGACATCCTTAATAAATTGCGCAAAGGCGAAAGCAAACTTAATTCCAAAATTATGGATGGGATTCTTAATGGATATGACAAACTGGGTGATCTTCTCGAAATAATTGAAGAAAATAAAAATGAAGATTTAGATACGGAAGAAGTAATTAACGAGCTTCAGAAAATTATCGAAGTTATGGAAAACGGCGGAGATATAGAGGATAAGCAAAATGCGGAAGCATCGGAAGAGCTTACAGACGAAAAAAATGTAACTGAAGCTGCTAGTGAAGAAACAATTGAAATTGCTGAAGAGGAAGAAGAAATTGATGCGAATAAATTTTTAGAAAATTTTGATGAAGAAGAAATTCAAAAAGCATTTATTGCCAATAATAAAAAGATGCAAGCGGCAAATAAATCTTCACTTGCAATAACAACTGAGGAAGTAGTAACGGAAACCATTACGAAACTCAATCCGAAATTCAAGAAACTAAACCTGAATCGGTAAAACTTGTTAAGCCCCAAAAAGAATCGAATACAAGTGCTTCCATACCAACAATTAAAAGTGCAGTAGAGCAGACTATCAGAGTTGATGTTGAAAGATTAGATGAATTATTAAATTTAGTTTCTGAACTGGTACTCGGAAGAAATAGATTGGCACAGCTTAATAACAATGTATCTGTAGAGTATGAAGGTACCGAAATATCAAGAGATCTTAGTGATACTGCCCGACAAATTGATTTGCTTACAACAGAGCTGCAATTAGCTGTTATGAAAACCAGAATGGTTAAAATAGAAAAAGTTTTTAACAGATTTCCAAGATTAATTAGAGACCTAAGTAAAGAAACGGGCAAGAGTATTACTCTTAAAATTAAAGGTGAAAAAACAGAATTAGATAAAACATTAATTGAAGAAATTAATGATCCTTTGGTTCACTTAATCAGAAACTCTGTAGATCACGGTATTGAACCACCCGATGAAAGAAAAAAAATAGGTAAAGAGCCCAAAGGAACAATAACTTTATCGGCAGAACATGAAGGTAACCACATTATCATTTCTATTATTGATGACGGTAAAGGTATAAATCCCGAAATACTTATTGAAAAAGCAATATCCAAAGGTATAATTACCCGAGACAAAGCAGAAGAACTTTCAAAACAAGAAATCTTTAATCTGATATTTGCTCCTGGTTTTTCAACTGCCGAAAAAGTAACAAATGTTTCCGGCAGAGGTGTAGGGATGGATGTTGTTAAAACTAATGTTTCCAGATTAAGAGGAATTATTGATATTGATTCTGAAGTTGGTAAGGGAACCAAGATTGATATTAAATTGCCTTTAACCTTGGCAATCATACAAGGATTGTTGGTAAAAATTGTTGGAGAAACAATTGTGCTTCCGTTAAGTTCTGTTATCGAAGTAGTTAAAATTCCTAAGGAAGAAATTTATATTGTTAATTCAACAGAATGTATAAAATTAAGAGATGGAGTGCTTCCGTTAATTAGCATTGATAATTTGCTATACTATTCTAATACTACCAAAGTTGATGATGATAAACAATTTGTGGTGGTAGTTGGTCTGGCAGAAAAACGATATGGTATAAAAGTTGATGATTTAGTTGGACAAAAAGAAATAGTTATTAAATCACTCGGTAAATATTTAGGCAATATAGACGGTGTTGCGGGTTCTACTATTATGGGTGATGGTAAGGTTGTTATGATTGCTGATATAGCAGAAATAATTAATAAACTTGTTGGATAGAAAATTGGAAAAAATTAAAGTACTTATTGTAGATGACTCGGCATTTATGCGAAAATCCATATCATTATTGCTTAACGCCGATGCTCAAATAGAAGTAATAGATACAGCAATTGACGGTGCTATGGCAATAGAAAAGATTAAAAAGCTTAAGCCCGATATTGTTACTCTTGATGTTGAAATGCCAAGAATGGATGGACTTACCGCTCTTAAAATAATTATGAAAGAATGTCCTGTACCAGTTATAATGCTAAGTTCGTTAACAACTGAAGGTGCATCTGTTACAATGAAAGCATTAGAACTTGGAGCAGTTGATTTTATTTCTAAAGAATCATCTTTTGTAAGTATTACTATTTCGAGTATTAAAGAAGAGCTGATAAGTAAGGTTAAAGAAATATACAAAAGCCAAGCGCTCAAACGAAGACTTGGCAGAATAAGAAACCTTGCCGGAACTAATTCGGCTGTACCAAGAAAAACCTTAAACAAAATACCTGTTAATAATTATCAGGCACTCGGACTCGGTATTTCTACCGGAGGACCAATCTCATTGCAAAAAGTTATTCCTAAGCTTTCTAATAACTTGAAAATACCGGTTTTTATTGTTCAGCATATGCCTCCTAAGTTTACTGCATCTTTAGCCGATAGATTAAATGCCCTCAGTTCTTTAGAAGTTAAAGAAGCGACAAATGGAGAAGTTGTTAGAAACGGGGTTGTTTATATTGCTCCCGGCGGTTATCATTTAAAAGTAAGAAGAGATAACTCAAACAATCTTATAACTGATATTACTGAACAACCTGCTAATGTTTTACATCGTCCCTCGGTTGATGTTATGTTAGAATCACTTCACGCAGTATATGGAAAAAAAGTGTTAGGTGTTATAATGACCGGAATGGGCAAAGATGGTTTGGAAGGAATAAGAAAAATAAAACAATCCGGGGGTTATTGTATAGCTCAAAATGAAGAATCTTGTGTTGTATATGGTATGCCGAGAGCAATAGCTGAAAATGGTCTTGCAGATGTTATTGCCTCTTTAGAAGATATCCCTAAAATTATTAATCAGGCAATATAATATGGACTCATTTAACGAAGAAATCTATCGCTGTATCTCATTTAATAATTCCGCCTTAAAAGGAAATTTATTAAATGCGGAAGATGTTAAAATTGCAGGAACAAGCAAAATAGCTGTTCAACACGATAATCACGAAGGTGTAAAAATAATCCTTAATAAAGATGCAGAAGAAAATATTAAGGAAATTAAATTTGTATGTTCGTGCGGAGAAACAAAATCAGTTATTTTGGATTACAATGAAGAATAATTATCAAGTGTATAATTATAGCCAATTCTAAAAAAACAACCCTTAAAAAAAACTTAAAAACAAACATTTTACTGGCATCAGTTTTGAATCATTCAAAAAAAAAAAGAATGGGAAAATTATGTCAATACCACCTTATAAGTCATTAGAGAATCTCTTAGATTATTCAGCTCTGAAACAAAAAGTTATAGGGCAGAATATAGCCAATGCGGAAACTAAAAATTACCGTAGAAGAGATGTTGAGTTTAAAGATGCACTTAAAGACAGTTTAAATGATATTACAAGTAAAGATAAAACTTTATCTGTAGAAGTTGATAATGAAACGCCCGTTATAGCTTATGGCAATAATGTTAATGTAGATCATGAAATGGCGGACTTAGCCCAAAACTCTTTAATGTTCAAATTTGGCTCAAAAAAAATAACTGCATATTATAAAACACTCCAAGGAGTAATTAAAGGAGGTAAATAATGAAGATAAATCCAAATTTTTCATCGTTTAAAGTCAGCAGCAAAGGAATGAGTATCCAGAAGAAACAAATGGATTTAATTACAGAAAATATTGCAAATATGAGTACCACAAGAACTGAAGACGGCACACCTTATAAAAGAAAATTTATGAGTGTAGAATTTAATGACGGTCAGTTTAATAACGGAGCAGCTTATCAAATAGGTTCTGAAGCTGATTTGAAAAAAACTCGTACAAAGCATATGGATCCTCAACAAATGAATTTAAATCTGGACGATAACGCCTCAGGGCTTTCGATGGAAGAAGAAATAGATAGAGGAGAAGGAGAATTGATTTATAGTCCTCATCATCCTGATGCAAATGAAGAAGGATATGTAGAAATGCCAAACGTTAATGTTGTTACCGAAATGGTAGATATGATAACGGCATCAAGAAGTTTTGAAGCTAACCTAACTGCTTTTAATGCAGCTAAACAAATTGCAAAAGATTCACTGGAGATTTAACATATGAAAATTACTTCTAATTCATTTGGTAATTATAAACCGATTTTTAACAATAAAATAAATAATGTAAAACAAATTAATTCCCAAAAAGAAAGTGCAATTGAAATAACGGGAGAAGAAAAGAAATTTTTTACAAATCTATATCCAAATCAAAAAGAAGAAATTGAAAACTATCATTTTTACCAAAAAAACGGTGAAAAAAGTGGTGTCGCTTTAGGTTCATTATTCGATAGGAGAGGATAGTATGAAAACTAACGGATTAAATGGTTTTATACCGAAATTGCCAATGCAGAAAGAAACCCGAGAGCCGGTTAAAAACGAAAAATTCGGTAATATGCTTGGTAATTTTGTTAAAGATGTAAACAAAGAACAATTAGATTCAAAACAAATTGTTAACGATTTTATAAATGGGGAAGAAGGTGTTGAGCTTCACGAAGTTATGATTGCTGGTGAAAAAGCTAATACCAGCTTACAATTACTTATGGAATTAAGAAATAAAACTGTTGATATGTATAAAGAATTAACAAGGATGTCATAATAGTGAATAAAGCTAAAGATACTTATAGTGCAATTTTAGGGATATTCAATAAATTATCTGTCCAACAAAGATTGATGCTTGGTGGTATAGCGGTTGTAGCCGTTGTACTTTTAGTTTTTATTATGTTTACTTTTAACGAGCCAAATTATACAGTATTATATTCTAATCTCTCGAGTGAAGAAGCTTCGCAAGTAATAGATTACCTAAATAGCCAGTCAATTCCTTATAAAATTGAAAACGGTGGTACTGCAATTAGTGTATCAAAAATTAATGTTTACGAAGTACGTTTAGCTCTTGCCGGTAAAGGCATTCCTTCCAGTGGAATGATAGGTTATGAGATTTTCGATAAAAGTACAATCGGTATGTCTGAATTTATGCAGAAAATAAACTTTAAAAGAGCATTGGAAGGAGAAATATCTCGCACTATTATTCAGCAAGACGGAATTGAAAATGCACGAGTGCATATTGTTACTCCCGAAAAAGCAATTTTTAAAGATGAGCAAAAAGAAGCGACTGCCTCAGTAGTACTTAAACTCAGATCAGGCTATTTATTATCGCAGAATAGCATTTCAGCCATAATTAATTTAGTTGCTTCGAGTATCGAAGGATTAAATCCGGATAATGTAACAATAATAGATAATAAAGGAAGATTGCTTACAAAAAAAAATGATAAGACTGAAATTGCATTAAGTAATGGTAAACAATACGAAATAAAGAGCAACATAGAAAATTATCTTGCAGGCAAGGCACAAACCATCTTAGAAAAAATAGTCGGTTATGATAATTCGGATGTAAAAGTTAATGTTGATTTAGATTTTAAAAGAATAGAAAAAACATTAGAGACAATTGATCCGGAATCACAAATTGCAATTAGTGAACAAACATCAAAAAATTCAAGCAGCGGCAAAAGTCTAAAAGACACAAATCAAGTTTTCGCAGAAACTATGACTACAAATTATGAACTTAGTAAAAGCATAGAACATATGATAGAAGGTAGCGGAAACATTAAACGCATTACAGTTGCGGCTGTAATCAATGGTGTTCAAAAAGAAATTGTTGAAGAGGGTGTTACAAAATATGTAAATGAACCGAGAGATGAAGAACAACTTAAACAATTGGAAATGCTTTTAAGGCAAGCAGTTGGAATTGATGATACTCGCGAAGATAAAATTTCTATAGTGAGTATCCCTTTTGAAAATGACAGATTTGCTAATAAATTTGATGATGTTTCTACGCTTGAACAAATTACACCATACTTTAAATATATTATGATGTTATTAGCTGTAGGTGGTGCTTTGTTTGTTCTTAAAGGATTACTTGGTAAGCTAAAAGATGAAACAATTATGATAGGAACTCCTGCCGGAAGCTATGCTAATCAATCATTAGACCAATTAGCAAATAATGCCCCTACATGGCAACCATCGGGCGGCGAATTGCAGCAAAACTTACAAAAGAAAAAAAGAAAACCTAATATTGATGTTGGGGATATTGAAGATGAAATTTCCGAAGAAGCCGTTTTAAAGCAAATGAAACAAGATAAGATTACTAATTACGTAAGTAAAAATCCTGCTGAAGCAGCAAAACTTATAAATTCATGGTTAAAGGAAGATGAGTATAGCTAATCAAATTGATACGCAAATAACTTCAAAAAACGATTTAAATGGAATACAGAAATCAGCACTATTACTTATAGCTCTAGATGTTGATACGGCATCGCAGGTTTTTAAACATTTAGAGCCCAACTTTGTAGAAGCAATATCTGCTGAAATTTCCAAAGTAAAGAATATTCCGTCTCATGTAGTTGAACAAGTTTTGGATGACTATCATGAATTGGTTACGGCACGCGAGTATGTTCTTGAAGGCGGAATAGATTACGCCAAGCAAGTGTTAGAAAAATCCTTCGGCATAACTAAAGCAATGGAGGTAATTGATAAGGTTAAGAATCTTACAACACTTCATGGTTTTGATGTATTAAAGAAAGCCGATTCTGCTCAACTGATAAACTTTTTGAATAAAGAACATCCGCAGACAATTGCATTAATACTTTCGCATTTAAGCCCCGATCAAGTTGCCGAAGCAGTAACGGAACTGCCGGAAGAACTTAGAACGGAAGTTGTTTATAGAATTGCAACACTTGGTAAAATTTCTCCGCAAACTTTACAACAGATTGAAAGAGTTGTTGATGAGTTAGCCGGATTTTCAATTAATCAGACTATGGGACAATTGGGCGGACCTCAGAGCGTTGCTAATATTCTTAACAGAGTTAATGTATCTATGAATAAAGAAATTATAGCATCAATACAAGATAAAGATGAAGATGTAGGTTTAGAAATTAAACGTTTAATGTTCTTGTTTGATGATATTATTCATTTACAGGATAGAGATATTCAAAGAATTCTTAAAGAGGTTGATAGAAAAGATCTTGGACTTTCATTAAAAGTTGCAGAAGATAGAGTACAAGAAAAAATATTTTCGAATATGTCCGAAAGAGCTTCAGAGTTACTAAAAGAAGAACTGCAATTTATGGGTCCTGTTAAACTTAAAGAAGTGGAAGCAGCACAAGCCAGAATTGTTGATCAAATAAAAATCTTAGAAGAGCAAGAAGAGATAACAATCAGCTTCAGAGGCGGCGGCGCAGAGGAAGTTTATGTCTAATGTAGTTAAGTTAAGCTTAAAGACAAAAAAAATTAAAGCGTTTGTTCCCGATAAAGATGAAATTAAAACTTTTTCCGATGATAATTCCAGAGTGAAAGAGGTTAAGGAGGATCTTCATAAAAAGGAATTGGAATCGGAATATCTGAAAGGATATGAAAACGGTAGAATAGAAACAACCAAGCTTTTGGAAGAAAAACATTCGGAAGAAATACTAACCAAAACAAAGGAATTCTATTCCATACTTTCATCTTTTGAAAATCAGTTTAAAATATTTGAAAACAGATATCATAAAATAGTTATAGAAGTTGCAAAAAAAATATCCGAAAAAATTATTGTACGTGAATTGAATGAAGAAACATCTATTGAAAAAATATTAGAACAGAACTTAAAAAAAATTATAGGGGCAAACGATATTACAATCAAATTAAATCCTAAAGATTTGGCAGTAATAGAAAATGATAACCAAAATATTATAAAATCTGCAGGATTTACAAAAGTAAGATTCGAGCAGAGTGATAATATTGAAATAGGCGGTTGTTTAATTGAATCGGAAATAGGAACAATAGATGCCCGAATTAAATCACAAATCAATGAAATAGTAAAAGCATTGGAAAATAATTTAATAGAAAACGAAATTGAATGACTGAAATAGAAGAAAATATCGTTAAAACTTATGAAAGAATAATTGAGGATTCCGAACCGATAAAGCTGAACGGAAAAGTAAGTGACGTAATTGGTTTTGTGATAATTTCAGTTGGTCCAAATGTTTCTATGGGAGAAATTTGTAAAATAATTGATAAGTCGGGCAAAGAAATTTGTGAAACCGAAGTAGTCGGATTCAAAGACGGAAAAGTTCTTTCTATAGCTCTTGGCGAAATACAAAATATTGCTCCATCTTGCGATATAATTTCAACTGGTAAAAGTTTTGCAATAAATGTAGGCGAGCAATTATTAGGCAGAGTCATCGATGGGTTTGGAAATCCAATTGACGGTAAAGGAGCTATAGAACAAACAGTAAGACGTAATGCTTACAGAGAACCGCCTAATCCGTTAACAAGAAAGAGAATAGACCAAGCACTTCAAACCGGAGTGCGAGCAATAGACGGCTTATTAACTGTAGGCAAAGGACAAAGAATAGGAATTTTTGCTGGAAGTGGTGTCGGAAAAAGTGTTATGCTCGGCATGATTGCAAAAAATACAAATGCCGATGTAAGTATTATAGTTCTTGTTGGAGAACGAGGAAGAGAAGTAAAAGAATTTATTGAAAAAGATCTTGGTGAAGAAGGATTAAAAAGATCGGTAATTATAGTTGCTACCAGCGATAAACCTTCACTTGCCAGAATTAAAGCAGCTTACATAGGTACAACAATTGCTGAATTTTTTAGAGATCAAGGAAAAGATGTAGTACTTATGATGGATTCCGTTACGAGATTTGCTCATGCACAAAGAGAAGTAGGCATAACAATAGGTGAACCACCTACAACAAAAGGTTACACTCCTTCGGTATTTGCAGTAATGCCTAAACTTCTGGAAAGAGCCGGTACCTCTGAAAAAGGAAGTATTACAGGTTTTTATACAGTGCTGGTAGATGGTGATGATATGAGCGATCCCATTGCCGATAATGTAAGATCGATTTTAGACGGACATATTGTGCTTTCTCGTAAACTTGCCAATAAAGGACAATTTCCGGCAATTGACCCTTTGCAAAGTGTAAGTAGAGTTATGCCAGATATTGTTCCGAAGGATCACAGAATAAGGGCAATGGAATTTAATGAGATATTGGCATCATATAACGAAGCAGAAGATTTGATAAATATTGGTGCTTACGTTAAAGGAAGCAATCCGCAAATAGATCATGCTCTTAACAAAATACAATTTTTAAGAAAATTTCTTAAACAAGATATTAGCGAAGGTGCAATATATAATGAGACAATCAGCAAGTTAGAAGAAATAATTGAAAAGCCATTAGGATAATTTTGGCAAAGTTTAAATACAAATATGAAACCATAAAGAACATAAAAGAGAGGCTGGAAAAAAAAGCGAAGAAAGAACTGGCTTTAATTGATCTTGAAATAGCTAATAAAAAAAAAGAGATAGATGAATTATTAGAAAAGTTAAAAAAAGAAAAGAAAAATAAACTGGGGAAAAAAAGAACAATAAATGATTTGCATTTTTACGAAAAGTACGAAAGTTACATATTAGAAAAAGTTGAACATCTGCAATTATATATCAAGCAAAAGAAGATAGAAAGAGAAAAAAAAATGCAAGATTTGTTGAAGAAAACAAAAGAAACAAAAACATTTGAAAAGTTAAAAGAAAAACATCTTGAAGAGTTTAATAAAATGTTAGACGAAAAAGAACAAAAAGATTTAGATGAATTTGCAATAAAAGGATTTGTGAGAAATTAATTATGAAAAACATAATTATATATGCTCTGTTTTTTATTATTGCTTTCCTTGGTACATCTTATGCAGTTTATGTATTTAATCAGCAATATGCCAATATATTTAAATTTGATTTTAGAACCAAAGAAGAAGTTGCAGTTGATACAATGAGTGTGGATAGTTTAGCACTTGCAATACAAGACAGTATAGCTTTTGCCGATAGCGTTAGAATTGCAAAAGAAGATAGTGTGAATAAACTTAATCAAAAGTTAGAAAGTGAACTCGATTCTACACAAACGGTAATAAATACTTTTGAAGAGGAATTATCGCAAAAAGATAAACAAATAGAACATCTAAAAAAAATGATAAGCAAAAATGAAAACGTTGAATATGCAGAATGGTTGAAGAAAACTATAAAGATGTACGAAGAAATGGAAACACACAGAGCAAGCAAACTTTTAGCACAACTATCAGAAAAAGAAGCACGAGATATAATATATTCAATGAAAAAGAAAAAAGCAGCCGATATTTTATCCTACATGGATGTTAGTACGGCAAAAAGACTAACGAGGTCAAAAAAATGATTTTTAATCCATTATTTATGCAAGACGGTTTGCCCAACAAAATGGGTGGAATTAAACAAGAAAAATTAGCAGGTAATAAATATTTATTTGCCGATATAGTAAAAGTTATTATGAATCCCGATGGAAACAATAACGATACAACTGTTTCATCCGAAAAGACAGAAGGAACTGATATTACTTCATTATTTACTTTAGGTGTTAAATTCAAAAAATTAAAAGAAAAAATACTTTCCGAATTAGAAGGGAAAGAAGATATTACTAACTTAATTGATATTTTACCTCCCGAAATTGCACAACTACTGCTTAACACAGAAAATATTGAGAACAACGAAGCTGTATCTTACTTAAGTAATGAGCCTCTTAAAGGTGAACTTAAAGAATTTCTTTACAACCTGTTGGGAGAAGATTTTATCAACAAAAATATTTCAACCAAATCAGGATTATTATTAAAACTTGAAGATAAAAAATCCACAGTAAATGTTGAGCTTGTACAAGAACCCCAGAAAGAAAACGGCGAAAGTAAAATTATGGTTCAAACATTAGTTGTTCCTGAAAAATCTAAACTTAATTCTTTGATAAATTCGGAACTTAAAAATCAAAATATTAAAGTTTTCCCTAAAAGTAATGCCGCAAGTAATTTAACTGAAAGTGCAAAAGAAGTAAATAAACCTACACTGAGTTTATATTCTTTTAATCCTGAAAGTGAAAATAAAACCAAGCAGAATATTACATCAGCAGAAAATGCTCAAAGCAATTCTGCCAATGCGAATGAGAAAATAAAAGAACTAAGTGTTATTACATCTAAAGTTTTCTTTGGGAAAATGAAATCTGTGGAAAAGAAAAATGAAAGTTCTGAAAATGTTAAAGATTTAAAAGTTAAATATGAAAGTAAGCCGGCAGAAAACGTAAAAGGCAAAACTCAATTGAAAGTAATAAATCCAAGTGCTGAAAAAAAAGATTTTATGATAAATAAAATTACAATCTTAAAAAAAGAAACACCTCAAAAGGGATTGGAAAATCAAATAAAAGAGAAAAACATTTCTACAGCACTAAAGAAAATTGATTTTGAAAAAAAATTAACTAAAACAGATTCGGCAATTAAGTCAATTGAAAATAGTAATACCAAAAATATTTCGGAAGAAACTGAAAAAATAAAAGTTAATACTTCAACAGAAAAAGTTGCATCTAAAGATATGTTGGTTAGTGAAGCTAAAGTTGAAAAGAATAATGTACAAGTAGAAAATAAAGTTTCTGAAAATATTGTACTCACTAAAACCGATGACGAAAAAGAAAATATTCAAGTTAAAGTTAGTAACCGTAAACAACCGGAAATTTTAAAGACAAAAAATAAAGATAAACTTAAGACGGAATTGAAAAACGTTAATATCGGAAGCAATAAAATAACTTCGGAAAATGTTACAGTTCCTAAAACCGAAAACAATAGGCAAGAAATACAAGCTCCTAATGAAGATAATAAAACAAGTTTAAGAGTTAAAACTGAAAATAAAACCGAAGTTAAAACGGAAGAAGGAAATAAGTTTACAGATGTTTCGGATACAAAAAATGAAACAGGCAGCAATGCAAAAAATGATTCCGAAACAAATCAGAATAGTAATTCTAAAAACAATTATTTGCATAATCTTCAAACTGGAAAGCAGAATATTCCCGAAGCAAAATTTCATCATACACTAACACGCGAAGAAAAGATAGCGACAGGTTTTATAAATGACAATACAGTTGAAGACGTTCAAAAAGAGCGAAGTGAAAAATTGGTGAAATCCTTTGAGCTTGTTAAGGAAGTAACAAAGTTTATCTCTAAGCAAGATAAAGGTGTGCTTACCTTAAAGATTCAGCCTGAACATCTTGGTAAAATGAAAATCACTTTAGATTCCGAAGATGAAACTCTGAAAGCAAAAATTGAGGTTGACACTCAACAAGCTAAACAAATAATTGAAAAAAATATTGATAAGCTTCAGCAAGATTTGAATCAGAACGGAATTAAATTGGGTTCGTTAAACATTTCGCTTGGTAATTCCAAAGAAAGGAATGATGGAGAAACATTTAACGAAAATGCTTCGGAATTTACAGAAGGAAATGAATTTGATACAATGCAAGAAAATGAGGAACTAAAAGATAGTAAATCCATGGGATATAATACTTACGAATACATAGCATAGGAGAAACAGAAATGATTGAAGGAGTTAGTACCGCAACAAACGCAACTCCCAATGTGGAAACACAAGGTAAGAGTACGCTTGGCAAAGATGATTTTCTCAAGTTGATGATTGCCCAGCTTCAAAACCAAGATCCGTTGGAACCGATGGACGGAAGTCAATATTCGGCACAATTGGCTCAATTTAGTTCTTTGGAACAAATGAAAAATATTAACGATACTCTAAATTTAAGTCTGGATGCTAACTATCTTTTAGCTCAATCAGTAAATAATTCAATGACTGCAGCACTTGTTGGTAAAGAGGTTAAAGTTGCTTCGGATACAATTACTTATCAAGGACAAGAGCAAGCACAAATAGGATTTGAGTTATTGTCAGATACTGGCAGCCTTGAGGTTAACATCTATAATGAAAATGGTGTGCTTGTTAAAAAATTTGATAATTTGGAAAAAGGAGCCGGACAGTATAAACTAAATTGGGATTTTACCGATAATACAGGTGGTAATTTGTCTGTTGGCAAATATACCGTAGAAATAAAGGCAAAGAATAATAACCTAAAGGACATGGAAGTTCCGCAATATATAGTCGGAAAAATTTCGGGTGTAAGATTTTCGAATGACGGAGCATCTGTAATTGTTAATGGTATTGAGTATCAAGTATCAGATGTTGCAGAAGTAGTAGATACGGATGTGTTAGCACAAACCGGTGATGACAGCAGCAGTGAAAACGATAACGATGAACAAAATAATGGCAGTTAAAATAAAGGTCAATTAAAATGGCAGAAATGATTAATGGTGTTAAAGTTCCCTTTGTTCCCATTACTAAGAAGGAACATCCGGTAAATAGAGTTCCGGAGGGAAAGAGCAGTTTTGAATCAATTTTTAGGAAAGAATTTGAAAAAATAAAATTTTCAAATCATGCAACAAAAAGAATTGAATCACGAGGCTTGCAACTATCACAAAACGATATAACAAAGCTTGAAGATGCCTTTACTAAGGCTGAATCCAAAGGTGTTAAAGATTCGCTTGTTATGATGGACAGTAAAGCATTTATAATTAATGTTCCTAATAAAACTGTTGTAACGGCTTTGGATGTAACCAATAGTAAAGAAAATATTTTTACAAATATAGACAGTGTAGTTTTTGCACGATAAATAATTAAATAACAAAAACGGGCGGGACCTCAAAAGGACGCCCCGATTCAACTGACTGACTGAAGTTGAATCATTATTAACAAAACCTTAGGAGGTTAAAATGTCTCTTATTAATTCTCTATTTGCCGGTGTATCCGGTATCAGAAATCATCAATCAATGTTAGATGTTATTGGTAATAATATTGCCAACGTAAACTCTATAGGCTTTAAAGGCAGCAGAGTTACATTCAGCGATACTTTTAATCAATTTGTAAGATACGGCACAAATCCTACAGAGACTTCAGGGGGTACCAATACATTCCAAGTTGGGCTTGGTATGAAACTTAATTCCGTTGATAGAAACTGGAACCAAGGTACATTTGAAAGAACCGGAATTACAACCGATCTTGCATTACAAGGTGACGGATTATTTGTATTAAATAAAAACGGCGAAACATTATTTTCCAGAGCCGGTGCTTTTGTGTTTGATGCAGACGGGCAGCTTGTTAATCCTCAAAACGGTGCAATTGTACAAGGTAAAGTTGCAACAAGTGAAGGTACAATTCCACCCGGAAATAATTTGGAAAATATTAAAATAGATCTTAACCAAAGAATACCTGCTATAGCTACTACAAAGATTGGATGGGGTGGAAACTTAAAAAGTACATCTCCTAAAACACGAAGTGAAAAGGTCGTTCAATCAGGTAAAATAAACGGTAATATGACGGTTGGAGAAAAAGTGGAAACAGCCACAATTATTTATAACGAAAAAGGTGAAGCTTTCACTCTCAAGACAACTTATAAAAAAACCGCTAATAATACTTACGATATGACATATGAAATATTGGATAAAGAAGGTAATCCTTTAACTCCAACACCTTTTACACCTGTTACCAAAGAAGTTGTTTTCGATGCTGCATCTGAAGATGGCGGAGCTTTGTTAACATACAATGGAGTAGCTCCGGCTCCCGAAAATATTTCAAATACTGAACTTGGTATTAATTTAGTCTTAGATTTAAGTACTGTTAAACAAGGGTTTACAAGTACAGTAAATGCAGTTGCTGATGATAATAGAAAACCTACACTAATTAATGGAAATACCAGCATTATAGATTCGTTAGGGACTAAACATAACTTACAATTATCTTTCACAAAAACAGATGAGAACAGTTGGAGATGGGAGGCAACAATTCCCGGTGAAACAGGTTCCTTTGCAAGTGGAGAATCCGCAGGAGGAACTATTACTTTTGACTCAAGTGGTGCTATCGAATCAATTTCACCTAATCCACCTGTTTTAGTATTCAGACCTCTTGGAGGCGGTAAGGAACAAAATATTGAATTAGACTTTGGTAAAGATTTTAAAGGTATTTTACAGACATCCGGTAATAGTGTAATTTCTATGCTTTCAAATGATGGTTCTGTAGCTGCATCACTTCAAAATGTAAGCATCGACCAAAACGGATTTATTGAAGGTGTATTTACAAACGGTACTTCGATGAAATTAGCTCAACTTTTAGTCGCTACATTTCCTAATAGAAATGCTTTAACGAGCATTGGGGAAAATATGTTTACTATTTCTGCTAACTCGGGCGAAATGTTTGTAAATGAGCCAGGTGATTCAACAAATACGACAATTCAATCGGGTGCTTTAGAACAATCGAATGTTGATCTTTCCGAAGAATTTACAAGAATGATTGTATCGCAGAGAGGTTTCCAAGCAAACTCCAGAGTAATTACGGTCTCGGATACATTATTACAAGAAATAACTAACTTGGTTAGATAAATTATATAATAAAATACTACAGGGAATCATTTCTTCTTGATTCCCTGTAAATATTTATTCTTAATAAACAGATTTTTTAAGAGTTTATTCGTTAGAAATAAGCAAGTGGTTATTATTATCCATTCTTAACTTTTCATAGGTTTATAAAATTTGTTTTTTTCGTAACTTTTAAGTGGCATACCAATTGATTGTACTTATTACAAAAATATAGTGAGTAATCAATGGCAGACAAAGAAACAAAAGAAGAAAAAAACGTAAAATCAAAGAAAAAAGGTTTTAATTTTAAAATTATTCTAATAGGCTTACCTTTATTCATTGTTCAACTGGTATTAGTATATTTTATTACCGTAACATTTTTGGTAGATGTATCTTCTGTAGAGGGTAAGAATAAAGAGCATACCGAAGAGACAGCTGAAGAGGAAGAGGACGAAGAAGGTGAACACGCTCCCCAGCATATTTTTTCTATTGATGATTTAATTATAAATCCTGCCGGAACAAACGGACAAAGACTTTTATTGCTTTCAATTGGTTTTGGTTCTACATCGGAAGAAGGTTTGAATTTATTAAAAGAGAACGAAGTTATAATCAAAGATATTATTATAAGTACTGTTTCCCGAAAAAATTTAAGAACACTAAGCCAAATAGAACTAAAAGATTCGTTAAAAGTAGAATTGGCACATAAAGTAAATGATGTTTATCCGGAGGCGGATATAAAAAATGTATATTTCAGTAAATATCTAATAAATTAAAATATGGCTGAAGTATTATCACAATCAGAAATTGATGCCCTGCTTAACAATGTAGATTCGGGTAAGGAAGAAAAAAAAGGAGAGGAACCTAAAAAGGAAGTAATTCCTTTTGATTTCAGACTTCCAAACAGAATTTCAAAGAATCAGTTAAGAACAATTCAGAATATTAATGAAAACTTTGCAGAAATGTTTAGTTCTTACTTGATGTCTAAATTACAATCAATAGTTTCTTGCAGCGTTACATCGGTGGATCAGATTTATTATTCGGAATATGTCCTTTCGGTGGGAAGTCCTGCTTGTCTTTATACTTTTAACCTCCAAAATACTGATATTAAAGGAATTATAGAATTCAGTTCGGATTTTGCTTTTTCACTTGTCGATAGATTTTTGGGTGGTAACGGAAAGGGAAATAAAAGTTCGCAGGTTATTACACCTATTGAACAAAAAGTTCTTGAAGTAGTTATTGTGCAAATAATGGAGAGCTTAGGAAAAGCATGGAAAATAATAGGCGATTATGAATTCAAAGTAGAAAAATTTGAACCTGATATTGATTTCGTACAGATCACATCCCAAAGTGAAAGTGTATTATTAATAACTTTTGAAGTACACATCGGTGAAGAAACTTACATGATGAACTTATGTTTTGCAACATATGCTTTCGATTCGGTACTTTCAAAACTTAATAGTCAAAATTTATCTTCAATACGTCCCATAAAATATAACGGTACAACAGCAGAGAATATTCTTATAAGTCATTTAAAGAAAACTGAACTTGATGTTTCCGTTGAATTTGGTAAATCTCAAATAACATTTGAACAATTACGAAATCTAAAAATGGGAGATGTTATTATATTGAAAAATAAAATTGGTAATGAACTTAAAGTAAGCGTAGAAAATAAATATATGTTTAACGGAATATCCGGAATAGTTAATAGTAATAAAGCTGTTAAAATTACAAAAAGAGTAGATAGAAGGAATAATTAAATATGGCAGATGAAGAAAAAAAAGAACAAGAGCATGTAGATATCAGCGAAGAGGAAGCCGAAGCACAAATGCTTGCCGCATTGGAAGCTGAACAAAACAAAACCGATACTCCTGATGTAAATGCCAGTGTTGCTGATTTCCCTCAGTTTGATGAATCCAGCAAAAGAGGAGTTTTTGAAGATGATAAATTAGATTTTCTAAAAGATCTTCAGTTAAACGTTTATATTGAACTCGGCAGAACTAAAATGCAGATTAAAGATATCCTTGAATTAGAAAGAGGATATGTAATAGAATTAGAAAAACTTGCCAGCGAACCAGTTGATGTTTTTATAAACAATAAAAAAATTGCTGAAGGCGAAGTTGTTGTTATTGATAAACATTTTGGGATTAGAATAACAAATCTTTTAGATACTAAAGACAGGTTAAAAGGAATTGAATCGTGAGTACTTGGGATATTTTGCAAATATTTTTAATTCTTGCTTTGATGATGGGAATGTTATACGGGTTACTTTTCCTAATAAAAAAGTATCTCTATTCTTATCAAAGTAAGGGGGATTCAGGTTCTAAAATAGAAATAATTTCCACACAAGTTTTAATGCCTAAAAAATATGTATCTGTTATTAAGTTTAATAGTTCATTTTATTTATTAGGTGTATCTGATAACTCTGTTAATCTAATAGATAAATTGGACAATGAATGCTTGGAAAATCCGTTAGAAGAAAATATAGAAAGAAAACAAAGTTTTTTATCACTCCTTAAAAGTAATATGGGTATCGGATGAAACATTTGATACTCATATTAACTTTTATATTCTTTTTTAGTAGCAGCAATTTATTAGCACAACAATCACCTTCTATCCCTTTGCCTAATATTGGTGTGAATATAGGTACGTCAGATAATCCCGAAGATTTTGCAGTAACTTTACAATTACTTTTACTGCTTACAATACTTTCGTTAGCTCCTTCTATATTGATTATGACAACATCGTATTTAAGGATAATAATTGTATTCCACTTCTTAAAAAATGCAATGGGCACACAGCAAATGCCTCCTAATCAATTATTAGCCGGAGTTGCTTTATTTATAACCTTTTTTGTTATGACACCAACTTGGACCGAGTTTTACGACAATGCACTAAAACCTTATATGGATAAAGAAATAAAAGTTGAAGAAGCATACGAAAAAGGTGTTGAACCTCTGCGAAAGTTTATGCTGAAAAATACTAGACAGGAAGAATTAAGATTTTTTCTAGATTTAGCAGATATGCCCAGACCCAATACGCAAGCTGATTTGCCAATACAAGTTCTGATTCCCTCTTTTGTACTTAGTGAATTAAGAGCCGGCTTTATAATTGGTTTTTTCCTTTTTATTCCTTTTGTTATGGTAGATATGATTGTTGCAAGTATTTTAATGTCAATGGGAATGATGATGTTACCGCCGATGATGATTTCAATGCCGTTCAAAATTTTATTATTTGTTCTTGTCGATGGTTGGAGTTTGGTAATCGGTTCCGTAGTTAGGAGTATTTCATAAATGAACATAGATTTAATAATTGAAATTTTAAGTGAAGCATTTTATAATGTTATCATAATTTTGCTGCCGATACTTGGAGCAGGATTAATTATCGGGGTAATAATATCAGTATTTCAAGCAGCAACATCAATTCAAGAACAAACTCTTACTTTTGTTCCTAAAATAATTATTACTGCATTAGTAATAATTTTTACTTTACCTTTTGCAGCAGATAAATTAATATCGTTTACACATAAAATATTTAATCTTATTATAACGGTGACTAAGTGACAGAAATTTTAGTAGCCGATTTTTTAACAGGACTGATGATTTTTTTAAGAATTGTTGCTCTGCTGCTTTTTGTTCCTTTCTTTAAAAGTGATTCAATCCCTACACTTGCAAGATTAGGACTTGCTCTTATAATAACGTATTTAATTTTTTTTAATGTAGAACAATATAGCTATCAAACCGGAGATAGTATTTTTTTGTTAATAATAAACGGAGTGAAAGAAGTATTTATTGGTATAATATTAGGCTTTAGTCTTAACTTGGTTTTCCAAGGTATTTCGTTTGCGGGCTTGCTGATAGGACGTGATATGGGATTGGCAATGTCATCTATGTTCGATCCGATAACCGGAGATGACGGAAATGCTATTGCAACTATACTTAATATGTCTGCCATTATAGTGTTTATTCTTATTAATGGTCATCATTTTGTGATAGAATCAATTACTTATACATTTAAAATGCTGCCTATAGGAAGTTTTAAAGTATCTCAATCATTAATTGATATGCTTATAAAATTAACGGGAAATGTATTTTTACTTTCTATAAAAATTGCATCTCCTATTTTAGTAGCATTTTTTTTAGTGCATATTGCAAGTGGAATTATTTCAAGAGTTAGTCCTTCTTTTCAAGTATTTTTTGTCTTGTTGCCTCTAAAGATAATTTTAGGAATCTTTCTATTAGTACTGGTTATGCCGATTTATATTTACATGATAAGAAATTTGATGTACGCTTACGAAGAAAAATTATTTGAACTAATAAAAATTATGAGTTTTTAGATGGCTGCCGAGCAAGACGGACAAGAAAAAACGGAACAAGCTAGCCAGAAAAAGCTGGAAGATTCGCGGAAGGAAGGGCAGGTTCCCAAGAGTATGGAGCTAAACTCACTTGCCGTTTTTACTACAGGTTTGTTAGTTCTTTTCTTAACTAAAAATTATATTGGTAACAAATTAGGAACTTTATCTACTTACATATTTGCATCTTTAGATAAATTAGAGTTAAGTAAAAATGTATTGAGTATTTATGCTACACAAGCATTTATTTTTTTTGTTGTTACAATTTTCCCTGTTGTTCTTTCAATTATGGTAATAGCACTTGCAGTTGGTTATGCTCAAGTGGGATTCAAAATAACACCTAAAGCATTGCAGCCTAAATTAAATAAATTTAATCCTATAAAAGGAATTAAAAATAAATTTTTTTCATCGGAGCCTTTAGTTGAATTATTAAAATCAATATTTAAATTGGCCGTTATAGGAATATTTTCTTATTTCATATTAAAAGATATGATATTAAATGCTGTAGGTTTAGTTAATCTTACCATTCCCGAAATAGTTAATTATATGATGGATAATGCTTTGGACTTTCTTTGGAGAGTTTCTCTTGTTTATGTCGTTATTGCATTTGCAGATTTTGCTTATCAGAAATATAAATTTAAGAACGATATGAAAATGACAAAGCAAGAAGTAAAAGAAGAAAGTAAACAAACCGATGGCGATCCATTTATTAAGTCTAAGATTAAAGGTAAGCAACTCGATATGGCTCTTAAAAGAATGATGCAGGATGTTCCTACGGCAGATGTTGTAATTACAAACCCGACTCACTTTGCAGTTGCATTAAAGTATGATATTAACAAGAGTTTTGCTCCAAAAGTAGTTGCCAAGGGACAGGATTTAGTAGCACAGAAAATTAAAAAAATTGCAAAAGAAAATAATGTACCGTTGCACGAAGATGTACAATTGGCTAGAGCTTTATACAAAGCATGCGAAGTAGGGCAAGAAATTCCCGAAAATCTCTTCAAAGCTGTGGCACAAATTTTGGCATACATATTTAAGTTGAAACAAGAAAAAAAACGTAAAAGCATAATCTAAATGATAAACAAAATATTAAAAAATACAGATATTCTTTTTGCATTCGGTATAATTTTTATACTCGGATTGATGATTGTGCCTTTGCCGGATTTTTTGTTGGATTTCTTTTTGGCAATAAATATTACTTTGGCAATATTAATTTTAATCTCTTCACTATATATTAATTCGCCGCTTGAAATTTCATCTTTTCCCGGGTTGCTTTTAGTTTTAACAATATTCAGATTGTCGCTAAATATTAGTTCAACAAGACTTATTCTTATTGACGGATATGCCGGTAAAGTTATTGAAACTTTTGGAAATTTTGTGGTCGGCGGCAGTTATGTAGTCGGTTTTATTGTATTCTTAATTTTAGTGATAATTCAATTTATGGTTATCGTTAAAGGTTCAGGAAGAATTTCGGAAGTAGCAGCTCGTTTTACTTTAGATGCAATGCCCGGTAAACAAATGTCGATTGATGCTGACCTTAACAGTGGAATTATAACGGAAACAGAGGCAAGGGAAAGAAGAGAGGACATTTCGAAAGAAGCCGAGTTTTTTGGCTCAATGGATGGTGCTTCCAAGTTTGTTAAAGGAGATGCCATAGCCGGACTTATCATAAATGCAATAAATATTCTTGGTGGTATTATTATCGGTGTAGTTCAAAATGATCTTGAAATTACTGAAGCACTGCAGACTTATACAATACTTACGATTGGTGATGGTCTTGTTTCTCAAGTACCTGCATTACTAATTGCAACTGCGGCGGGGATGGTTGTAACCAAAACCAAATCTGGCGAATCGATGGATTCTCAAATGAGAGTTCAATTATTTTCTAATCCCAGGGCGCTTGGTACTGTTGCCGGAGCAATTCTTTTATTTTCAATTGTACCGGGTATGCCTACAATTCCTTTTTTATTGCTGGGAGGAGGATTATCTGCTGCAACATTTTTTATTAATAAAAATAAGAAAGAAGGAGTAGAACAGATTCCCGAAGAAGCCGAAGTTGAAACCGAAGAAACTGAAGAAAAAGTAGAAGGATATTTGCAAGTAGATCCTGTAGAAGTTGAAATAGGTTACGGCTTAATATCACTTGTTGATGATACTCAAGGTGGTAATTTGTTTCAGAAAATATCATCTACAAGAAAGTTTGTTGCTTTGGAATTCGGTGTTCTTGTTCCGCCGGTTAGAGTAAGAGATAACTTGCAACTCAAACCAAATGAATATATAATTAAGATTAAAGGTAATCTTGTTGCACAATTTGAAATTTATTCGGATAGATACCTTGCAATGAACTCGGGTAATAGTATGGAACAAATAAGCGGCTTGCCAACTAAAGATCCCGCTTTTGGTTTAGATGCTTTTTGGATAACCGAAAAAGAGAAAGATAAAGCGGAATTGCTTGGTTATACTGTTGTAGATGCGGTTTCCGTTCTTTCTACACATTTGCAAGAAACCATTAAAAAGAATTTCGATAAAATTTTAACACGCCAATCGGTAAAACAACTTTTAGAAAACTTAAAAGAAGATTATCCTGCAGTAATTGAAGATATTAACCCTGATTCATTACCGCTTGGTACAATTCAAAAAGTTTTACAGAATTTATTAAAAGAATTAATACCTATAAAAGATTTGGTTCAAGTTTTAGAATCACTTATTGATTATTCTAAAGCTACTAAGAATATTGAAGTTTTAACGGAATATGTAAGGCATTCGCTCGGAGATACAATAGCGGCTTTGTATAAAGATCCAAATAATGTTATTCACGCTGCAGTTATAGGAGAAAATCTGGAAGAGCATATTACAAATGTCTTGGCTCAGCAGGGAGATGCAACACAAACTCTTGGTTTAACACCGGAGATGCTTTCACATTTAAATGATTCAATAAAAAAAGAAGTAGATAATTTTAGAAATTTAGGTTATTTTCCTATTCTAATTACTTCGGCTACAATAAGACCATATTTATTCAGATTAATTAATTCAACATTTCCGGATATTACAATTTTATCTTTTTCCGAATTACCGGCAAATATAGAAATTGAATTTATAGGAAAAATTGAGGTGTAAAATGCAGATAAAAAAGTTCACGGCAAAAACATTAAAGCAGGCAATAGCAGAGATGAAAAAAGAATTTGGCGAAGAAGCTATTGTTTTAAGCACTAAAGTTATTGATGATTATAAAGATGGATTAGAACAAAAATATTTCGAAATAACTGCAAGTATTGATGAAGATGATTCAAAAGATAATTTTGAAGAACGAAAAGAAGAATCGAAAGTAGAAAATTTCCAAACGGAAATGAAAAAACTTACAGAGAGAATTTATGGTGTTAATAGCAGTGATGCTTCGTTAGAACCTAGGACATCAAATAATAAAAAAACTAATATAAAATCAAAAAAGGTACCTAAGTTAAACTTAGATGAACTGAAAAAAGAATTACTGAAAAAAGATATTAAACCAAGTATAGTTAGAACAATACTGGAAAAAGTAGTTCAGTACGAACCGTTTATAAATGAAACTAATAAAGAAGAATATATCATTTCGATATTAAGCTCGTTGCTTCCAACAAGTCAATTTGAATTGAGCAAAGGTGAAAAAACTAAGATTATAACCTTGGTTGGTCCCACAGGTGTCGGGAAAACAACATGTATTGCAAAATTAGCAGTTATATCAAAAATACTTCATAATTTAGATATTGGTCTTATCTCGATTGATACATACAGACTTGGAGCTTTAGATCAACTAAAAATATTTTCAGAAATCAGTAACATAGATTTTTTAGTTGCATACGAGCCTGGAGATATTCCTAAATTTATGAAAAAATTTAAAGATAAAGATATTGTCTTTATAGATACGGTTGGCAGAAGTCAGCAAAATGAAAAGCAATTAGAATCTATAAACACATTTTTAGATAAAGTAAAAGTTGATGAAACATACTTGGTACTAAACAGCACAAGCGATTTTAAGGTTATGTTTGATGTGGCAACTAAATTTAAGAAATTAAACTATAACTCAATTGTCTTTTCAAAGTTAGATGAAGCGGTAACCTACGGAAATATCTTAAATTTAGTTAATAAGGTTAATGTTCCTATTAAATATTTAACAAATGGTCAGGTTATTCCCGATGACATAATATCGGCTGATGTTGAGTTTATTGCAAATATGATTTATTCGGGAAAAATTAGTTAAAGATGATTGGACAAGCAAAAAGATTATATGAACTGCAGAGTTTATTCAGAAGTAATAAAAAAGAAAATTCGAATAGTTCAATTATTTCCATAACATCCGGAAAAGGTGGGACGGGTAAATCGTTTTTTGCCGGAAATATTGCTTACGCTTTAGCCGAAAAAGGACTAAAAATTTTGCTTGTTGATTTTGATATAAATATGGCAAATCAAAGTGTGCTTTATAATATTGCTCAAAAATTAAATCTTTATCATTATTTTACCTATAACAAAAGTTTAAACGATATAGTTTTTGAGTACAATAAAAATCTGCATCTTATCTTAGGAGAATCGGGCAGATTTGATCATCCGAAATTAGATGAACAAAAAATAAAATTTTTTATAACCGAGTTAAGGTCATTAAAAAATAATTACGATTTGATACTTTTAGATACAGCATCAGGTATTGATAAATCTACCATTGAAATTTTACTTAATTCCGATGAAATAATATTGGTAACTACCCCCGAGCCTACTTCGGTTATGGATGCCTATGCGATATTCAAACTAATAAAAAATTACGGTTCAGATGTAAAAACAGATGTTTTGGTTAATAAATGTTTTAGTGAAGAAGAAGGAATTGAAGCATACAATAATTTAGAAAAAGCTGCAAAACACTTCTTAAAAAGCAAATTAAATCATTTGGGAAATCTAAAATTTTCCGAAAAAGTTATACAATCCATAAAACGCCAAAAACTTTTAATCGCCAACCAAAAGAATGAAGAAATTTCTATGAAACTGCAAGAAATTTCTGATAAACTCAAAATACACACAATTGGTTAATAATAACCAACTCTAAATCACAAATCTTTCTCAAAAGCCTTAAAAACAAAGAATTAAGCTAAAAAAATCTTTGGTATATTCTTTGAAAAAACTAACTGAGGAGATAAATATGAATAAAATAGTACTAAATATAGGATTGCTGATTTTTTTTGTTTCAATAATAATATTTAGTCAACAGGGCATGCAGATTGAGGATATACTGATTAGATCATTTATTGTTTTTTTTGTTGCAACCTTAATGCTTACTGTACTTGCTTTATCTCTTATAAAAGCAATTAACAAAACAGCTACTGAAAAAAATAAAAAATTATACAGTTAACTTATTAGGAAGAAAGAATGGATAACTCAACACTTTGGGAAGAATACAAGGAAGAACCAACCAGCCTGTTAAAAAAACGAATAATGGTTAATTATACTAATCTTGTTTATTATGTAATACACAATTCGAAATTTATGAATCTTAATGTTGTGGAAGAAAAAGACTTTTTCCAATTTGGTGTAGAAGGTTTAAGCGAAGCAATAGATAGATTTGATCCTGATTTCGGGACTAAATTCGAAACATACGCCATTCAAAGAATAAGAGGAAAAATAATTGATGAATTAAGAAAATTACAAATTAAACCGAGAATAAATTATAATATTCAAGACCCTAATAGAGTTATTTATAGGAATGTATCGATAGATCAACCTTACGATCAAGATGATGATTTTACTCTAGCTGATATAATTCCTTCCGAATATGAATTGCCTGATGATGAATTCAATGCTTTGGAGCAAAAAGAATTATTGGTAAAGGCTATTAAAAATTTACCTGAACGAGACAGATTAATTGTAACTCTATACTATTATGAGCATATGAACTACAAAGAAATTTCAAAAATCTTAGATATTACGGTTTCAAGAGTGTCTCAATTACATTCCAAAATAATGAAAGAACTGAGAAAAAAGATTGAACGAGAATATGACTAATTCTTCAAACATAAATAAAAACAAAGACAAACGCATAGAAAGAATATTATCATCGGTTTATAATGTTCCTACTGTTCCGCAAATAATTATGGAGGTTTCTAATATTATTGAAGATCCTAAAACAAGTGCGGCAGTATTAGGCAAAATGATAAGTAACGATCAAGGATTAGTTTCAAAAATATTAACAATAGCAAATTCGCCTTTGCACGGAATTCCACGCAGAGTTTCAACAATCGATTTCGCTATTGTTGTTCTAGGTTTTAACCAAGTTAAAAATATTGTTATCGCTTTAAGCATGATGGAAACCTTAAAAGTAATAGGAAACAAAAAATTCAATCAAAAAAAATATTGGGAACATTCTATTTTAACAGCAGCAGCATCTAAAAGAATAGCAGACGATTTAGGCTATCAAATCAGTGGAGAGGTTTTTACTGCAGGCTTATTACACGATTTGGGAATTTTAATAATATATAAATTTTTTAATGATGAATACCAAGAAATTCTCAATAAAGTTAAAAAGGAGAAAATAAGTTATCTGCAGGCAGAAGAAGAATGCTTAGGAATAAATCATCAGGAAATTGGAAGATACCTTGCAGATAAATGGAATTTGCCTTTATCAATTTCGGATGTAATACTTTATCATCATAATCCTTCGCAATGCGAAGAAAACAAAGAGCTAACTGCCTTAGTGCATTTGGCTGATTTTATGACTCATAAACTAATGATTGGAGATTTTTCTTGGGATGATACTTCTGAATTGGATTATGAAGTTATAAACATTTTAAGACTCGGAGATGAAGAATATCTGGAAAGTTTTATCTTCAGTTATAAAGAACTTTTTGAAGAACAAAAGAAAATAATAAATATTTAATCTCATATCATAAGGATAATTATTAAATGGATGAACAACTTTATCAAGAAAGGAAAAAGAAGTCGGAGCAGGCTTTAACAAATGTTTACAATTTGCCTGCAATGTCAACAACAATGTTAGAGGTCTCTAAACTACTAGATGATCCTTCAACAAACACAAGTGCACTGAGCAAAATTATAGGAAGAGATCAAGGGCTTTCAACAAAAATTCTTTCAATTGCAAACTCACCTTTATATGGATTAACAAGAAAAGTATCAACAATTGATTTTGCTATTTTGATTATCGGGTATCAAGATATAAAAAATATAGTTGTTGCTTTAACTATGGTAGATTCATTTAAAAATAAAGGTGATAAATATTTAGATCAAAAATCTTTCTGGAAACATTCAATGTTATCAGGAACTGCAAGCAAAAGAATTGCAGAAGATCTTGGATTAAGAATAGGAAGTGAAGCTTTTGTAGCCGGACTTTTACACGATCTTGGTATTCCGGTTATGCACAAATTTTTCAAAAAAGAATTTGAAGCAATTGTAAATGATTTTAGAGAAAACGGAACTCCTATTTTAGAAGCTGAGGTGAAAGAACTTGGATTAAACCATCAAGAAATAGGACATTTTTTAAGTAATAAATGGAGCTTGCCCGAACATTTATCCAATACTGTGTTATATCATCATAATCCTTCCGAAGCCGGAGAAGATGATAAAGAATTAACTTCTGTAATTCATTTAGTTGATTATATGACTCAAAAATTGGAAATAGGAAATTATTATCTTGATGAAAAAATAGAATTAGACAAGTCTGTTTTAGAAACACTTAACTTAGGAAAAGAAAACGACTTGGAAGCTTTTATTGAAGGTTATAGAGAGCTCTTTACTGAAGAACTAAAATCAGATTTATTTGCATAATGATTTTACATCGCGAAAATACCGTTAGAACTGAACCGTTCTATAAATCATTATCTAATCTTTCACTTTATCAAGATGGTGAAATTCAAGATAATTATAGTTCAAATGAATTAAAGCAATTAGAAAAATATTCTTACTTTATTCAAAACTTAATGACTTTTGAACAAGAGATAAAAAATGATATTAATAAAAAAATATTGTTAACAAGATTTCATCGTTATCTAAAAGGTATTATTCCCGTTAAAGGAATTTCTTTGATGTTTTATGATGAATTCAAAAAAGAGCTTGTTCCTATTGATGAAGAAGAAAATAATAAAATTGCCGTTGATATGAACCATTTTAATCGGTCCGGTATATTCAAGGCAATGTTTAATGATAAAAGAATTACAGTTGTACCTGATCTTGAACATTACAACGAAAATGGAGCTAAACTTTTCTATTTAATTTTTCCTATATATGATGACAAAAGTAATTACGGTATCTTTTCAATACTTACAAGTCTTAATGATAAAAACATAAGCGAGTTAGAAAAGAAAAGCATTAATATATTTTTGAATCTGGTACTTGGCAGATTAGAAAAAATAAGATTAACTGAAAAATTAAATAGTACTTACGAAGAACTGCAAACATACCAAGCTAAACTATCTAATGATTTTAGACTGTCTGCAATTGGTGAAATGACTGAAGGAATTGTTGAAGATATTGTAAATCCGTTGCAAGTTATTTCCAGTAATGTAGATATTCTTCAAAATGATCTGACTACCAGAACAGAAACAATTCAAATTAAATCTCAAATTAATAGAATTAAGAATGTTATCGGCAGATTGGTAAAGTTCGCAGATGTGAATCAAAAAGATGTAAAAATTAAACCGTGCAATATAAATAATATTGTAAACGAGTATTTTCATCTTGTTAAATCAACTCTGGATAATGCCAACTTGGAATTTATTCTTGATTTCGAAAAAGAGTTACCTCCAATTCTAAGTCATCCGAATTATATTTATCAATTGCTTACAAATATATTTACGCTTGTAAAAAATAACAAGACTCAAAGAGGCGGAATAGTAATTCAAACAAGATATAAAGACGATCAAGTTATCTTACGTTTGATTACAACAAGCAAAATTTATAAACCGGAAAAAGAAAAGGGTGAAGTTCAATATAATTTATCAATTAAGATAATTAAGAACTTAATGAAAAAACATGAAGGTAAACTGGAAATAGGCAATATAGAAAATAGCGGAAGCAGTTTAATATTAAAATTTCCTTTAAAGAGAAAAATAAGAAGATGAATAAGTTAATTAAGATCTTAATTCTATGTTCAATTGGAGTCACTTTATTTATTATTCTAAGTGAAATAAGCCCGAATTTAGATATGAGATTAACGCAAATAATTGAATATATAATTATTCAGAAAGAAAGATTTTTAACGGAAAGTTTCTTGCTGATGCTTATTATTTCTTTTGAGGTTGCAATTTTAATAGTACTTTCAATTTATTGGAGAAAAGAAAAAATAGTTTCTTTAGTAACTAAAAATAAAAATATAAAAAAGAACATCAGAGCAATAAGAAATGAAGACCTGCTGGACGTAAAATTTAAATATCCCAATAAATATAGAAGAACATTGCTAAATAAGATTAAGTATAAAAAATTAAATGATGAAACTTTAACTAAGCAAGCTAAGAAACTATCTGTTGCTAAAGGTGAATTATTTTTGGCAGCCAGACTTAAACAATTACAAGAGCAACAGAGATGAAAGAAAATATACCAAATATTAATAATTTTGAAAAGTTAACACAACTCAGACAATCATTGAATGCAGCAACAAAACTACCTCCTAAAAATTCTATTGTTAAGCTTATACCATTAGAGTACTTAGAACAAGGTGTTAAAGTTTTGATAGATGGAAAACTCTTTATTGCATTCATTAATGAAAAAATTAAAACCAAAGAAGAAATAATTGCTATTGTAAAAAATACAACTCCATTTCAATTATCACTTAGTTTAAATTCACAGTATCATGAAAATAAGTCAAGTGTTATACAACAAATAATTAAAAAATTTAATCTGCCTAATAATGAGTTTATGCAGAACATGGTAGGCAAAGTTATTGAGAGTGATAACATTTTAATTAAATCCAAAATTCTAACTTTAAGCGAACTTACGGAATATGTGAAAGTAAATGGTTTGGAATTAAACTTATTAATAAATCTTATTTGGCATTTAGATAAAGGAAATAAAAATTATATAGAGGATCTACATTATAATTTATTCGATGAATCTTTTGAAGATGTTTGTAAAAATCTTTTCCATGGAACAATCGAGCTCTTATACTCAAATCTTCCGCAGTATATTACACAAAAAATTAGAGATTCTCTTCTTTTCAACGAAAGAGAAAATAATACTAAAACTTTGATTGATAAAAGTAAAGCAATAATAGAACTAATTGTTCTTTTGAACAAATATTCTAAAGCCGCAACATTTTCATCGAGTAGCAGTTTAAAAGATTTTATTAAGTACGGTACAAAATATATTTTTCAAAAATCAATTCTTAAAGAATATGATTATTATCCGGACTTTGTTATTATAGAAAGAGAAGATAATAATGAACTGATTCAATATCAGATAAAAAAAATCTATAACAATAGTGATAATCCAACATACAAAATTAAGTTTTCTAATGAGAGAATACCTTTCAAAATTTCAGGGACTTTAAAAGAAAATTTATTGATAGGTAATATTGAAGTTGATAATTGTCTAATTGACGAAAAAGATATGAGTAGATTAAAAGAAAAGTTGCAAGAGAATTGGCAACTTAACAGCGATATAAAACTAAATGAAGACTATGATAAATCATTTAATATTAAAGGGAAAAAATTAGAAGTTAATAAACTAATATAAAGTAAGATGAATAATGAACTTGAAACTATTTTTAAAAGCAGCAAATTAGCGGACAATAAAATTTTGGGAGCAGTATTAAGCAGCTACAAAACAGAAGATAAAATAATGAAAATAATTGTTAAAGAATTTACAGATTTTACAATTGATATGATAAATAAAAAAGAAGGGAAAAGAACGATATGAATGCAGGATTGGGAAATGCTGAAATTGCAATGCGTAATAAAATTAGAAACATGCAGGTTGTTGCAAATAATTTGGCAAATATTAACACAACAGGTTTCAAACGCGGACTTGCATTTTCGGAAGTGTTTAATGAGCAAAATAAAACTTTAAAACAAGAAGTAACAGATTTTACCGAAGGTGTTTTTGAAGAAACCAATAATCCTTTGAATGCAGCTATTTCCGGTAACAGCTATTTTACTGTTCAAACTCCAAACGGAGAAGAAATTACCCGCAATGGAAGTTTTAAAGTTGATAAAGAAGGTTTCCTTGCAACGCAAGACGGTTATAGAGTTTTAACTCTGAACGGTGAAATTAATTTAGAAAACGAACTTATTGATAATAAACAGAGTTTAACAATTACCGAAAACGGATTGTTAAGGTTAGATGATAAAATAATTGGGAAATTAAAAATTGTAACCGTTGAAGATCAAACCGGACTTAAAAAATCTGACGGAGAAAGATTTTATAACAAAGAAAGATATTATACGGTTGCAAACGAGGAGGATTTTGAAATTCATCAAGGGTATTTAGAATCTTCTAACACCAACGCAATATTAGAAATGCAAGAAATGATACAATTACAGAAAGATTATGAGGCATCTCATAAAATGGTTACATCTCTTGATAACATTTTAGCATTACAAAAAGATATAGGAAAAATATAAAAGGAGGCTACCATGTCCAGTAGAGCTTTAAGAAGTGCCGCATCGGGAATGTATGCCCAGCAAGTTAATATCCAGGTAATATCAAACAATATTGCCAATATGAATACAACAAGTTTTAAAAAGAATAGAGCCGAATTTAAAGATCTGCTTTATCAAGAAGTTGTTGCAAACCCAAAACAAGAAATTATGCTTGGTACCGTAGAAGATACGGATTCTAAAATACAAATTGGCAGTGGTGTAAAAGTTACTTCGACACAAAAAAATTTCCAACAAGGGGATTTGCAGCAATCAAGTCAGATGTTGGATGTTGCAATCTATGGTGATGGCTTTTTCCAAATAAGAAGACCGGATGGAAGTTTTGTTTATACAAGAGACGGTTCATTTAAAATATCTTCGGAAGGTTCTTTGGTTACCAATGATGGCTTTGTAGTTGAACCCGGTTTTACAATTGATGAGCAAGTAGAAAGAATTGTAATATCCAAGGAAGGTGTGATTACTGCTCAAGAACTAACAGGTGAAACTATTCCGTTGGGGAATATTGAACTTGCAAAATTTATTAATCCCGGTGGTTTAGTTGCATTGGGCGATAACTTATATGCAGAGTCTCCAGCTTCGGGTCCTCCTATGTTAGGTCAGCCTGCTATGGAAGGTTTTGGAGATTTAAAACAAGGTTATCTCGAATCTTCAAATGTAGATGTTGTTGAAGAAATGATCTCAATGATATCAGCACAAAGAGCCTACGAAATTAATTCTAAAACAGTAAAAACTGTTGAAGATATGATGTCCATTGCAAACAATCTAAAACGATAGATAATGATTTATTTATTAAACATATTGTTTAGCTTAATCTTTCTGGGAGATAACAGCAACTCTATTGATATACAAAAACTTCTGACAGATAAATTGCCGGAATATACCAAAATGGAGTATAATGTTTTATCTCCTAAGGATGCTGATTTATCAAACTATTTAATAGATAACTCAAGAGAGGTTATAGTTAATAAAGGTTATGCTTACATTCCTGTAATTAATAAAATTACAAGTGGTACACGCAAGAATGGAACAATTACCTTGAAGATTAAACTTTTTAAAAATGTATTAGTTTCAACACGTTCCATAAGAAGAAATGAAAATATAAGTGAACATGATTTTATGGTAGAAGAAAGAGAAATATCTCATTTACGGTTTAAGCCTGCAAATATTTCTTCGTCAATTAATCATTTAAGAGCAAGAAGAGATATTGAAGAAAATGTAATTCTTAGCAATTACATGGTAGAGTTAGTACCCGATGTTTGCAGAGGCGATAGGGTAGAAGCAATTTTTGCAAACAAAAGTGTAAATATTTCTTTTATGGTTACGGCAAGAACAGAAGGTGTTGCCGGAGAAATTATAAAAGTTAAAAGAGACGACAGAAGAATTTTTAGAGCTACTGTTTTAAATAACACAACAGTAAAAATAATTGAGTAACAAAAATGAAAAAAATAATATTTACGATAATCTTATTTGCTGCAATAGTAAATGCTCAAAGCATGAAACAAAACGGATTCAGATCATTGTTTTCGGATTACAAAGCTGTAAACCTCGGAGATGCAATAACAATTGTTGTACTCGAATCATCTCAGGCGGCAAATTCCGCGCAAAAAAATGCAGGTAGAAAAAGTGATATTGGTTTTGGTGCTTCAGGCGGGCTTGATGATACAAAATTACCCGCAGTAAGTTTAGATCTCGATTCTAAAAATCAGTTTAAAGGAAGTGGTTCTTCCAAAACAAGCGGCATGGTTAGAACCAAATTAAGTGCACTTATCGATTCCGTTCTTTCCAATGATCTGGTTAGAGTAAAAGGAAGCAGAAAAATTGTAGTTAATGATGAAGAACAAATGATAACAATAAAAGGTCTTGTAAGAACATCTGATATTTCTTCTAATAATACTGTGTTTTCTTATAACATTTCTGATGCGGAAATTATTTTCCAAAGCGATGGACAAATAAAAAGCATGCAGGAACCGGGTTGGATAACAAAACTTTTCCATTGGCTATTTTAAAGAGGACTTATGAAAAATCTAAAATATATTTTTTTAATATTGTTTATAGCAAATCTTTTATCAGCTCAAAGAATAAAAGATATTGCATATTTTAAAGGAATTAATTCAGAGCAGCTTATCGGATACGGATTAGTTGTGGGTTTGAGTGGAACCGGTGATAGTTACAGATCAACTTTTACCGTTCAATCTATTACAAGTATGTTAAAAAGATTTGGAATTACCGTTCCGCAAACAAATTTAAGAACAAGGAATGTTGCGGCTGTTATGGTAACTGCCAAAGTAAGCAATCTTTCAAAAATTGGCAGTGAGTTCGATGTATCTGTATCTTCAATGGGAGATGCAAAAAGTTTAATGGGCGGTACATTGTTAATGACTCCTCTTTCCTCATCAAAATCAGATGTAGTTTATGCAATGTGCCAAGGTGCCGTTTCTATCGGGGGATACGATATCAATACTCGTTCCGGTGGAAGGATAGCCAAAAATCATGCTTTAAGCGGAAGAATTCCTAATGGTGGAGTTTTAGAAAAATCATTTTTAGAAGAAGGTTTTGTGCCTGAAGAGGTAAGTGTAATATTAAAAGATCCCGATTTTACAACATCGACCAATATTGCCGATACTATAAATACTATCTTTGGCGGAAATACAGCAACTCTTGTAGATGCTTCCGAAATATCATTAAATATGCCTGCGAACGGAGCTCAAAGTTTAACAGAGTTTTTAGCTAAAATCGAATCAATAGAAATAACAAAAGATGTAATTGCCAAAGTTGTGTTAAACGAAAGAACAGGTACTGTTGTAAGCGGTGCAAATGTAAAAATTTCACCCGTATCAATTTCGCACGGAAGTTTGAATATTACTATTAAATCATACCCGATAATATCGCAGCCTTCTCCTTTTTCACAAGGCAGGACAGTAGTGTTTAATAATCTTGTTCCCAAAGTTGAAGAAGATGAAAAACGAGAAAGTACATATTCTATTAAAGGAGCTTCAAATGCACAAGAAGTTGCGGCTGCATTAAATTCATTAAAAGTTTCACCAAGAGATATTATTGCAATATTTCAGGCATTAAAAGAAGCTGGTGCTTTAACTGCCGAGCTTATAATTATGTAATATTATGAAAGAACTGAACCTAAAAATAACTAATAAAGATTCTCATTTTAGCAAAGGAATAAATGCAAAAAAGAATCTGAGTATTGAAGAAAAAGAAAAATTAAAAGTTGCTGCCAAAGAATTTGAAAGCATGCTTACCGGTATGATGTTAAAAAGTATGACTAAAACAACAGAAGGATTATTCGGAAAAGATAACTACGGCGGGGATGTTCTAGATGTTTTATTTGAAAATGAAATATCAAAATTTATTACAAAAAAATCTTCTAAAATGGGAGTAGCCGATAAAATTTATAAAAGTTTTACAGGTGAATCTTTGCTGGATTATGAAGAAATAGTCTCCGAAAAATTTCTTGGAAATACTTTCGGAAAGTTGAACTCTATTTCCAAAGCAAATTCAAGTACCAAAAAAGTAACACTAAACCCGAAAGCTGTAGATAGAATAAAAAAATATGAAGATGTGATAAAGAGCGCATCAGAAAAATATGGTATTGATAAAAAATTAATTCAGTCGATAATATTAACAGAATCTGCGGGAAATGTTAACGCCAAGTCCAAAGCAAATGCTAAAGGTTTAATGCAGCTTATGGATTCAACAGCCAAAGATATGGGCGTAAACAATGTATGGAATCCCAAAGAAAATATATTCGGTGGAACTAAATATTTATCCAAACTACTTAACCGGTTTGATGGTAATACCAATCTGGCACTTGCTGCATACAATGCCGGACCAGGTAATGTTAAAAAATATAATGGTATTCCGCCCTTTAAAGAAACAAAGGCTTATATAAAAAGAGTAAAGCACTATTTAAATAATTTGGATTAACAAATGAAAGTTAAAGATTTATTGATAATACTTAAAAAACAGTACCAAAATTTTAATAATCTCTCGGAAGTAGTGAAAGAGAAGAAAGAGATATTAATAAATAATGAATATGATAAGCTCTTCGATGTTATTTCGGAAGAAGAACAAATACTATTGAAAATTCAGCTTGCCGAAGAGGAAAGATTATCAACAATGGATAATATATTTAAAGAATTAAAAATAAATTCCGAAGAATATAGAATAGAAGTATTAATAAATGCTTTAACGGATAAAGTTAATCCGGAAGTATTAAAATCATTAAAAAATTATGAACTTTTAATGAAAGCTAGAATTAATGAAGTTACTAATAATAATAAATTAAATATGATGCTTATTCAACAATCAAGAAGTTTAATAAACGAAACAATTCATGCAGTGATTAATGAAGGTACAAAATCACTGATAGACAGGACGGGTTAAATGGCAGTAAATAGATTATTTGGCATAGCGAGCTCAAGCTTGTTTGCACATCAACAAGCACTCACGGTTACATCAACTAATTTGGCAAATGTTAATAACCCGGCTTATAGCAGACAAGTATCTATATTTGGAACAACAAATCCTGATTACAGAAGCCGATTTTCATTTGGCAGCGGTGTTGCCGTTGAGCAAGTTAATAGAGTTAGAAATTCAATAGTTGATAGTAATATAAGAAGTAACAATCATAAATTTTATCAATCTGAAAAAAAGCAAACGGAACTATCGCATCTTGAATCTTTACTTTCCGAAGATGGCACGGGCTTAGGACTTTCCAATCTATTTCAAAGCTTTTTTAATTCATGGGAAAAATTAGCCGCTAACCCTGAATCATCAGCTTTAAGAACAGAAGTTGTGCAATCGGCTCAATCCGTATCAAGCAAATTCGGAAGTATTCACGAGGGTATAAGACAAAAGAAAGTTGATTTGAGAACAGATGCAATGGAAATGGTGGGCTTTATAAACACTACATTGAAACAATTGCAAACAGTTAATGAAGAAATTTATAAATCTTCTGTAGTTAACCATAATGTAAACGACTTATTAGATTCACGGGATAAATTGTTAGAAGATTTAAGTGAATATGTAGATTTTAATGTTTCCTTCGATAAACATAACGTCGCTTCTGTATCAATAGGCGGAATCTTTGCGGTAGATGGAACTAATAGAACTGAGTTTGAAGTTAATATGAATAATGAGCAGTTATCTTTAACAACACAAAACGGTGATGTAAATGCTAATATATATGGCGGTAAACTAAATGCTGTTTTTGAACTACATAATCAAGATATTCCTGCTCAATTAGAGCAACTTGATGAGTTGGCAAATGTTTTTATGGCAAATATTAATAAAATTCATAAAAAAGGTTTTACAATAACTGAGCCGACAGAAACCCAAATTGAATTTTTTACTCATTATGATACGGGCGTATTGGAAATAAACGAAAAAATTCTAAAAGATAATAGATATTTAGCAGTTTCCGGAGATGGTAATGCCGGAGATAGCAGTATAGCATTAGAACTGGCAAAAATTAAAGACAGTAAAATATTGAATAACAAAACTATCGGTGAAAATTACTCCGATTTTGTTACGGATTTAGGTAACGATATTCAATTTCAGAAAAGCCAGCAAGAAACTTTAGATATAGTATTAACGCAACTGAATAATGAAAAAATGGAAACATCAGCAGTTTCTACAAATGAAGAGATGATGAATGTCCTAAAATATCAAAGATCCTATGATGCCGCAGCAAAGTTGATTACAGTTGCTGACGAACTATTACAAACAATTTTAACAATGGTGTAATTATGAGAATACCGGATTCATTACTTCAGTATAACTATTCAAAAAACTTTAGTAGAACTAGAGGTACACTTACAGACCTTCAATTAAAACTGGCAACTTTAAGTGAAATTAATAAACCTTCGGATGATCCGTTGGGTAATTCTCGTGTTATGAGAATGCAGAGCAGATTAAACGATATTGAAGCTTACCAAGCGAATATAAATTATGCTTCGGGTGCAGTTGATAACACAATTTCTACACTCAATAAAATGAACGATGAAATGGTAAGTTTACAAAGTAAGTTTACGGAATTAAACTCCGGAATTACAAGTGATAACTTGGAACCATTTGCAGAAGCAGTTAATTCAACATTGGAGTTGTTGGTTGATTTATCGAATACAGATTTTAATGGTACATATCTTTTTGGCGGTACAGATGGAGCTACTAAACCTATTGAGTATGATAAAGAAAATAAAATTGTAAAAACAGGAACCGATTCACTTGCCGGTGATAAAAAAATAAAAATATCATCTACAATTACCCAAAAATTTAATATAAGTGGAAAGGACTTATTTCAAAGTGTTCTTGGCATAAGCGGTAACTTAGATCTTAATGCTGCAAACGGAGATTCGGTTACGGAAAACTCTACTGTTTATAATTCTGAAGGCAAAGAATTTGAACTTGCTACTGAACTAACAAAAACTAATGCTCATACATATCAATTAACATATACTCTTAGGGATGATGCGGGAAGTGATGTATTAACCAAAACTGTAGATGATTTGGTCTTTGATGAAGAAAGTAATGAACTGCAATCTATAGATGGAAACAAATTAACGGATTTACACATTGTTGATGAATCAAATAAAATAGATTTTGTATTAGACTTAGGTTCAATAAGAGAGACAAATGATACGGCTGATTTGAATAATAAACTAAATAGAAAAGCTGATATTTTTAATACATTAATTACAATAAGAGATAACTTAAAAAATGATAAAAAACCAACTGAAGAACAACTTGAAGTCGTGAGCAATTTTAAGGAGCACATAGTTAATATGATGTCTTACGCAGGTGGAATTTCAAATAAATTAACTTCTGCCGAATCAATTCTATCAAATCAATCTATAGAATTGCAAAGTTTAATTTCCGATGAAAAGGATATAAACATTGGGCGTACTTCAATAGATTTAATGAGTGCTCAATACAGCCTCGAAGTGAGTTATAAAATATCTTCCATGCTTTTACCTAAATCAATTTTGGATTACTTATAATGTTTAATAAAAGCGGCAGTCTATATGGTTTAATATTCGGTTTTGCAGCAATATTCGGTGCTTATCTTTTAGAAGGAGGTACATTCGGAGCACTCTTCCTATTTCCTGCAATGCTTATTGTTTTTGGAGGAACTTTTGCCGCTACAATAATTGGCGTAGGTTTAGATAAGTTCAAAAAAATTTTTTATTTAATCAGAATGGCTTACTTTCCCCCAAAATATGATATTCATAAACTAATTGAGGGATTCGTAAAAATTTCGGTAAAAAGCAGACAAGAAGGATTACTTGCAGTAGAAAGAATGCTGAACAGCCTTATCTATCCGTTTCCTAAAAGATTAATGAATTTTGTGATGGATGGAACTGAACTTGAATCTTTAGAAAGTATTGCTTACGGAGAAATGAAAGCCATGCAGGGAAGACACAATACATACATCTCAATGTTCAATAAAATGGGTGGTTATGCACCAACAATGGGTATTATAGGTACAGTAATGGGCCTTATAATGACATTAGCAAATGCCGGTAAAGATCCTGATACTTTAATACACAGTATAGCATCGGCATTTATTGCAACTTTATGGGGAATTTTTAGTGCCAACTTACTTTGGCTACCAATAGCAGATAAATTAAAACAATGTCACTTAGAAGAAAAATATATGATGGAAGTGTCTCTGGAAGGAGTCTTGGCTATTCAGAGCGGAGAAATTCCCTCGATAGTAAAATCAAGACTAATGAGCTACTTACCACAAAAAGAGCAAAACGCCGTTTCGAGAAGATAGAGAATGAATTAAATGAGCATGATCAAGAAGATAACTCGGAAAGATATCTTTTAACTTATGCAGATTTAATAACATTATTACTTGGTCTTTTTATAATTTTGTATGCGGTTTCTAATGTAGATGCATCAAAATATGAAAAACTAATGGAGAACGTAGGTGGATATTTCGGAAACACTAATTTCATAAAATCAGAGCAGAATTCCGAGTATATTGATTTAAGTGATAATAATACAACATTAAAGAATGAGCTGCAAAAATTTATTGATGAATTTGAATTTTCGAATAATATCAAATTAATGAATAATGAAAGAGGAATCATTATAAGCATTATGGATAACATTTTGTTCGAATCAGGAAAAGCCGATCTATCTGAACAATCAAAACCCGTATTGCAGAAAATGACGCAGTTATTAAAAACATTGCAGAATGATATTCGAATAGAAGGACACACTGATAATATTCCGATAAGTACAGCTGAGTTTCCTTCTAATTGGCATTTATCAATTGCAAGAGCAACCAATACGGCTTATTACTTAATGAATAATTTAGGCTTGGATCAATCCAGAGTATCGGTTGTAGGTAATTCTGAATTTAAACCGTTGGTCGATAATACATCGCCCGAAGGCAGAGCATTAAACAGAAGAGTAGATATAGTAATATTAAATAAATAAGAGATAGCTATGAAAATAAACAACAAACAATTCGGAGAAGTTAATTTTGAGGAAGACTCAATAATATATTTTGAAGACGGACTTTTAGGCTTTGAAGAATTTAAAAAATTCGTACTTATTACGGAAGAAGAAGGCTTCTTTTTGTGGTTAACCGCAATAGATAACCCTGAGTTAATTTTTCCGCTATTTTCAATAAAAATGCTTCAGGAGCAAAAAGAAAATAGCAGCGAAGATACTTCGGAACCTTTTGGAATTGTAAAGTTAGATCAAGACCCCGAAAAGATAAGTATTAATTTAAAGGCACCTGTATTTATTGATCAAGAAAACAAAACAGGATATCAAACAATAGTTGAAAACGAAGACTATCCGGTTGAATATCCATTATTTGAAAAAAATTAAAAAAAGAATAAAAATGTTAATATTATCAAGAAAAGAAAATCAAAAGCTGAGAATTGGAAATAACATAGTTATTAGTATTGTTTCAATTTCCGATAATAATGTAAAATTAGGTATTGAAGCTAATAAAGATGTAAAAATCTATAGAGAAGAAGTTTATGAAGCTATAAAAGAACATAGCAAAAAATCTGCTAAAGAAAATAAAAAATTATTGCCGGAAAACATTAAGCAGTTAAAATTAAATAAACTTAAATAATGATTAAAAAAAATCATAAAAAAGTCTTAATAATTGATGATAATTCTTCGATACTAAACTACTTAAAAACAATTTTAGGCAAATACTATTTCGAGGTAAAAACCTGTACCAACGGATATGATGGTTTACAGAATACAGCCGAATTTAAACCTGATATTGTTTTTCTGGATTTAATGATGCCTAATATTGACGGGATTCAATTACTTCAGTTAAAAAAAGTATTGAACGATATTAAAGATATTCCTGTTATAGTTATTAGTGCTAACGCCGGAAGAAAAAATGTTATTTCTGCAATGGAAGCAGGAGCTGATAGAGTTTTATCTAAACCAATAGATTTTAAACAGCTAAAAACCGCTGTAAATGAATTATTGGAAGGTAGTTTTTTTGATGTTGTAAAAACAGACATCGAAATTAAAGAAGATAAAAGAATTGAAGATAACAAGAATTTCTTTAAAGAAAAGTTTGAAGAATTTAAAGATATTATACTCGATGGAATTAATAATCGAGATCAAGATGCAATAAAAAAAACAGCCGTGTTTCTTCAAAAATATTCAAAGAGTTTCGATAATACAGCTAACTTAATTTTATTAAAAGAAATTGAAAATAAAGATTACCGAAGACCCTCTGATTGGTTATTTGCAGAATTAAAAATAAAAGAAATTGATCAAAATTTAAAAGTAATTTAAAAAATAGAATAGAAAAAAATTATGTTTATTATTGTTGGTGCATTAGTTGTTTTAGTCAGCTTAGTAGTAGGTTTTTCAATGGCGGGTGGTCACCTTGCCGTATTATTTCAGCCATCTGAATTTGTAACAATTGGAGGAGCTGCGATAGGCAGTTTATTAATTTCCGCATCGATAGATGAAATTAAAAAAATTGTTGCCGCCATTCCCAAAGCAATATCTCACAAACATCATACAAAGGAAGAAAATCTGGCACTTTTAAAGGCACTGTATGAATTATTCCTTGTGGCTCAAAGAGACGGATTATTAGCTATTGAAAAACATATTGAAAAGCCTGAAGAAAGTGAAGTTTTTCAACAAGACCCTAAGTTGCTTAAAAATCCTGTTGCTCTTACATTTTTGTGCGATACTTTAAAAGTAATGCTCTCAGGCGGAGTTCCGCCTCACGAAGTGGAAGCACTTATGGATATTGAAATAAAAACTTTTAAGAAAGAAACACATCCTACACATTCGTTATTAACTAAATTGGGAGATGCCTTCCCTGCTCTTGGTATTGTTGCTGCAGTTCTCGGTATTATTGTTACTATGGGTAGTATTAATGATGGTGCCGAAGCGGTAGGACACCACGTTGCTGCTGCACTTGTAGGTACATTCCTCGGGGTACTTTTATCTTATGGTTTTGTTGGTCCGCTTGCAACCAACATTGAACATATGCTCGAAGGTGAAGCTGCATATCTCGAAACAATTAAAGAATGTGTTATATCTTATGCTAAAGGTAATCCGCCTATAGTTGCCGTTGAAGTAGGAAGAAGAACATTGGATTCGCACTCCCGACCTTCATTTTCTGAACTTGAAAATTATCTGAGAGGTAAGTCTGAATAATGGCAGATAACGGAAATGGCGAACAGCCAATTATAGTAAAAAAAATTATTGAAGGCGGACATGGTCACCATGGAGGTGCCTGGAAAGTTGCTTACGCAGATTTTGTAACTGCAATGATGGCACTTTTTATTGTTCTTTGGATTCTTGGGCAGGATGATTCCGTAAAGGCAAGTATCTCCAATTATTTTAATGATCCTATTGGATTTGCCAATGGCAAAGGACCCAGCGTAATAGAAGGTAAAGGTCCTAAAGTTACTGCTCATAAAGTTTTATCGGATTATGAAAAAAAGAAAATGGAAAGAAAAAGACTTGAAGAAATGGGGAGTAACCTAAAACAGACTCTTTCCAATCCCGATTTTCAAAACTTGGTAGATCAAATTGATATTCAAGTAACCGATGAAGGGTTAAGAATTGAAATAATGGAATCGAACAGCGATGCATTTTTTGAAGTTGGAACTTCAACGCTTAAATCGGGTGCAAAAAAAATGTTAAATGTTATCGGCAAGCAAATGGCTGAACTGCATAATAAAATTGTAGTAGAAGGACATACGGATTCAAGACCGTTTCCAAGCGGCGATAAAGGATATTCAAATTACGAGTTAAGTGCCGATAGAGCTAATGCAGCGAGAAGAATTTTATTGGACAGCGGACTTAAATCTAACCAAATCGATGAAATAAGAGGTTATGCCGATAATCGATTAAGAAATCCTGATAATCCCTACGATGTAGTAAACAGAAGAATAAGTATTGTTGTTAAATATACCGAATAGATTTTACTTCCCTTTCGTATTCTGCTATGTTATAGCCATCTGTTAGTAAATAGAGACAGAAGAAACTGAGGCGGACGAAAAGAGTGGTTTAACATTAACGCAACATCAAGTTTTTATAACTGCGTATGGCATGTCTAATCAGTAAGCAATAAATTCACAGACCGGAATACCCTTGGCAGTAATTTTAAGAAAAAGTCTGTGTTTTATGCTTTCATCAACTCCGTATTAAATATTGGGGGATTTACCATTAGATAACACAACTCTAATCATTACCGCTATGTGTATAGTGGCTGCAGTCAAATAGCGGTTAAGTAAAAGAAATAAATTTTTATTGAAAAACATAAGTCCCAAAAATTTTATTTGCAAAAATCAAAAAAAATCATATTATTTGAGATATGCTAATTAAGCATTATTGCTTTGTTGCAGCTCTAAATTTATTTCGGAATTTATTGTTAATATTTTAATAGTTTTAACAAACCCAAATAGGAGTTGTGTTGCTTGTAATAAAAAATATTGCTCTGTTTCTTCTTGTAATTTTTGCCTTGCCAAAGGCTGCCAGCCTTTTTATGTTTTCTCAAATATTTTCTATAGTTAAAATAAATCATCATATTGTTCGTTA